>ERZ779629.376-NODE-376-length-19057-cov-5.427850_pt1 | contig 19057 bp, 18 predicted proteins | sample MGYA00514192_ERZ779629 | MGnify/ENA primary metagenome ERZ779629 (study PRJEB29562, sample SAMEA4376709) | mouse gut metagenome | isolation source: Cecum | study: EMG produced TPA metagenomics assembly of the A DSS colitis mouse model was used to assess the... | reverse complement strand
TTCTGGTGGGCAAGGAAAAGAAGGACCGCATCATGAGCAAGGAGGAGAGGAAGATCGTGTCCTATCATGAGGTAGGGCATGCTCTGATCAGCGCGCTTCAGAAGAACTCCGAGCCCACCAGAACCACTTCCACCGCGTCGAACAAGTCCTTCTGGCATACATAGTTCCTGCCCTCCTTGACGGCATTGATGGCGGCCTCGTTGATCATATTGGCCAGATCCGACCCAACCGCGCCGCTGGTAGCCAGTGCGATGGCATCCAGATCCACCGTCTCGTCCATCTTCACATCCTTGGCATGAACCTTGAGTATCTCCACCCTGCCCTTCAGGTCAGGCTTATCCACGATGATTCTCCTATCGAAACGCCCCGGGCGAAGCAGTGCCTTATCCAAGATCTCAGGGCGGTTGGTGGCGCCCAGTATCAGTATTCCCTTTGAGCTGTCAAAGCCGTCCATCTCCGACAGCAGCTGGTTCAGCGTCTGTTCCCGCTCCTCATTGCCACCGCCGTACTTAGAGTCCCGGCTCCGTCCAATGGCATCGATCTCATCAATGAAGATAATGCAGGGGGCGTTCTTGGTGGCCTCCTTGAACAGATCCCGCACACGGCTGGCGCCGACGCCCACATATAATTCTATGAAATCCGAACCGGTGAGAGAGAAGAACGGCACATGGGCCTCCCCTGCCACAGCCTTCGCCAAAAGCGTCTTTCCCGTTCCGGGAGGCCCCACCAGCAGCGCTCCCTTGGGAAGCCTTGCGCCGATATTGGAGTATTTACCCGGATTGTGCAGAAAGTCCACCACCTCCACAAGGGATTCCTTGGCCTCGTCCTCACCCGCCACATCCTTGAAGGTGACTCCCGTCTCCTTCTGCACATAGACCTTGGCATTGCTCTTGCCCACTCCCATGGGACCGCCGGCACCGCCCATTTTCTTGAACACCACCGCCAGCAGAATCCACATCAGCACCACGGGCAGAACCACAAACAGCAGAATATCCATAATGCGGCCCGAATTGTCGCTGAGTACTCTGCTACCCTCCACGCCATGTTCTTCCAGACGGGCGGTGAGAGTGTCAAAATCTTCCATGATAACGGTCGAATAGGTCACTTTCATGGTGCCGTAAAAGGGGTAGACCGGCTTTGTAGGATTCTCCTGATCCTCAGGATCTTCCTTCAGAACGAAATTCACGTATCCGTTGCTCTGTACCTCAACAGACTCTACTTCATCTTTACTAAGATGCTCCAAGAATTTCGTATAGCTGACTTCCTGAGCGCCGCCGTTTGCCCCGAACAGCATATTCCAGAGCATGCATATCAGCAGCACGGATACCAGTCCGCCCAGAAGTATAATGATGAGATTGGGCTTCTGAGGAGGCTGTCCGCCGCCGCTGCCGTTCCCCCCCGGCGCGTTGCCGTTTCCTCCGTTATTGTGTCCCCCGCCATTGTCATATTGATTCATTTGATTGTCCATAGCAGCTCCGTTTCTGATTTATCCTGACCCCTTTTTCCCATTGGCCAGCGCCTCCGGGAAGGGCATCAGATGCTTTATCAAAAATTGACTCAAGACCTTTGGCCTATCGTTAACAAGCCCCCGGCCTTCAGTCAGTTGTGTCGGCAGCCTGAAGGCCTTTCGTCTGCCGTTAACCTGCAGCATGAATGCTGCAAGCTATATTATAGATAGTATATATTGATAAATCAATAGCAGAAATGTGAAAAAAACAACACAACTCTTAAAGATTTCTAAACTATTGCCCCAGTGTCCGGCAGCGGGAATGCGGGATCTGCGCTTTTTTCACAGTCGAACATCCTATGTCCGGGCATGTTCTTTTGCGCCGTAAATCTTCTGAATTTTCCCATTCCAATGTGGAGCGATTTGTGGTAGAATGTGGAATCGTAGAGTTGTTGGGGAGATGATGGAGGATGCGGGTTCTGCCGGTGACGAGAAACACATGAAATCCATCATATCAGTTTTCTTATAGAAACGAGGTACACAATGAAAATCGGTTTTGACAACGGCAAATATCTGAAAATGCAGTCGGAACATATTAAACAGCGCATCGTTCAGTTCGGGGACAAGCTCTATCTGGAATTCGGAGGAAAGCTTTTCGATGATTACCATGCCTCCAGAGTGCTTCCCGGCTTTGCACCCGACGCAAAGCTGCAGATGCTGATGCAGCTTTCCGATTATGCAGAGATCATTGTAGTTATCAGCGCCTCCGACATCGAAAAGAACAAGGTGCGAGGAGATCTCGGTATTACATACGACGTGGACGTTCTGCGGCTGCGGGACGAGTTCCTCAACAGAGGATTGTACGTAGGAAGCGTAGTTATCACTCATTATACCGGACAGAGCAGCGCAAAACAGTTCAAAGCCAAATTGGAAAAGAAAAATATAAAGGTGTATCTCCATTATACCATAGAGGGCTATCCCTCCAATGTCCCCTTGATCGTCAGCGAAAACGGTTATGGGAAAAACGACTATATAGAGACAACGCGCCCTCTCGTAGTCGTCACGGCTCCCGGTCCGGGCAGCGGGAAAATGGCCACCTGCCTGTCCCAGCTCTACCATGACAACCTGCGGGGCATCAAGGCGGGCTACGCCAAGTTCGAGACCTTCCCTATCTGGAACATCCCTCTCAAGCACCCCATCAATCTGGCCTATGAGGCGGCCACGGCGGACTTGAATGACGTGAACATGATCGATCCCTTTCATCTGGAGGCCTACGGCAAGACCACGGTAAACTATAATCGGGACATTGAAATCTTTCCTGTGCTGAATGCCATTTTTGAGGGCATTTACGGCAGCAATCCCTACAAATCCCCCACTGACATGGGTGTCAATATGGCGGGAAACTGCATCATTGACGATGAGGCCTGCTGTGAGGCTTCCAAGATGGAAATCATCCGCAGATACTACACAGCCCTGAACAAGGTGGTAAAGGACGAAACTTCCGAGACCGAGGTCTATAAGATCGAACTTCTCATGAAGCAGGCAAAGATCTCTGTCGAAGACAGGCATGTCACTGCCGCTGCCAAAAAACGTGCCGAAGATCTGGGGGTTCCCACTGCTGCCATAGAGCTTGCGGACGGGCACATCATCACCTCCAAGACCTCCGATTTTCTGGGGGCGTCCGCGGCCTTGCTGCTGAATGCCCTGAAATATCTGGCCGGGGTAGAGCACGACACAAAACTCATCAAGCCTGAGGCCATCGAGCCCATTCAGAATCTAAAAGTTCGTTATCTGGGAGGCAGAAATCCCCGTCTGCACACGGACGAGGTTCTCATCGCCTTGTCGCTGGAGGCATGCCACGACGAAAACGCCAGACGCTCCTTGGAGCAGCTCCCCAAGCTGAGAGGATGTCAGGTGCACACCTCCGTCATGCTTTCTGAGGTGGACATGAAAATATACAAGAAGCTGGGTGTGGATCTCACCAGTGAGCCGGTGCAGACAACCCGGAAGAAATACTGAAGAGCCCGTCTTTTCCCTTTTACGTAAACGCAGACATATTAAAAGGCTTCCGGTGAGATTTCCCACCGGAAGCCCTTTGCAATATCCTGCTTTCTGTCCGGACACACAGCGATATAATGTAATGCTACAGCTCCCGCCTCAAGGGCGCTGCCTGCGCCATCTTTGACATAGGAGCCCGATATACCAAAAGGGAAATCAGATACTGCAGGAATCCTCCCAGCACCACAATCCCTATGCCCGTCAGGGCAGTCAGGGCAACACCGCCCAAGCCCTGCCCAAACAGAGACATCCGGAAAGAGATGCCCTCCCATTCCTTCCGGTAGGACAAGAGCAGGGCCATGGTTATTGCCATCAGCACCGAGACACCAAAATACTTATATGCAACTCCCAAGTACAGCATGATAAGAAATATCATCCCTGCGATCACCATCAGCTCTCCGCTCATAGCTTCTGCCAGCTGAGGATTTCCCCATACCCTGATCAGACGATATACAGCCATCATCAGATATATCAGAGCCGTGTTGCAGCAGGTCAGCGTAGCCGGCACGGAGGTCTGCAGCCTCTTCCTCAGAGGGGAGGCGAGAACCAAGTTGGATACGCTGAGGGAAAAAATCATCTGCGCAGGCAGCATAGCTATACCCATCAGCATGAAATTCCCGTAAAAACTTAAGAGTGTGCCGGAGCCAAGGATCATGAAGGTTATGCCCGCCCCCAGAAAGCCCAGCATCAGAAGCAAGTTTGACTTTATGCCGTAGGCGAACCGAATGCTTTTCACACCTAATCTCAGATTATTTATCATACTATCATCTCCTATTCCGTTTCAGGCAGCGCCAAAGCCTGCCTTTTTTGCCAGTGCCTTTCGCAGCATATGGAGGTTACATCCCTGATTCCTCCTCCCCCATACCGGGGCCGCCTCTCCCAAAAGGCCGTTGATCATAATAACTCCTCTCCATTCTGGCCATGGCCGTCCGAACAGCCAGAGCGCCCACACATAGGCCCAGCAGTCCGAAAATCCCACCATATCCATAGAGGTGCACGGACAATCCCGGAAGAAACTGGCCGGCGATCTCCAGCGCGACAACCCCGTACCCAACCATCAGATTGATCCATATCATATTTCCGTATCTGGAAAGAAACGTCCCCAGCATAGAAAAGAAAAAGGAGCACATGACCATACACCAGAGCACCCCTCCCGTTCCGCTGCCCGCTCCCCAGAACCCGAAAGCCCCCTCCACGGCTCCTGCCCACAGTCCTTCCTTTATCTCCCCGGACAGCAGTTCCCACAGTCCTATGATTGCATAGGCAAGCCCCAGAATCACCGCCGAGGATACCAGCTTCCTCACCACATCCACCGTCAGAGCCTGCCTCATCACCGCTCCGCCCCTGCCTGAGCTCTTCAGATACTCCAGATTTGTATAACTCAAATTCTGAACCCCTGCGAACAGCCAGCTGTCCGAAACGGTTTCCACCATAGGCAGCAGCAGAGCCGCAGCCATCAGAACTCCCCTTCCGGCGCGGCTGCCCCCGCTGCCGCACGCCCAGAGACAAATCCCCCCGCATACCCCGGGCAGCAGCATGTACATCACCAGTCTGTACAGACGGGATGTAAACACCAGATAACTTTTCATCGCATTTTTCATAATCGTCCTCTCGCCTCTTTGTGCCTCAAAGCTTCAGGCTGGTATTGGCCTTCATGACAGCCACGCTGATCTGAGACAAGGTGGGCGTCTCCACCGCTACGTCCATGCCGGCCAGCCTATCCAGATTTTCCGCAAGACAGATCCCTTCAAATCCGTATGCATTTTTGGAGACGGAAAACAGAATCTCCCCCGCCCTCTCTCCGTCGGCGGCCTCCCCCTTTACACAGACATACTTTTCCTTCAGATCTTCCACAAAACCTTCTTCCACCACATTGCCATGCTCCAGAATCACCGCGTAGTCCGTCACGTTTTCCATATCCGCAATGTTGTGGGTGGAAAAGAACACCGACCGCTTCCCGTTCCCCCGCTCCAGATATTCCCGTATCATGTCGCAGAGCTTGTCGCGCATCAGCGGATCCAGAGGCGATGCCGGTTCGTCCAAGATCAGCAGCTGCGTATCTCTGGCCAGAGCCGCAGCCAGCATCAGCTTCATACGATTGCCGTCGGACAGCTTCTTCACGTCTCTGACCAGCCCTCTTTTGATTCCCAGCTCTTTGCATAGGCTGCGGAATCTATCATTATGAAACCCGGAAAACAGCAGGCTGCTGATCTCCTCCACCTGATCGACGGTCCAATTGGGAAGGAAATAGCATCCCGGCCCCGTGTAGCCGATGCACTCCTGCGTCTGGGCATTGAGCTTCCTCTCCTCCCCAAAATAAGTCACATCTCCCTTGAAGTCCCGCCTGATCCCCGTAAGTATATTCAAAAGAGTAGTCTTTCCGGCTCCGTTCTCCCCGATCAGCGCCGTGGCAAAGCCTTCCGGCACATCCAGCCGGGGCACGGAAAGCTCAAACCCCCTATATTTCTTTTTCAGTCCACATACCTGTATCGCGTTTCTCCTGCCCTCTTTCATCGTCTCTATTCCTTCCTCCTATTTCCTTAGTCTCCCGTGTCCCGGCTCTCCTCCATATGCAGCAGCGCCTGCAGCGTCCCCAGCAGCTCCTCCTCCGTCATTCTGGCTATCTCCGCCGCCCGGATAGCCTCCAATAGGGCCTCCTCCACCTTGCGCAGATGCTGTTCCTTCAGCATTTCGCTGTCCTGCGCATTGACGTAAAAGCCCTTTCCCTGCGCCGCGGTCACCAGCCCCTCCGCCTCCAGCTGCTCATAAGCCTTCATTGTGGTAATCACGCTGATCCGCAGGTCTCTGGCAAGTCCCCGGATGGACGGAAGATATTCCCCTTCCTTCAGCTTTCCCGCCAAGATATCCGCCCTCAGCTGCTCCGCAATCTGCTGATATATGGGTATCCCTGAATTCTGTAAAAGCTTCAACCTCTCACCGCCCCTCTTCTGTTTATATGTTATATATACAGCATAATCAGTCTGATGTCAAGAGTTTTTTAATTTTCCATTTTGTCATATGGGACACATGAAAAAGGCAGATCCTCCTCCATAGACGAGAATCTGCCTTGTCCTCTAACCGCCGAAACGGCGTCACAAGCGTGTATTGTTTTTTCCTGCACGTTTTTTCATGGCAATGCTCACCGGCCTCTCAAGACCGTAAGTTAGAACAAAGGCCACTGCCAAAGAAAAAAGTACGATCAAAACCTGATACTTCCACATCCACACCTTGTCTCCGGTCATGTTGGGAGGCGTTTCCCCCTCCCAATAGGGAATACGCCATTCTTTACATTTCACGGCTATGTACTGATGCCACATGTAGAAGTTGTAGGATATACCGGCCAACAGCCTCATGGCCCCATTGGCAAAAAGAACCTTCAGGCCTCTGCAAGCAAAGGGCAGGGTGAGCAAAAAGACGGAAAAAACCAGCGAAAGCTCGAATCTCTGTCCCAGCTGCACCAGCTGAAGCTCTCCCGCCCCCAGCTGCCTCATCATCCTGCTCAAGTGCAGCACGCAGCAGAACGCCGCACCCGTAGCCGCCAGTCTGGTGTATCTGTTTTCTGTCAGGCTCCGCCGCAGGGTAATGTAAAGCAGACAAAGCAGCATCCCATTGGCATAGCAGCCTGCAAAGGTGGCCATTTGGTTCCCATAGGCTCGAATCATATCCCCTTTCTCGTACAGAATATAATTGGCGGAAACGATACCGCCCCCCCACAATCCTATGGTGGTCAAAACGGGCCATCTGCGGAACAGTCTGGCAATCCACGGCATAAGCAGATAATAGAGCACTTCTATCTGAACCGTCCACAAAGCCAAGTTAAACCGGCTGCCCAGATAGGTGTCCGGAAAAAGCGGACCGGTACATGTGAGATGCGTCAGCAAATCCTTCCAGAAAAAGCCGTCCGCCACAAATGTGCCCTCTGCAATCATAATTACCACGGACATGAGCAGAAAGAAATAGTAGGAGGGCAGAATCCTTATGGCTCTTTTCCGGTAAAAGTCCTTCGTGTCCGGCCAGGGCTCCTGCAGGAGAATCGATCTGGCATAAGGGTAAAAATTGCAGAATGCACTGATCAATATCAGCATATCTACGAACACAAAGCCATACCTCACAAAGCCTTCCAGATTGATGCCCGTAAGCCCGAAATATTTGGTAATACTTGTGGGAAAGGTGATTTTGGGCGTGATCCAGCTCTGCTGCCAGAAATGAAACCAAGCCACAAGCCCCACAGCCACCGCCCTCACTCCGTCCAGCACATCTATATGTCTTTCGATTCTTGTACTGTCACTATCCACCTTCCCACCATTCCTTTCCTGCCTATTTACGCCCATTCCACCTCTGGGAGCTTCAGCCGCCGGCAACCGCCAGCCCTTCCTGCCCCTGCACAATGAACCCCACATTTTCCACGCTGCCTCCCTTGTCGATATGCCCATTATAATCCATAGATGTAATCACAAGAGTGCTCCCGCTTACCTGATAGTTCCCGTTCCAGCCGTTGCTCAGGGCGATATCTCCGTTGAAAGTCACTTCCACGGTCCAGCCCTCAAGGTCCGTCTCCCCCAGATTTGTTATGGTAAGCGTATATTGACAAAAGGCCTCGCCGCCCTGTCCCCAGGAATTGACCGGCTGAACCGAAAGACTCAGTTCCCCCTGAGTCAGAGTTCCGCCTTGTCCCGTGCTGCCAGAGGCCGAACCCTGCTGCCCGCCCGCGTTGCCCCCTGCAGGTTCTTGTTCTGTGCCGCTGCCGGAAGCCTCCGCCCCCAAGGAGCCCTGCGCCCCCAGCATATTATAGAGCCACTTTCCGGAATCGCTCAGATCCTCCAGCGTAAAGCCGCTTGTCTTGCTGCAGCTACTCTTTATGACTGCCGATGTCTCCGACTTGTTGGAGAGGTTCCACGCCACATAGCTGATCTGGTACTGATTCAGCAGCTCCACCCACTGATTCGCCTGATACTCGTCTATGCCCCCATTGCCGCTGGCGTCACAGATACCGTATTCCGACACAAAGATAGGAAGTCCTGCCTCCACCGCCCTGACCATGGCCTCCCTCAGATCCTCTTTGTGGGTGGCGGCATAAAAATGCAGCGTATACATGACATTATCATAACCTTCGATAGGATCCGCTGCCGCCTGCTCCACATATTGGCTCCAATTGGGAGTCCCTACCAAGATGATCCCGTCCTCATCATTCTCGCGAATCACCTCTATCACTTCTTCCGCATAACTCTTCACATCGCTCCAGGAAGTACCGCCGTTGGGCTCATTGCATATTTCATACAGTACATTCGTATAATCCGCATACTCCTCCGACATCTCCTCAAAAAATCCTTTGGCGTCCTCCAGATAAGTATTAGGATTCCCGTCCGACAGAATATGCCAGTCAATAATGACATACATGTCATTGTCCGTGGCATACTTCACCCCGTCCTTCACCAGAGCCTTCAGGCTCTCCTTGTCGCCTCCGGAACAAAACCCCCCGTACTCCGCCGTATACATGGCCAGCCGGAACACGTTGGCGCCCCATTCTTCCTTCAGCTGCCGGATACAGTCCTCATTTACATAATCGGGATACCAGGCCAGCCCATGGGTACTGATTCCCTTCAGCAAAACCCCATTGCCGTTGTCGTCTACCAGCTTTGTCCCTTCCACGGAAAGTGCGCCCAACGCCGCAGTCTGCAGGGCTCCGTTTTGACTTCCGCCTCCCTCTTTTCCTCCGAGGGTAGCATCGCTCTTACCGGCCCCCGCATCAGGGGCGGCACCATCCTTCCCTTCCGAAGCTGCAGTCTCCTTTCCGGTCCCATTCTTCCCTTCGGAGGCGGCGCCTCCCTTTTCGTCAGCCTCCCCTTCCGAACCTGCCGTCTCCTTTCCGGCACCATCCTTCCCGGTTCCGTTTTCCTTGCCGGATACGGATCCGGAATCGGCAGTCCCATCGCCGGTGCCCTCCGGCTCCCCTCTGCCTTGAGCACTCCCTTCCTCCGATTCAGCCTCCGGATCCTTTGCACGCTCCGGATCCTCCTGCCCTTCTCCGGACGTCTCCTGCCCTTTTGCCGCTTCCGTCCCGCCCTCCGACTCCTGACTTGAGCCGACTTCCAAAGAAGCCCTCCCATTTCCGGCCCCAAGTCCTTCTGCCTCCACCGCTTCTTCCTTCCCGCAGGCCGACGCGCATATCACCCAAAGCCCCAATAGGATAAACAGACCAAAATACCTTTTCATCAAAATACATCCTCCTGTCCACCTTTGTCCTCTTGGCAGTCCGCCAGAATTTCGTCCGCAGTTGCGGCATCGAATCCCTCCAGCCCGGCATGATTCGTCAGCGCCTTGATGATCCTCCATCCGTTGCGGCTGTTGACGGCATTCTGGGCCAGAGGCCTGAAGCCGAAATCAAGATATATCCTGCAGGCCAGCCATGTGGTGGTCTGGGTGGGAATCTTCGCATGGACATAGCCCAGATTCCTCATAATGTTCAGCACATGGGAAATCAGAGGCTTTGACAATCCCCTTCCCTGATATTCCCTGCGGACGGCAACCCAGTGCAGCCAGCCGTCCCCGGAAATGTCCCTATGGGTTATATCATAATACGCGGTGGCCGTTGCAACCTTTTCCCCGGACTCGTTTTCCACAAACACCATTCTGTCCGAAAGTCCATCTTCGTTGCCGCCGTAATATTTCTCCCACACCTCCAGCCCCTGCCGGTAGCTCACAAGTTCCTTTGCCGATCTCTCCACCTCGATCCAGGCATCCCGGTCCCCCGGCCTGAAAAACACAAATCTGTACCCTTCCGGCAATGGTATATGCTGCACTCCCTCCAAGTCCCGCTCCAGCAGCAGCTCATAATATTTTATTCTGTTGTCGTGATTGTCAAACTGCAGATCCTTCATCCCTATCTCCTATCTCTTCCTATCCAAAAACCTGCCCAAATGCCCATACTCCCCGCGGCTCCCTGCCCCTAGCAGAGATTTCCTTCTCCCATTATGAAGAGAAGCCGAAGAAAAGCAGGCAAAACCCCTTCCTCCCTTTGTTCTGCCTCGGATCCGAAGTCAGCTTCCGGGGGACAAAGGCCGGATACCGGCGGGAGTCTGCCCCGCCCATATCCGGCCCAATCCTTTCCACACACTGCCGCAGCGGCCCAAAGGGGCAAGCCGGCGGAAGGCCTTCCTCAGTCCAGCCCCACCACACTGTCCACGGGCAGGGACATAACGATCCCCTGCGCCTTGCTCTGCATACCGCATTTCTTTCCGATTTCCTGCATAATGGCCAGCTTATCTTCCTTTCCGGCCAGAATGATCACTACCTCCCGTTCCTCCTGCACGCTGATCTTCCAGAACTTCATGGCCTCCTCGTTTCCCACGCGCCTGCTGTGGAAAACCGTGCCGCCGGAAGCTCCCTTAGGCCTTGCCGCATTCATAACGTCCTCGCTGAACCCCTGATTCACGATTGCCATGATCATACTATATTCATTATCCGTCATATCCGTCTCATTCCTCTCCGCCAGTCTCTCTTTTTCCTCCGGCTCCATCTTTTCCATCAGCTGCAGGATATGGCCGCTCCCTCCGGACATGGCCACGGTAAAGCTGATCCCCGTGTTAGGCATTCCCAGATGCAGCTTTTTCCTGAGTTTCTTCAGCATCTCGTCGGCAAACAGCTTCGGCATCATGGTCATCAATATGTTCTTGTCCACCCCGTCCAGCCCCAGCATGTCCATGACCTCGCTGGAAGCCGTGCCCTGAGCGTGGAAAATATATTGGGTAGGGACGTTGCCCTCCTTGAACATTCCCACCGCCTTGTTCACCAGCTTGGGCGTGGCGATGAGAAAAAGCATCCTGAAAGCCGCCTTCTTATATTGATCAGCCATTTCCTACCCCTCCTCAAATTCATCGAATTCAATGATCTCATCCATGGCATCCAATGCGGGCTGCAGCTGTACAGCCTCTCCGTCTGCCGTCTTCAGCCTCAGCTGATACAAAATTCCCATGATCTGAATGGCGATCAGGGGGGTCAGCGCCACCAGCGCTACCACGCCGAAGGCGTCCGTCATCAGATTGCCGCCCACCGCATCACAGGCACCGATGCTCAAAGGCAATAGGAATGTAGTTGTCATGGGACCGCTGGCCACGCCGCCGGAGTCGAAGGCGATACCCACAAACATCTTGGGTACAAATCTGGACAGCAGAAGCGCCGCCAAATATCCGGGCACAACAATCCAATGAATGGGCAGCCCCGTCAGCACTCTCAGCATGGAAAGGCCCACACTGGCGGAAACGCCGATGGACATACAGCGGTTCATGGTTCTGGCAGAAACAGAGCCGTTTGTGACACTCTCCACCTGCCGGTTCAGCACCTGAATGGCAGGCTCCGCCTTCACGATATAGTAGCCGATAAGCATGCCGATGGGCACCAGCAGCCATTTCCAGCTCTCGGCAGCGATCTCGTTTCCCATGAGGGAGCCAACCGGCGCAAAGCCCACGTTCACGCCGCACAGAAACAGCACTAGTCCGATATATGTATACCCGAAACCCACCGTGACACGCTTTACCTGCCTATGAGGGTAACGGTGGGTAAACAGCTGGAAGAAGATGAAAACCGCCGCCACGGGAACCAGAGAGATCGCAACCTCTTTCACATAGGGAGGCATACTGAAGAGAAATTCCTTCACCACATCCCGGGTGGTAGCCACCTGCGCCACCTCGGACGATGCGTAAGACGCTTCCGTGGGACTGAAGAAGAAGCCCAGAATCAACACTGCCAAAATAGGTCCTACACTGGAAAGGGCCACCAGGCCGAAGCTGTCGCTGGAGGCATTCTTGTCGCCGCGGACGGAGGCAAGGCCCACGCCCATGGCCATGATAAAGGGTACTGTCATAGGCCCGGTGGTCACGCCGCCGGAGTCGAAGGCCACGGCCAGAAAGTCCTTTGACACGAAAAAGGAGATCCCTATGAGAACTATGTAGAGCAGAATCAATATGGTGGAAAGATTGATCTGGAACAAAATTCTCAAGATAGCCACCGCAAGAAAGATGCCCACACCCACCGCCACCGTAAGGATCAGCGTAAGATTCGGTATGGCGGGAACCTGCTCCGCAAGCACCTGCAGATCCGGCTCCGAAATGGTGATGATAGCGCCCATGGAAAAACCGATCAAAAAAATCAGCGGAATATGTCTGGTCTTGGAAATCTGAACACCGATACCCTCTCCCAGAGGAGTCATCGACATCTCCGCCCCCAGCTGGAAAAAGCCCATTCCCACCACCAGCATAATGGCGCCCACAATGAACATAACCATGGTGCCGATATCCATGGGCACCAGCAATATGCTCAATAGGAGAACAATTCCCGTTATGGGCAGCACGGCGGAGAGGGATTCCAAAATCTTTTCTTTCAGTTTTTGATTCACCCGCATCACCTCTTTTTCATATAATTTTTTTGCCCGTCAGCTTTTACGACCTGACAAAATCCCAGAGTCTGCATTTATGATATCATATTTTGCCTTCCTTTTCCATGACAGAAAGACGAAATATTTCATTTTTCCTGAATCCGGAGCCTGCGCGTTGCTCCGGGAGATGGTCAGCCGCCTTCTCTCAGGGCGTCTCCTTCCACAGTCCCATGACAAAGTACAGCAGCGCCGCCCATGTGAACATGGAATAGAAATTGCCTTGCCCGTCCCTGCCCTGCCGCAAAATATCCGCCGCCGTTTCCTTCGTGAGAAGCGCAAATCCGTCAAACTGTTCGGATCCCTCCGCCCCCTCCTGAGACAGCGCCTCCAGACCGGCGGGATGCAGCACCGCGCACACCAGAGCATTGGTCTCGTCCGTCAGTCCCGGAGAGGAAAAAAGCACTGGATTCACCACCCGGACGCTGTCTTTCTCCCCTACCTCAAGCCCTGTCTCCTCCCGGATCTCCCGCCGGGCGGTACTGAGAACAGGATCCGCCTCCTCCTTGTCCCTCTCGTCCATCAGCCCCGCCGGAACGCTGAGCATGAACCGTCCGGCAGGATAGCGAAACTCTCTGGACAGCAGGAGTCTGGGCTCTTCTCCCGGCATATCCAGAACCACGATGCAGCTCACCCCGTCCGGCAGCATGGCCCTGAACTCCTCGTCCGGCATCACAGCCACCAGCTCCTGTGGCCTGCGCCTTGTGGCATCATAATAATGCCTGCCGGGCGCATACTGAAGATCCGCCACCCGGACATAGGGCGACTCAAACACCATCTCCACAGTTTCCTTTTTGATCTCGATTTTCAAATCCTCATTCATCCCACTGCCCCCTTCCTTCTTTTCCGCGCCTTTGATACACTGACCTTTCCGGGCCATGCCTCAGCCTACCCCGGGATCAGATCAGGCCTATTTATACAAAACATCCACCCTGCGGGAGCCTGTGCCCCCATAGGATGGATGATGTTTTGCTGCATATACATCCTGCCCTCTACAATTTCCTCAGGAAGTTTCCATCCACGCTGACGCCCTCGGTGATCACAATGAACGCATTGGGATCGAACTTCCTCACCACCGCCTTCAGACGGCTCACCTCGTACTTGGACAAGGTGACATAGAGCAGATGTGACTGATCATAGGTAAAGGCTCCCAGCGTGGACCACTTGGTCACTCCTCTGTAGATTTCATCCAGAATGGCCTTCTCCAGCGCGCCGGTATCCGCCTTGGTGATGATCTTTGCCTCCACCGTGATATTCTGGGTGTGGACTCTGTCCATGGCCACGGAATACACTGACGCGTAGATAATCGAATACACCACGGTCTCCATATCAAACAAGGTGAAGCAGATCCCGTACAGCACAAGGTTCATCAGCAAGCTTACCTTTCCTACGCTGAAATCCTTCTTCCACCTTGCCAGCATCAGCCCTACCACATCCATACCGCCGCTGGAGGAGCCCATCCGCAGGGCAATACCGATACCGCCGCCGGAAATGATGCCTCCCACCATGCAGGAAGCCATGGCGTCCTTTACGATCTCCGTCACCGGAATCACGGACAGGAACAAGGTCATGGATGTAACCATGATCAGCGTCTTTGCAAAGAATTTCCTGCCCAATCTGGCAAAGGCCAGCAAAAAGATAGGAATGTTGATAATGTAGTAAATCACACCGGCGATGTCGAAGTTGTTGAAATTCAAATGCAGATATTCCGTCAGAACCGTTCTGATCACCTGACTGATACCCATGACGCCACCTGAATACAGTCCGGTAGGAACAATGAAGAAGTTCATCCCCACCGCGTACAGAAATGCCGCCACCACGCACATCATTATTTTTTTACCTTCAACCACAATCATATCTTTTTTCATCTTAATTCAACCCCCCGCCGCACTACGGCCTTGATCCTGCATCCTTTCCGCCCCTGCCAATAGGCATACGGCCCGAGCCAGTGCCCCTCAGGCCGTCCCCTCTGCCTATAGACGGCGGTCACACCGCCCTTTTTGCGGGCGCGCATAAGCATACATACCGCCTCAGGCCAGCGCGTCCTCCAGCTTCTGACGCAGCTCTGCCGCAGACATGGATCCCACATAATTGGCCGCCGGCTTGCCGTTCTTGAAAATAACGAAGGCGGGGATACTGGACACCTGATAGTTTCTGGCAAGCTCCATATTATCGTCAATGTTGCATTTTCCAACCTTGATCCTGCCCTCGAACTCCGCAGCCATCTTGGCCACCACGGGTCCCATCATCCTGCAGGGATTGCACCAGTCGGCGTAAAAATCTACCAGCACGGGAGTGGACGCCTGCAGAACCTCCGCATCAAAATTGTTTGCCGTAAACTTGTATTCCATAATTCTACCTCTTTTCTGCGCCGCTTATCATTTTAGTTTTTCCTGAGGATTCCGCATGCGGCGCTGAATCGGATCCCTCATATCGACTGCCCCTTCTTACATTCTTGTGATCCTGCCGCCTCATGAGCGGTTCCCGGAAGGACGGATCACATATTTGCAGATGGAATTTCCCATGGCGGAAAACTTTTACTCGTATTCCGTCATCACATTCCCCTCCATCAGCCTATCGTCCCCATGCAGGTCATAGGTGAGTTCTTCCGCCACCCAGCCCGCAGGCGCCAGCTCCTCCACGGCAAAATCAAAGAGCTCCCTATTGTCCGTCTTGAATTCCAGTCTGCCTCCCTCCTTCAGGATCCGCCTATAGCGCTCCAGAAATTCTCTGGAGGGCAGCCTGCGTTTGGCGTGCCTATCCTTGGGCCAGGGGTCGGAAAAGTTCAGATAGATCCGCTCCACCTCCTCCGGGCCGAACACTACAGGCAGCTCCTCCGCGTCCATCCGCAGAAACTTCAGGTTGGGAAGCTCCTCCTGTTCCATCTTCTGGACCGCTCTCAGCAGAACGCTGGAATATTTCTCGATACCGATGTAATTGACATCAGGATGCTCCTTAGCCATAGTATGTATGAACTTCCCCTTTCCCATACCGATCTCGATATGAATGGGGTTCGTATTTCCGAAAATGTTTTTCCAGTCTCCGGCACACCGGGATTGCAGCGTCTCCCGCACCACATAAGGACTTTCCGCAATCACTTCCCGACAGCCGGTGATATTGCGCAGTCGCACTTTTTCACCTCCTGCGGCCCCATCCCCACTGAGCCGGCTCCCCAAATCCGCCGCTTTCCGGCGCGCTTTTGCCTGGCCTGTGAACGGACCCAACAGACAATATCGTCTACAGTTAACTGTACTTTATCTTTGAATGCTTGTCAACATCAGAAAACATTCTTTGCAAACTTTCCAAAAGACTTTTATGATTCGTCATCCGCGATTGCCGATTCGCCAAAATAATTCCACATTCCCGCTTTGGTTTTCGGCCAAGATAGTGTATAATAAGATAAGCTTCCACAAAAACTGCTTTTTATCCGCCGGACGGCAGCATCCAAAATACACCTTCGGAAAGTCAGGGAATCCACATGCTTAAGACACATCGGTTCAAAAAACCTTTTTGCAGAATACATCTTCACAGCCGGGCCTGCCTTTTTTCCGCCCTCCTCTGTGCGGCAGGCCTCTTGGCCGCCTCCCCCCTACAAGCCCATGCTTCCTCCTTCGCTGACAGGGAACAGCGGCTGGAGCGGCAGCGGGCCATGGCGGTACAGTCCAACGAAGTGCCCAACTGGCCCGTAGGGCCGGTGGTCAATGCGGAGTCCGCCATACTCATGGATGCGGATACCGGCGTGATTCTGTACTCCAAAAACATCCACCAGAAGGAATATCCCGCCAGCACCACCAAGACTCTTACCGCCCTCATCGTGTCGGAGCAATGCCAGCTGGACGAGATCGTCACCTTTTCCCATGATGCCGTTTTCGACACTCCCCGGGACAGCAGCCATATCGCCATGGATGTAGGGCAGGAGCTGACGCTGGAGCAGAGCCTTCAGGCCATCCTGATCTGCTCCGCAAACGAGGTCTGTTACGCTCTGGCAGAGCACATCACCCATACCACGGACTGGTCCGTGTTTGCGGAGATCATGAACGAAAGAGCGGCGCAGCTGGGCTGTCTCAACTCCCATTTTGTAAATCCCAACGGACTGCCTGACGAGAACCATTATACCACCGCCTATGATCTGGCCATGATCGGACGGGCCTTCTTCGACAACGAAATGCTGTGCAAAATCACCACCACCAGACGAATGGAATTCCCCGTCACGGAAAAGCTGCCTCTGGGGAAGCTGGAGAACAATCAGATGATGATCATCCCCGGCGGAACCTATGCATACGAATATCTGGTAGGCTGCAAAACCGGCTTTACGGACGATGCCAGATACTGTCTGGTCTCCTGCGCGGAGAAGAACGGCCTCAAGCTTATCTGCGTGGTAATGAAGGACGAGCAGCCCTACCAGTACGAGGACACCATCGCCCTGTTTGACTATGGCTTCGCCAATTTTGAAAAGGTCAATGTGTCTCAGGCAGAGACCAAGTACAACATTGACGATATCGGATTGTTTTATGGCGGGAACGACGTCTTTGGCAACTCAAAGCCCCTGCTTTCCCTGAACAAGGACGACTGCATCATACTGCCCAAGACCATCCCTTTTGAAAGCGCCGAGTCCGTCATAACCTATGACACGGAGAACGAAAATCAGGCGGCGGTGATCTCCTACAGCTACCATGGAATGAATCTGGGCTCCGTAGGCATCGATTTTGCAGCGGTCAAAACAGATTCCTCCATCTTTGAAACGGAGGCCGAGGAAGCTCCCCAAAATTCATTTGTATTTGTGAACATCCGGCTGATCCTGATCATTCTGGGGATCGTGGCCGGGCTGTTTCTGGTAAGGCTCGCGCTGGGAGCATTTTTGAGATATTATGCCGTTCCCGGTTCCGCCATGGACAGGCGGCGCGCCAATTCCCGGCGCAGAAGAAGACGCAGAAGAAGGCGGCGCAGGTAAGCGCCGCCTATGTCCTTCTATCAAAAATGCTTCTTTTTTTTCTCTGTTTTATGACAGTTTGCCTTCATAACGCTTATGGAATTCTTTTGCCCGGTCCCGGCGCTTCTTCAGCGCCTCCGCATCCTTCTCGTCGATCAGCTTGGTGGTCTTCACCACATAGGTGCCCCCTTCGTCCGATTTGCGGACCCGGATCTTCCCCTTCAGATATCCATGCTTCTCACAATAGGCCAGACAATAGTAGTTCCGCCCGTTGGGCGTGAACCACCTGATCTTCTTGCGCAGGTTCCGGCGGCAGAGATAACATTTGCTGGATACCACCTCCCTATCCCCAAAGGCATCCTCCTTGGTGGGGAACTCTCTGGAAATATACTTGGCATACTTGTCGAACTGTACCTTTATCTCCGACTTTCTATCCGCGGGAGGATGAAACACGTCATAAGACTGGTTTTTCATCACCTCCGGCCTTTCCCTCTGGATTCTCTCCAGAATTCTGGCCGTATATGCCGCGTCGCTAAGGGCCCTATGGAAGGGTATATTCTTGGGTATCTCCAAAAAATCGATGGCATGCTCCAGAGACCTTCGGGAGCTTCCGTCCTCATAGGCAAGGCTGAACAGCTTCTGGACATCCAGATAGGGGAAGGGTCCCTGCGCCAGAGGCTGCATGTGATAAAATCTCATGTTTCTCTGGAGCTCCGTCAGATCGGAGCTGCCCCAGGTACAGAACAGATACGGCTCCTCCCCGCACCACGCCAAAAAGCCCTCCGCCGTCTGTACAAAGGGCTTTCCGTTCTTCAGCTCCTGCATGCGCAGGTGAATCAGTTTTCCGGTAATCTGATGCATCTCCTGATATACCTTCGGCTTGATCAGCTGACTGAACTCTCCTGCAATACCGCCGGACTGGTCCAGCTTTACCGCGCCGATCTCAATGATCTCGAAGGGTATGCTGACTGCTTCCTCCTCCAGACCCGTATTGCTCTGGTTCCATTCCAAATCAAATACAATATAATTCATAGATTATACCAATGCTCTATCCATGTATGTGCCAGACCCACCCATGAGGTGCATTCAGGCTGAGCGGCATTCCCGTCTTGATTCTGGGTCAGCCGATTTGCCAAGGCAAGGCCATGGCTTCCCTTGGGGTACATATGGAACTCCGCAGGCACTCCAGCCCTGC
>ERZ779629.368-NODE-368-length-19259-cov-5.842585_pt1 | contig 19259 bp, 18 predicted proteins | sample MGYA00514192_ERZ779629 | MGnify/ENA primary metagenome ERZ779629 (study PRJEB29562, sample SAMEA4376709) | mouse gut metagenome | isolation source: Cecum | study: EMG produced TPA metagenomics assembly of the A DSS colitis mouse model was used to assess the... | reverse complement strand
TCACCCGTTATAAGCTTTTTGCTTATGCTCGCTTCTGGAAATCCGATGCGCGCGCTTGCTTTGCTGCCGTTTATGATTGGCGAGCTTGCCGTAATCGCCGCGGTTGCGGGAATGTTCGGTAAAAAAATCGAAAAGGACGTCAGGTTCGCATTGCTCGCCGCACTGCTTGCGCTAATTGCGGGCAGGTCGGTTTTAATGCTTGCGTCGGTGATTTTTCAGTCAGTAACGCCTTTTACGCCTGCGGTAATTTGGGCGCAGATAAAAGACGGGCTGCTCGGCGCGGCTCTGCATATTATACTCGTCCCGCTAATCGTCGCCGCCGTCAGGGTGCGCAAATGACCGATTTGCAGATAGCGAAAAGCGGGCTGACGGGGCATACCGTCTGTCTATGTAAAGGGGGCAAAACTATCGTCAGCGATAAGCGCGGTATTTCTCCGATAATGGATTTTATTGCGGAGGGCGTTGATTTGCGCGGCTATGCCGTTGCCGATTTGGTGGTCGGCAAGGCGGTTGCAATGCTGTTTGCAAGGTGCGGCATATCAGCCGTATTTGCAAAAACGCTGTCGTACGGTGGCAAAGCTGTTTTGGAAAAGTACGAGATACCCTTCGGGTACGAAACGCTTACCGAAAAAATAATCAACCGCGCGGGCAACGATATTTGCCCTATGGAAAAGGCGGTTGCCTCAACCGAAGATTTAGAGGAAGCTTACGCGCTTTTAAAAGAAAAAATCAGCCGTACCGAGTAATCGGTGCGGCTGATTTTTATAATTCTCTGTCCTTGTGGTCATTGTAACCCTCGCCGTAAATTTCCTTTGCACTTGTCACTATGGTGAATGCTCGCGGGTCTATCTCGTGAATATAGTCGCATAGCTTGGGATACTGCATTTTTTTAATTGCGCACATAATTATGCGCTTTGTGTCGCCCGTGTACGCGCCCTCGCCGTCAAGACAGGTTGCGCTTATGTCGAGGGAAAGTATTTTCTCGCAGAGAAGCGAAGCGTGCTCGGCGTCTGTAATGATGTACAAAAGCTTTGCCGATTCGTTTCCGTAAATCACCCAGTCCATAACCACTATGGTGATGATAAGCGACAGTACGGTATAAAAGGTAAGCGTGAAATTTTTGAAAAAAATTGCGGATATGCCGATAATCACCGTGTCGATAATCAGCGAGATTACACCCGTTTTCAGGTACCGGAATTTCTTTCTTAAAAACTTGACGAGTATGTCCGTTCCGCCCGTCGTGCTGCCCATTCTGAAAACGAGCCCCATTCCTACGCCGACCAGCACGCCGCCCACGGCGCCGGCGATAATAATATCTTCGGTCAGCGGCAGGTAATTTTTAAGCAGGAAGTTGAACAGTTCGATTAATAGCGAAGAAACTGTCGTTGCGTACAGCGAAGACAGAACGAAGGCTTTGCCGAAGGATAACGCGCCCAGAATGAACAGCGGCACGTTGAGAATGATTATCCATACGCCCGTCATGTCGAAAGGTGTAATATGGCTTAAAAGAATGGCAAGCCCGGATACTCCGCCTGCCGCGATTTTGTTCGCGTCGAGAAACAGCGCAATGCCAAGCGAAAAGAGCACGCACCCTGCGGATATAATAAGATATTGTTTTAAAATTTTCAGTGCAACGGTCTTTTTAGTCATTATTATATTATTATAGCAAATTTTACGGAAAGTGTCAACCCGTAAATTTTTTAAAAAATATGTAACTTTTTTGTTTAATCCCGTTAAATAAGCTTTATATTAATAATGTACAAACCAACGAGAGGCGATAATGGAAGAGAGAGAAGAAGAAATTTTGAACGAACAGCCTCAGCAGGCAGAGCTTACCGAAGAGGAAAAGCTTACCGCGCTTGCGGAGGACTTCAAGCGAAAGTGGTATGCTGTTTCGGCCGAATACGACAATTACCGCAAGCGCAACGCTCAGGCGGTAGCGCGCGCGTATTCGGACGGCGTGTCGGACGCGATTTTAAAGTTGCTTCCCGTCGCCGATACGTTCGGTTATGCGCTGGACTCTTCGTCGGATGAAAAGACTCGCGCGGGGATAGATAAGATAATTAAAAACTTCAATACCATTCTCGCTTCGCTCGGCGTGGAAGAGATTGCCGTCAATATCGGAGACCCGTTCGATGAGAATGTGGCATCGGCGGTTATGAACTTCCCCTGCGAAGAGGGTGAAGAGCCCAATACGGTCAAGCAGATTTTAAAGAAAGGCTACAGAAGCGGCGAGCGGGTTATCCGCTTTGCGCAGGTGGCGGTAACTATATAATAAACATTCAGAGGTAATATATATGGGAAAAGTAATAGGTATCGATTTAGGAACAACCAACTCTTGCGTGGCGGTTATGGAAGGCGGCGAGCCCGTTGTTATCGCCAACAGCGAGGGCAACAGAACCACGCCCTCGGTAGTATCTTTTAAAAACGACGGTAGCCGTATCGTCGGACAGGCGGCAAAGCGTCTTGCGGTTGCCCAGCCCGATAAGACGGTAATATCTATTAAACGCCACATGGGCGAAAGCTATAAGGTAAATATCGACCACGGATATTCCCCTCAGGAAATTTCCGCAATGATACTTTCCAAGTTGAAGGCTGATGCCGAGAGTTATCTCGGCGGCAAGGTAACCGACGCGGTTATCACCTGTCCCGCATACTTCAACGACTCGCAGCGTCAGGCCACCAAGGACGCGGGTAAAATCGCGGGACTCAATGTATTGAGAATTATAAACGAGCCGACTGCGGCTGCGCTTGCGTACGGTCTTGACAAGCAGGAGGGTAGCCAGAAGGTTATGATTTACGACCTCGGCGGCGGCACGTTCGACGTTTCCATTCTCGAAATAGGCGACGGCGTATTCGAGGTTCTCGCAACCAACGGCGATACCCGTCTCGGCGGCGACGACTTCGACAACAAGATAATGGACTTCCTCGTCGATACCTTCAAAAAGGATACGGGGGTAGACCTTTCCAAGGATAAAATGGCTATGCAGAGGCTTAAAGAAGCAGCTGAAAAGGCCAAGATAGAGCTGTCGGGTATGAGTTCAACGAATATCAATCTGCCGTTTATCACGGTGGTTGACGGCGCGCCCCAGCACCTTGATATAGATTTGTCGAAACAGAAGTTCGATTCGCTTACCGCTGACCTCGTTGAAAGAACGGTAGAGCCTATGCGCAAGGCGATGCAGGATGCGGGGCTTAATTACAACGAAATCAATAAAGTTATTATGGTCGGCGGCTCTACGCGTATTCCCGCCGTATTCGATAAGGTAAAGAGCGTTACGGGCAAAGAGCCCTTCAAGGGCATAAACCCCGACGAGTGCGTCGCAATAGGCGCGGCAATTCAGGGCGGCGTGCTTTCGGGCGAGGTCAAGGACGTACTTCTGCTCGACGTTATGCCCCTAACCCTCGGTATCGAAACTCTCGGCGGCGTATCCACGCCCCTAATCGAGAGAAACACGACTATCCCCGTAAAGAAAAGTCAGGTGTTCTCGACCGCAGCCGACAATCAGCCGGGCGTTGAAATCAACGTCTTACAGGGTGAAAGAAAGTTCGCGCGCGACAATAAATCGCTTGGTAAGTTCATGCTTACAGATATTCCCCCCGCACCCCGCGGCGTGCCCCAGATTGAGGTTACGTTCGACGTGGACGCAAACGGTATCGTAAACGTCACCGCAAAGGATTTGGGAACGGGCAAGAGCACGAACATCACTATCACTGCTTCTACCAATCTTTCCGAGGACGACATCAATAAGGCTGTAAAGGACGCCGAAAGATACGCTGAAGAGGACAAGAAGCGCAAAGAGGCAGTAGACAACAAGAACAACCTCGAAAGCATAATAGACAGCCTTGAAAAGACTGTAAAGGAAGCGGGCGACAAGCTTTCCGACGAGGATAAGACCACCGTCGAAAACGCGGTTGCAAAGGCGAAAACCGAGCTTGAATCTGGCGACAACGACAGAATTAAAGCCGCTATCGACACGCTGCAAAACGAAATTCAGCCCGTAATAGCGAAGATGTATCAGCAGGCTGGCGGAGCTCCCAACCCTGACGGCGGCGACGACACCGAATTCAGACAGCATTAATCGATTGAAAAAATATTAAAGCATACTGCCTTGAAAAGTAATCTTTTCAAGGCAATAGTATGTATAAGGTAACTTATGGCGAAAAATTATTACGATATTCTGGGCGTGCCCAAGACGGCGTCGTCAGACGAAATCAAGGCGGCATACAGAAAGCTTGCCAAGCAGTATCACCCCGACTTTCACCCCGGCGACAAGGCGGCTGCCGAGAAGTTTAAGGAAATAAACGAGGCTAACGCGGTGCTGTCGGACGACGCTAAGCGCAAGCAGTACGACTTCGAGCAATCGCACCCCGGCATGGGAGGCGGCGGTCACGGTCCGTTCGGCGGATTCAGCGGCGGCGGTATGGGCGGCTTCGAGGATATAATAAACTCGATGTTCGGCGGCGGCTCGCCGTTCGGCAACTTCGGCGGCGGCATGGGCGCCGAGAAGAAGAACCGCGGTGCGGACATTCAGCAGACCGTCTATCTGTCCTTTCTCGACGCTATCAACGGCTGCACCAAGGAAATCAGCTATACCCGTAACGAGCCCTGCATTGCCTGTAAGGGCTCGGGCGCGAAGCACGGAACGTCGTTCAAGGTCTGCACCTGCTGCGGCGGAAGCGGTCGTATAAAGTACACGCAGGATACCATTTTCGGCAGGACCATTCAGGTCGGCGTTTGTCCCGACTGCGGCGGAAGCGGCAGAATGGTCACGGATAAGTGCCCCGACTGTAAGGGCAAGGGCTTCGTAAGGAAGGAAACGCGCTTTACCGTCAATATTCCCGCGGGCGTCGATAAGGACAGCAGCCTCAGAAAACGCGGCTACGGTCAGGCGGCGGGCAACGGCGGCGAGGCGGGCGATTTGTACATCTTTTTCAGAATCGAGCCGCACAAGCTGCTGCGCCGCGAGGACAAGGATTTGTACGTAACCGTTCCCATTTCTTACAGAACGGCGGTGCTCGGCGGTAAAATTACCGTTCCCGCAGCGGACAACACTATCGAGCTGAACGTGCCCGAGGGCACGGCTTCGGGCACGCGCTTCTGCGTGCGAGGCAAAGGCGTAAAGACGGTCAACGGTATAGGCAATCTGTACGTTACCGTAGAGATAGATATTCCCCAACGACTTTCGCGCGACCAGCTTAAAAAGCTGTCCGACTACGAAAATTCGGTTTCCATAAAGTCCTGCGACAATATGCAGAAGTACGCCAACAATATGTCGGCGGTGTACGGCAAAAAGGTCGATAAACAGTAAAACTATACTTCGACTATAAGGATAAATTGCATAAAAACAGCCGACCGCTGTCAAGCGGTCGGCTGTTACGTTATCCACAAAAAGTTATCCACATTATAGGTTGTGGACAGGCGTTAATAAAGGGGTAAGGTAAAATTATATCCACAATTTATCCACAAAACGCGTAAAACAGCGTTTCACGCGACAGTTTTCGACAAACATCCGTTTTTTATGCAAAAAGTTATCCACATTTCCTTTCGCGCGTGACGACTTCGCCGTTACAGGGTACGACGTTATCGCCGCGGATAACCTCGCCTACGCTGTCTACGGTGATAATTCCGCTTTTCGGGTTTTTAATAGATACTATATGGCCGGTAACGTCCGCGTTTACGTCGGAATATTCGAACGCGAGGTCGCAGCCCTCGGTGCGGCAGTTGATAAGGGTAAGGTTTTTGCAGTAGCAGAGGGGCTGAGTGCCGATAATGAGGCAGTTGATAAGCGTAAGCCCTTCAGAATACCAACCGAGGTATTCGCCTTTAAGCACGGAATTTTTTACCGTCATATTCTTGCAGTGCCAGAACGCGTCCTTCGTGTCGAAATTGCAATCCTCTATGACGGCGTTTTCTACGTACTGAAAAGAGTATTTGCCTTTCATGGTTACGTTTTTCAGTTTAATATCGCGGCACTCGAAAAGGAAATACTGCGATTCCACGGTGCAGTCAATCATTTCAAGTCCGCGGCAGCGCCAGCCGAACTCGGGCGAGTTGACGTCGCAATGCGTCAGCACCGTGTCGTCGCACTCTCTCAAAGCCTTAATTCCGCCGAGCGTGCTGCCCTTGATGACGCCGTTTTTCGAGTACCAGAGCGCGGCGCGGGTAAGCTCGTCCATAGTACAGTTTTCTATAACGTAGTCGCTGTCGTGCCAGAAGGGATAGCGCAGCGAAAAGCTGCAATTCTTGACCGTCACGCCGCGGCACTCTTTAAGCACGGATTCGCCGTCTGCGGGGCCCGCAAACGTGCAGTTTTCTACCGTCGCGCCCGAAAGGTTGTAAAGCGCGCGCTCTTCGTCAAACGTCTTGCCGTAAATTCTATTCATATTTATATTATAGGATAAAAGCCGCTTTATGTCAATGCTTTTTAAAAACGGCACGGGCACGGGCGATAATATTGTCGAAAAATGAAAGGCGTAACAAAAATTGTGAAACTTTAACGAAAGTTAAAAGATTTCTATTGCAAATTGAGTAAATATATGGTAAAATTTACGGTATGCAGGAAATAATCGAACTTATAAATAAAGCCGAAGCTCAGGCGGCTGAAATAAAGGCGAACGCGCTTGCAAAGGCGGCTGAAATAGCTGCCGCGGCAGAGGAACGCGCTGCGGATATAGAAAAGCTTTCCGAGGCGGACTGTAAGTCCCTGCGCGAGCAGATAGCAAAAAACGCAGCGGCGGAAGCGCAGCGGCGTTACGACGACGAAATTACGGTCAACAGGGCGAAGGCTGCGAAGTACTGTGCCGACCGTTTAAAGGAAACCGACAAAACTGTAAACGACATAGTTCGGAGGATAACGCGTGGCAGTCGTTGAAATGAGCAAACTCAATCTCATTGCGCTCGAATACGACAGGGACAGCATTTTAAACGCCCTGCAACGCACTCAGGCGACCGAGATTAAGCTCTACGGCGAAACCGAAAATACTCAACCGTTAGAAACGGACACGGAGGCTTTGCGCGACCGTCTTGCAAGGGCAGAGGCGGCGCTCGAAGTCCTTTTGCGGCGCGTAGAAAACTATTACAAGGAAAATAAAATCAAGTCGGACAATCTCGGCGAGACGGAAGTAAGCTATGGCGAATTTATGGGCGCGCGAGAGGCGGCTGACGAAACCGAGAAGCTGATAGATAATATAAATGCCGTTATCGACAACGAAATGCAGCTGAAAGCCGAGCTTGCCAAGACCGAGCGTCTGCTTGCGACGGCGCGCATTTATTCGTGCTACGGCGGGTCGCTGCACCCCGAAAACACCGCTCACGTTTCGGTAAAGATAGGCACCGTGCCCGTGCAGCAGAGGGAAAGCTTTGCAAAGGCTGCCGACGGGGTTTCGCTGCTGAGTTATAAATTTATTGCTGCGGACGCGGAAAGCGCGCTTATAACGATAGCCGCGCACAAGGCCGCCGAAGCGGAGGTTTACGACCTTTTGAGCGGCGTCAACTTTTCCGCCTGTCCGTTCGACGGGGACTGCACGGGCGAACAGCTTTTCGCTACCCTCACCCAAAAGAAAACCGAGCTTTCGATAAGCATACAACAATTAAATAAAGAGCTGCTGTCGCTCGAAGCGCGCATACGCGAACTTAAAATATATTGCGACTTCGTTGGGTTCGAGCTGGAAAAAGCCGAACAGTGCGAAAAAATGCGCAAGACGCAAAAGACCTTTCTTTTAGAGGCGTACGTTCCTACGGAAATGCGCGAAGGAGTAGAGGGGGCTTTAAACGAAGCGGCAAGCGCGGTATGGTACGAATTTTCGCAGCCGTCCGAGGACGAGCAGCCGCCGACGCTGCTGAAAAATAATAAAGTAGTCAAAAACTTCGAGGCGGTGACGGACATGTATTCGCCCGTCAATTACCGCGAATTCGACCCCAACACGGTTATGGCATTCTTTTACAGTCTGTTTTTAGGCTTTATAATGGGCGACGTTATTTACGGCCTGCTGATGTCGGTAATCGGCGGGTTCGTATATTTCAGGTCCAAGCGCGAAACGGGTATGAAGAAGCTTGCGGGCGTATTTGCCGTCGGCGGAATATTCGCAATACTTTGGGGCTTTTTGTTTAACTCGTTTTTGGGAATGGCGGCGTTGCCGCACACCGTTATGCCCGACGCTATGAGCGGACGGTATTCGCTTATGGGCATACAAATTCCGTCGGTACTCGTTATCAGTATGATAATCGGCATAGTTCAGCTCGGCGCGGGCTACGCCTGCCGCGCGGTTCAGTGCTGGCGCAGGGGCGATACGTGGGGCGGAATTTTCGACGGCGTAAGCTGGACCATGTTTATGGTCGGCGTACTGCTTGCCGTAATAGGACTCGTCGAAGATTTCAACGCTTCCCCGCTTGCGCTTGCGGGCGGAATAATTGCCGGCGGGTCGCTGTTACTTGCAATGCTGACCGCAGGCAGAAAGGAAAAGATAGTCGGCAAATTCACCAAGGGCTTCGGCGCTGCGTACGGCGTTATAAATATCGTTTCGGACATTTTAAGCTACGCAAGACTTTACGGTCTGATGCTGTCGGGCGCGGTAATCGCGCAGATAATTTCGGGCTTCGTGGTGACGGGCTACAACGGCAGCACGCCGTTCCTTTTCAGCGGTAACGCGGGGCTTATAATTCTCGGCGTGGTGCTTATGGTCGTAGGGCATATCTTCAACCTTGCGATAGGTCTGCTCGGCGCGTATATCCACGATGCAAGGCTTCAATACGTCGAGTTCTACGGCAGATTTTACGAGGGCGAGGGAACGCTGTTCAAGCCCCTCGGCTCGGATATGAAGCACACTTATCTCGTTTTAAATGAAAATAATTAATATAAAATTCGGAGGTTCATTATTATGGAAACAGGTTATATAATCGGTATAATCGGAATTGCGCTTTGCGTGCTGCTTTGCGGAATAGGTTCTGCTTACGGTCTTTACAAGACGGGCGGCGCGGCTGCGGGCGTGCTGGGCGAGGACCCCAAAAAGTTCGGTAAGGTGCTCGTTCTCGTGCTCCTTCCCGCAACGCAGGGTATTTACGGCTTTATTATCGGTATTATAGGCTCGTCGTCGCTTGTCGAGGCAATGACTGCGGCGCAGGGCTGGGCGCTTTTCGGCGCGGTTATGCCCATGGCGGTTTCGGGCTTCGTAACCGGCATTTTGCAGGGTAAATCGGCAGTCAACTGTATATACGCCGTAGGCAAGCAGGAATCGCTTGGCGGTAAGCTTATCATTTATCCCGCAATGATAGAGTTCTACGCAATTCTCGGACTTATCATTTCTATAATGGTTATCTGATTTTTGAAAACGTACTGCGTCGGGTTGCGCAATGCCGCCCCGATAAAGCAAGAGGTATTCTATGAGTGAACAGGCGATAGTCGAAAAAATAATAGCCGACGCCGAAACGGAGGCGCAGGCAATAATAGCCGACGCCGAAAAAAAGGCGGAGGCAGTCGTCGCGGCTGCCAACGGGCGCGCTGAAAGGCGGCTTAAAGGCGAAAGGGATGCGGCTGAAAGAAAAGCGCAAAGCGTGCTTGACGGCAAGGCTGCAACCGCGCGTCTCGACAGTGCGAAGATAATGCTCGGCGAAAAGCGCGCCGTAATCGACGAGGTTTACGCCCGCGCGCTTGCGGCTATGCGCGAAATGGGCAAGGCTGACGCCCTGCGTTTTTGCGGGCGGCTGCTGTCCGAGTACGCCGAGGAGGGCGACGAGATAGTGTTCGCCGACAACTTTGCGTATTCGCAGGACGCGGCTAAGCTTGACGTGGTTAAGGAAAAGAAGCTGAAGGTTTCGCCCAAAAAGGCGGCGATTGACGGCGGCTTCCTGCTTATAGGCGCGACCTCGGATAAAAACCTTTCGTATTCCGCGATACTTGCCGCGGACAGAGAGGACAATCAAGCTGAAATAGCGGGCAAAATTTTTTCGGTTTAAACGAGTGCGGCCCGCGCGGTCGGTAATATTTTGGAATTATTAAAATGGCTAAGGATTTGACTTATACGAACGGCGTTATCGCCGTGCGTGAAAAATATCTTTTGAACGATAAGATATTAAAGCTCTGCGAGGCGGGGGCAGAGGACGCGCTGCGTTCTCTTTCCGAAAGCGGCTTCGGCAAGGACGCGCAGATTTCTTCGGTATACGACTATGAAGAATTGGTCGCCGCGGACGAGCGCTCGATTGACGAATTCATACGCGAATACGCGCCCTCTAAGGCAGAGCTCGAATATCTTCTTTCCCCGCGCGATTTTCACAACGCCAAGGCGCTTGTAAAGGCGGTGTATCTCAATCTGGACGCCGAAAAGCTTCTCGCCCCCGACGGACTTTATCCCGCGGGCAAAATACTCGAATGTATCAGGGAAAACGCTTTGCAGCCGCTCAACCCGCATCTGCGTCAGGCGATAGCGGACGCGGCGGAGCTGTTTGCAAAGGGGGACGCATCGGGCGCGGAAATAGGTCTTATATTCGAAAAGGCGCAGTTTGCGCATTTGAGCGCGGTCTGCTCGAAAAATCTTCTTTTGAAAAAGCTTATTGCGGTTAAGGCGGATATGACGAATATTTTAACCGCGCTCAGAAGCGACGGCAGCGACTATGCAAAACGGTGCTTCGTAAGCGGCGGAAGACTTGCGGAAAACAGGCTGATGCAGCTTTTCGGAGAGGATAAAAAACGCGTTGCGGACTCGTTCAAGGACACGCCGTATTACGACTTTATAAAAAGCTGCCTGGACGCGACCGCTGCGGCAATGCCCCTTACTGCGGCAGAAAGAATTGCGGAAAGCTACGAGGCGGAGCTGCTTGCGGCGCGGCGGTACGATTTAAAGCGCAGCCAGCCCTTCCTTTATTACGTATTCAGAAGAAGGGCGGAAAACGCGAACGTGAGAATACTTTTCGTTTGTCTGCTTGCGGGCATGCGCGAGGCGGACGTAAAACGTAGGCTCAGGGCGGTGTGATATGATTGAGGGCAGACTTGCAATCGTCGGCGACGGCGACAGTATAACGGTGTTCAAGGCGGCGGGCGTTGCTACGTTTCCCGCCGAAAACGCGGAAAAAGCGCAGACGGTTCTGCGCAGAATAGCAAAGGATTATCAGGTCATATTCCTCACCGAGGAATACGCTCGCGCGATTGCCGATTTTTTAAAGCGGTTCGACGAGCAGCCCTATCCCGTTATATTGAGCATACCGTCTAAAAACGGTAGCTCCGGCTACGGCATAGAGCAGATGAAGAGCGCAATGGAACGCGCGCTCGGCGTAGATATATTATTCAACGATTAACGGCGCAAAGGAGTTGCATTTTGGGAAAGACGGTTAAAATTTCAGGCCCGCTTATCATTGCGGAGGGTATGGCAGACAGTAAGATGTTCGACGTCGTGCACGTCTCCGACAAGGGGCTTATCGGCGAGGTTATCGAGCTTCGCGGCGACAAGGCTTCTATACAGGTTTACGAGGAAACGTCGGGATTGGGTCCCGGCGAGGACGTCGTATCAACGGGCGAGCCTCTCTCGGTAGAGCTTGCGCCCGGCTTGCTTTCGGGCATATACGACGGTATTCAGCGCCCGCTTACGACGCTGTTTTTCAAGTACGGCTCGCGCATTTCCCGCGGGGTTTCTGTAAACAACCTCGACAGGGAAAAGAAGTGGCATTTTTCGCCCCGCGTAAAGGCGGGCGACAGCGTTTGCGAGGGCGACGTTCTGGGCGTCGTTCAGGAAACGGAAATAATCGAACATAGAATTTTAGTCCCCAACGGAATGACGGGCAAGGTCGTATCCGTGGAAGAGGGGGATTTCACCATAGAGGATACGGTTGCGGTAATTCAGACGGGTCTTGGCAAAAAGCCCGTCAGCATGCTTAGAAAATGGCCCGTGCGCCGCGGCAGGCCGTACAAGGAAAAGCTTATGCCCGACACTCCAATGGTCACGGGTCAGCGCGTTATAGACACGCTGTTCCCCGTCGCGCGCGGCGGCGTTGCGTCGGTGCCGGGGCCTTTCGGCAGCGGCAAGACGGTCGTTCAGCATCAGCTTGCAAAGTGGGCGGACGCGGACATCATAGTTTACGTCGGCTGCGGCGAGCGCGGCAACGAAATGACGGACGTGCTCAACGAATTTCCCGAGCTTATGGACCCCAAGACGGGGCACCCCATAATGAAGCGCACCGTGCTTATCGCAAACACCTCGGATATGCCCGTCGCCGCGCGTGAGGCGTCCATTTACACGGGTATAACCATTGCGGAATATTTCCGCGATATGGGCTACAACGTCGCAATTATGGCGGATTCGACCTCGCGCTGGGCGGAGGCTTTAAGGGAAATGAGCGGCAGACTCGAAGAGATGCCGGGCGACGAGGGATACCCCGCGTATCTTGCAAGCCGCCTTGCGGAATTCTACGAGCGCGCGGGTATCGTCAGAATACTCGGCAGTCAGGAGCGTCAGGGCTCGGTTACCGCGATAGGCGCGGTTTCGCCCCCGGGCGGCGACCTGTCCGAGCCAGTCGCGCAGGCAACTCTTAGAATAGTAAAGGTGTTCTGGGGTCTTTCGGCATCGCTTGCGTACAAACGCCACTTCCCCGCCATCGACTGGCTGATAAGCTATTCGCTTTACGCCGATAAAATGCAGGACTGGTATAACGAATTCGTCAGCTCCGACTTTTTGAGATACCGCCAGTTTATAATGACGGTGTTGCAGGAGGAAGCGGCGCTTAACGAAATAGTCCGCCTCGTCGGTATGGACGCGCTTTCCTCGCGCGACAGACTGACCATGGAAACGGCTAAGATTATCCGCGAGGACTATCTGCACCAGAACGCGTTTGACGACGTGGATACCTATACGTCGATGAAAAAGCAGTACCTTATGTTAAAGCTTATATACGAATTCGACACCCGCGCGAGGGAGGCGGTTGCTTGCTTCGCGTCGGTGGAGGACGTTCTGGCGTCCTCGTGCAAAGACAGAATAGGCCGCGCGAAATTTATTCCCGAGGACAGGCTGGAAGAATTCGACGAAATAGCAAAGCTTATAAATACGCAGATGCAGTCGCTCTGCCGTGGAGATGAGGAAGATGTTTAAGGAATATAAGACAATCCGCGAGGTCGTCGGTCCCCTTATGGTGGTCGACGGAGTAGAGGGAGTAACCTATAACGAGCTGGTCGACGTAGTATGCGCCGACGGCGACGTCCGCCGCGGCAAGGTGCTTGAAATCAATCGCGACAAGGCGGTGGTTCAGCTGTTCGAAAATTCGCAGGGCTTGCAGATTTCGGGCGCAAAGGCCCGCTTTACGGGTCATAGTCAGAACCTCGCCTGCTCGCGCGATATGCTGGGCAGAGTGTTCGACGGCATGGGCAATCCCCGCGACGGCGGCGCGCCCGTAATTCCCGAAAAGGTTTTAGACATCAACGGCGAGCCGATTAACCCCGCCGCGCGCGACTATCCCGACGAATTCATTCAGACGGGTATTTCGGCGATAGACGGACTTAACACCCTCGTAAGGGGACAGAAGCTGCCCGTGTTTTCGATGAGCGGACTGCCCCACGCCGAGCTTGCGGCGCAGATAGCGCGTCAGGCAAAGGTAAGGGGAACGGACAGCAAGTTTGCCGTAGTATTCGCGGCGATAGGCATAACCTTCGAGGAGGCTCAGTATTTCGTAGAGGACTTCAAGAAAACGGGCGCGATTGAAAGGACGGTGCTTTTTACCAACCTTGCAAACGACCCCGCGGTCGAGCGTATCGCAACCCCGCGTATGGCGCTTACTTGCGCGGAATATCTTGCGTTTACCTGCGGAATGCACGTCCTCGTAATAATGACAGACATTACCAACTACGCAGAGGCGCTCAGAGAGGTTTCCGCCGCACGGCGCGAGGTTCCCGGCAGGCGCGGATACCCCGGCTATCTGTACACAGACCTTGCGACTATTTACGAGCGGGCGGGCAGAATAAGGGGCTGCGACGGCTCGATTACGCAGATACCCATTTTGACCATGCCCGAGGACGACAAGACTCACCCCATACCCGACCTTACTGGTTACATCACCGAGGGACAGATAATGCTGTCGCGCGACCTCTACAAAAAGGGAATAAATCCGCCGATAGACGTTTTACCCTCGCTTTCGAGGCTTAAAGACAAGGGTATCGGCAAGGGCAAAACACGCGAGGACCACGCGGGAACGATGAACCAGCTTTTCGCCGCCTATGCAAGCGGTAAAGAGAGTAAAGAGCTTTCCGCGATTTTGGGCGACGCCGCGCTTTCCGACGTCGACAAGCTTTACGCAAAGTTTGCCGAAGAGTTTGAAAAGGTATACGTAAATCAGGGCTTCAACGCCGACCGTACAATCGAGGAAACGCTCGATATAGGCTGGGAGCTTCTGAAAATACTGCCCGTGGGCGAATTGAAGAGAATTAAGCAGGAGCTTATCGACAAGTATCTTAAATAATCAGAGGTAAATTTTGGCAAGACTTAACGTAAACCCGACGCGAATGGAGCTGAAAAAGCTTAAAGCGCGGCTTACAACGGCAGTGAGAGGGCACAAGCTTTTAAAGGATAAATCCGACGAAATGGTGCGCCGCTTTTCACTGATAATAAAGGAAAACAAGCGTCTCAGGGACGAGGTGGAAAAAGAGCTTTCCGAAACCCTGCGCCGCTTTTCCGTGGCGCGTTCCGTCACGCCCGCGTACCGCGCGGAAACGGCGTTTTCTATGCCGACGGTAGCGGTCAAGGCGGAGTGCGGTACCGCAAGCGTTATGGGCGTTGACGTGCCCGATATTCGGCTTGTAAACGAAAAACGCGCCGACGGACTGCCGTACGCGTATTCGGAAATTACCAGCGAGGCGGACTTTTCCGTCGCGCAGGCGTCCGCGTTGCTGCCTAAAATGGTCGCGCTTGCGCAGACGGAAAAGACGGTAAGAATGCTTGCCGCCGAAATCGAGCGCAACAAGCGCCGCGTCAACGCGCTTGAATACGTAATGATACCGCAGCTTGAAGAAACGATAAAATATATCAAGAGCAAGCTTGACGAAAACGAGCGCGCCGCCGTAATACGGCTTATGAAAGTAAAAAACAAAGCGTAAAAAAAGCCTTCCCGCAGGAAGGCTTTTTTGTTTGGATTAAATCATACCCTTAATCATTTCTATTAATGCGTCGGTCATATCCACGTAAGAAGCGTCGCCCGTGACGGTATCGGGAACGGTGACGGTATCGTTATGCGTGTAAATTTCCGCATAGCCTTTGACCTTTATCGATAAAGCGGGAGCTTCTTCCGCTGCCATGGGCGCGCTGCCTGCTCCGCCCAAATTCATAGTAGCGTCTATATCCGTAACGAAGCTTGCCGCCGAGAAGGCGCCGTTTTCGTCAAGCGCGAAATACAAATCGAACTTGAATTTATTGAAGGTTACCAACTCTTTAAGCTGCGCAATCTGGTCTGCAATATCGCCGCCCTCGGTTTCGGCAATCTTCCATATCGTTTCTTCGGTTATGCTCATTTTGAATTTAACGCCCTTGCTGTCGTCTACGGTGATTTTAACGCCGAACTGCTGCATAAGGGCAAGAACCTCCGCAACCGAAACCGCGTCCTGCGCCTCGTAGAATGACGTAGGCGTAACTATATCGTCGCTGCCGCCGGGCATAAATGCGGCGATAAGCTCGCTCATGTTTATTTTTATTTTTTCCTCGCCCGACGCTGCGTATACGAAATCGCCGCCGTGGTAAACGGTGCCTGAAAATTCGTTGCTTTCGCTCTGTCCGCCGCTTGTTTCCGAGCTTTTGAAATTAATCGAGCCCTGTCCGTTTATGCCTGCTTCGCTTGCCGACATTTTGTAGTCGAGACCTATCGAAAAGCTCGTGCTTGACATACCCGCCAAATCCATAGAAGCGGAAAGGTCCGTCTTAACGCCCAGATTGAGCGCTTTCGAGTCGCCGAAAATCTTGTCGGCGTCTATGTCGTTAACAATAGTCGCAAGCTCCTCGGGCGACTTTTCCTTGTAGTTGCCGGGGATAGTACCCGCGCCATTATCGGCAGTTGCTCCGCAGCCTGCGAAGGCGAGCATGGATACCGCTACCGCAGAAGCCGCAAAAGCTGCAAATTTCTTTTTCATATTAATTCCTCCATGGTTATTGTATTCAATTATATACCCGTAATTATCCGCTGTCAAGAAATTAATTAAAAAAACGCACGGCGGGAAACCGTACGCTTTTTACAAATCGAAGGCTATCGCGGTTATGTCGTCGTCGAAGCTCGATTTGAAGTGCTTTAAATTGTTTTCGAGATTTTTTATAAATTCCTCTGCGGTGCGCGAAACCGAAAGGGTCTTGATAGCGCCCTCCGCGCCGAACATATCGCCGCGCGCGTTCTTGCATTCGGTAACCCCGTCTGTAAGCAGCACGAGAATATCGCCCTTTTTATAAGGTATAACGTCCTCGTAGTAGGAGGGGTTGTCAAACCAGCTTGACACGGGCGGGGAATTCAGCATTATGCGCGTTATGCCCGTTCCCGTCTTTAACAGTATGGGCACGTTGTGCCCCGCCATTGAATAGGTTATGCTATCCTCGTCTATTCTTACAACGGCGACGGTAACGTAATTCCGCTCGTCGAGGTTGAGCGCAGAAAACTTGCGGTTAAGGTTTTCAATCGCCTTTGCAGGCGAAAATTCCGTCTTGTCGTAAGCTGCCTTTACGAACGCGGAAAGCATGCCCGCAGAAATTCCCTTGCCCGAAACGTCGGCTATTACGCCGCACGCGGAGTTTCCGACCGTAAACACGTCGGGCAGGTCGCCGCCTATGTCGCGGCAGGGCACGTACATATAAGAGTAGCGTTTTCCGCCCGCCCAGTTCCCCGCGGGCAGCAGCCGCTGCTGTATGCTTTTGGCCGTTTGCAGCTCCTGCGCGATTTCAAGCTCGAACGCGTCGTCGATAATGCCCATACACAAGTCGCCGCCGAGCGGCTTTACGGTAAGCGAGTACGAAACCTCGTGGTTTAAACCGTTGTTTATCACTCTCTGAAATATTCTGCGGTTGACTTCCTTTTTTTGCAGGCGCGCTTCGTTGAAGGCATCTTTAAGCTGACAGCCTCGGCAGTCAGCGCCGTTGCAGCGGGCGGAGGAATGGGCGCAACAGGTAATATCCCCCAGCGAACCCGACCTGTCGAAGGGGAAAAGATTTTTAAACGCGGCGTTTGAAAAAACCGCCTTTAAATTTTTATCTATGACGACCACCGCAGTGGGCACGCCGTCGATTATGCGCTTTAAATACTTGCCTGTCATACCGTGTAAAATTTAAGTTTATTTTCTACTATCCGCGCCTTTAAGGGAATGTTCTTGTATAGCTCGCCGTCCGCCTGAAGCGTGTAATCGTCGCTCTCGGGGATAAATTCGACTTCCTTGACCCTGACCGTTTTCGCCTGCTTTACGCAATTTACCTTGCCGAGCATAAGCTTTATAAACGCGCCTATCATTGAAATTTTGGAAATAAAGTCGACCATAATCAGGTTGAGGTAACCGTCGTCGATTTTCGCTTCGGGGAACATTTTTATGCCGCCGCCGAACTGTCTGCCGTTTCCGACCGCCGCAATAAGCCCGAAGTGGCGTTCCTCGGCGCCGTTGTAGCGCACCGTAAAATCGTGGCTTTTGAATTTGACGAGGCTGACGAGCAGAGCGCGCAGGTACTTCGAGCGTTTTAAATACTTGCCTGCGTAGGCGCGTTCGAGCACGTCGACGTCGATTCCCATACCGAAGGCGTTCAGACTTCTCAGCCCGTTTTCGAACTCTACGTAGTCTATCGCACGGGGTGCGTTTTCAACTATAAGCCGCGCGGCTTTTCTGACGTTCGAGGGGATGCGCGCGGCTGCGGCAAAATCGTTGCCCGTACCCAGCGGAATTATTCCGAGGCTGTTGTTTTCGAAATCCACGAAGGAATTGAGTACCTCGTGCAGCGTTCCGTCGCCGCCCAGCACTATAAGCGAGTTGCCCTTGGCGGACGTGACCTCTGCGGTGACTTCGTCTACGTCGTGCTTTTCCCTGGTGACGTGCAGAGTGTATTCAACGCCCGCCGCGTCGAACACGGCTTTTACCCTTGCGAATTTTCTGCGCTTTTTCTTCAAGTTCACTTCGTTTATCAAAAGATGAAACATTTTATCCCCTTGTATACTCAACAATTATATACCAAATATTTAATTATTGCAATTATTTTAAAAAAGTGCTACAATAAAAATATGAAATTGACCGTATCCGAAAAACTATACGCGCTTGCAAGGGCGTGCCCGTTCCCCCTGTATATAGTGGGCGGGTTCGTGCGCGACGCGCTTGCGGGGCTGGGCGAGTCTTGCGATATAGATATTTGCGCCCCCGCAGACGCCGAAAAATTTTGCGCCGTCGCCGTAAAGTGCGGCGCGGAGATAGACGCGGTATACCGCAACACTGGCACCGTAAAGCTTGGCTTCGGGCGGGAAAAGTACGAATTTACCTGCTTCCGCTCGGACGAATATGTGCGCGGCATTCATACGCCAGTCAAAACTTTTTTTACCGACGAAATAACTCTCGATGCGCGCCGGCGCGACTTCAAGTGCAACGCGGTTTATTACGATATTGCCGCGGGTACGCTCTGTGACCCGCTAGGCGGTGTGGCGGATATAGAAAATAAAATTATAACGACCGTAGCGGACGCGGACAAGGTTTTCGGCGAGGACGGGCTGCGACTTATGCGCCTTGCGCGGCAAGCGGCGCAATTAGGGTTTACCCCGACGGACGAGTGCCTTGCGGGCGCGCGGAATAACCGTGCGCTTATCGCCGACATATCAGTCGAAAGGATTTACGCCGAGCTCGACGCTCTACTGCACGCCGACGGTAAATACGGTGTAAGCGGCGCCCAGTACCGCGGCTTGAAAATTCTGGACGATACGCGCATGCTCGACGTTATTTTGCCCGAGCTTGCTCTCGGCAGAGGAATGGCTCAGAACGCGGCGTTCCACAATCACGACGTGTTGGAGCATAGCTTGCGTACAGTGCTGTACGCGGATAAAAGCATTAGGCTTACCGCGCTGTTGCACGACGTAGGCAAGCCGCGCGCCTTTATAGACGGGGGCAGATATTACAACCACGAGAATATCGGCGCGGAGATAGCCGAAGCAATATGCGCGCGGTTGAAGGTTGCAAAGCGACTGACCGCAGAGACCGTACGGCTGACGCGGCTGCACATGTACGATTTGAAGGGCGACGCGCGCGAAAGCAAAATAAGAAAACTGATAGTGGACAACCTCGATATATTCGATA
>ERZ779629.367-NODE-367-length-19276-cov-6.888715_pt1 | contig 19276 bp, 11 predicted proteins | sample MGYA00514192_ERZ779629 | MGnify/ENA primary metagenome ERZ779629 (study PRJEB29562, sample SAMEA4376709) | mouse gut metagenome | isolation source: Cecum | study: EMG produced TPA metagenomics assembly of the A DSS colitis mouse model was used to assess the... | reverse complement strand
GGCGAGACCGTCACAGACCGCTTTCGGGTGGCGCGCAAACTGAAAAGCGATGAGGACCGAGCGGGGAACTGCTACGACTGGTACGAGATCGACCGGCACTACCGCGCGGCGGATAAGACGCCCGGGGTGTCCGCCCGGGTGGACGAGCTGGCCTCCGGCGTGGAAGCGGCGGCGGTGGCCTTCTGCCTGATGGCGGAGGCGGGGCAGATCGACGCGGCCACCGCCGGGGAGCACGCGGGGCTGTTCTCGGAGTGGGCGGCCAACGTGGACTACCAGGCGGGTCAGCTGCGGCGGCGGAATGGGGCGCTGTACCGGTGCATCCAGCCCCACAGGTCTCAGGCGGGGTGGGAGCCGGAGAACGTGCCCAACCTGTGGAAGCTGACCCACGATCCAGAAGAGGAGTGGCCGGAGTGGTCCCAGCCCCTGTGCGCCGGGGACGAGTACGGCCAGGGGGCGCAGGTGACCCACGGCGGGGTGCGCTGGGTGAGCGACGTGGACGGCAACGTCTGGGAGCCGGGGGTGTACGGCTGGTCCCGGGCGGAGCCCGAATCGGACACATGAGATAAGGAGGTTTTACAATGGACAAGACGATCAATCAGATCAAGGCGGCGGCCGCCGCGGCGCTGGGGCTGCTCACGGGGCTGTGGGGCTGGTTTGGGTGGCTGGTGGTGGGGTGGATCGGGTGCATGGCGCTGGACTACCTCACCGGGTCCCTGGCGGCGGCCAAGGAGGGGCAGTGGTCCAGCGGCAAGGCCCGGGAGGGCATCTGGCACAAGTGTGGCATGATCGTGGTGGTCATCGTGGCCGCGGGGGCGGACCTGCTGCTCTCGCTGGTGCTGGCCAACCTGCCGCTGGTGGAGCTGCCCATCCAGTACGCGGGGCTGGTGTGCCCGGTGGTGCTGGTGTGGTACATCGTGACGGAGCTGGGTAGCATCGTGGAGAACGCGGTGGCCATGGGCGCGGTGGTGCCCAATTGGTTGACCAAGCTGCTGGCCATGAGTAAGGGCGCTGTGGACAAGGCCGGGGAGGAGCTGGGCGGAGACGGCCATGAATGAGCGCCTGATCTGGGACAAGCTGCTTGCCGCCGGGCTCACCCCGGCGGGGGCGGCGGGGCTGATGGGGAACCTCAAAGCGGAGAGCGGGCTGAACCCGAAAAATCTCCAAAACAGCTTTGAGAAGAAGCTGGGCATGAGCGACGCGGACTACACCGCCGCCGTGGACTGCGGGGCCTACGCCGGGTTTGTCACCGACGGGGCGGGCTACGGGCTGGCCCAGTGGACCCACTCCAGCAGGAAAGCCGCTCTGCTGGCCTACGCCAAGGCCAGAGGGCGGTCCATCGGTGATCTGGATGTGCAGATCGGGTATCTGCTCCAGGAGCTTCAGACGGTGTTTAAATCGCTGTGGGACAAGCTGCGAACCACGGCCAGCGTCCGGGAGGCGTCGGACGCGGTGCTGCTTCAGTTCGAGCGGCCCGCCGATCAGAGCGCGGCCAACTGCGCCCGGCGAGCGGCGCTGGGGCAGGAGGTCTATGACAAATTTGTGGGAGGTGCGGACATGGAGATAGTCATGAGTTCGGCGCAGCTGTGCGCCAGGGCGGTGGATATCGCTGATAACTACAAGACCAGCTACATGCTGGGGCCCTGGGGCTGGCCCGCCAACGACAAGATGATTACCCGGGCCACCACCCAGGGGCGGTACGCGGAGACCAACAAGGGGTGGCTACGCTACGCCTACGCCATCAGGGACGAGGGCTTTCTCTTCGACTGTATTGGGCTCATCAAGGGCATTTTGTGGGGTTGGTGTGGGGACCTGTCCCGGACCTATGGCGGCGCGGGGTACGTCTGCAACGGTGTGCCCGACTATGACGCCAAAAAGATGATCGACTGCTGCTGGGATGTGTCCACCGATTTCTTCACCATCGTCCCCGGCGAGGCGGTGTGGATGGACGGGCACATTGGCATATACGTAGGCGGCGGCATGGTGGTGGAGGCCACGCCAAAGTGGCAGGGCGGCGTGCAGATTTCCACCTGCGCAAACGTCTGCGATGGACTGATTTTTGGTACCGCCGGGAGCCGGACATGGACCAAGCACGGCAAATTGCCCTGGGTGGATTACGCCGCCCAGGAAAATAAAATGGAGGAGGATGAGGACATGGTATATTACAAGACGCTGGACGATGTGCCCGACTACTACCGCGCGGCGGTGGGCAAGGCGGTGGATAAGGGCGCGCTCAACGGCACCGGGGGCGGCGAGCTGAACGTCTCCGAGGACCTGTGCCGACCGCTGCCGGTGCTGGACCGGCTGGGGGTGCTGGGGTGATGGGAGGGATGCGGCGTGCCGTCTAATTTGCTGAATGCGGACACCTCTTTCCCCCAGTTTACGAAAGAGACCAGCGATAGGGAAAAAATCGAGCAGATCACCAGCTATCTCTATATGCTGCTGGAACAGCTGCGCTATTCCCTGTGCAATTTGGACAAGGATAACTTCAATGACGCGGGGCTGGAGGAGATCGGGAAAATCATTACCGAACCGGTGTATATCCGTCTGGAGGCGGATGAGGGTGATATCCATGAGCTGAACGTGACTGCCCAGCTCCTGTCCAGCCGGATCAAGGACGCGGAGGGGAACGTGTCTCAGCTTCAGCAGACGGCTAAATCGCTGTCATCTCAAATTTCCGACACCAAGGGAAATGTGTCCCAGCTTCAGCAGACGGCGCAGAGCCTGTCCAGCCGCATCCAGGACGCGGAGGGGAATGTGTCCCAGCTGATGCAAACGGTGAACGGGATGCGGCTGAGCGTGCAGAATGGGGAGAACAGCTCCACCATCACCCTGACGGCCAATGGGGTGGCAGTCAGCTCCCAGCACATCCAATTTACAGGCATGGTGACCTATGCGGGGCTGGCTGGGGGGACGACCGTGATTGACGGGGCGTGCATCAAGACGGGCGTGATTGACGCCGCCCGAGTGAAGGTGTCCAGCCTGTACGGGCAGTATGTGTATTTAAATAACGCATATGGATTGGCGCTGGGCCGCATCTCCATCACGGGGGCCGAGACCTCTTTCGCCGCTGTGGACCTGACCAGCTACGGGGCGCTGCGCCTGACGGCCGGCAGCGGCGCGGTGTATATGGCGGCGGACTCCCTGGGAACTTACATTGAGGCAAACGACAGGATCTACACCTGCGGCGCGCTGGTGTCCCGCAACGGGTCCAGCCTGGGGGACGCGGCCCACCGGTGGAGCGACGTATATGCCAACAACGCTGTGATTCAGACCTCGGACCTGAGAGTGAAAAAGCAGGTGGAGTATGGGCTTTCCCGCTATGACGCGCTGTTTGACGCGCTGCGGCCCATGAGCTTTTTGTTCGTGGACGGAGAGAGCGGGAGGCGGCACCTGGGACTGGGCGCTCAGGACGTGGAGCGGGCGATGGCAGAATGCGGGGTGTCCGATATGGATTTCGCGGGATTCGTCAAATCGCCCCGCCCGGATGGGGAGGGCTATGACTACGCCCTGCGCTATGGGGAGCTGCTCCCGATGTGCATTGATCGAATTCAACGTTTGGATAAGGCTGTGGCCGAAATTGAGGGGAGGCTATTGATGTGAATGAGTTGCAGACGGTGAAACAGGCGCTGGAGACGGCGTTTCAGGCATTGGACGCGGTCCCGGTATACGGGGTCGGGGTGGAGCTGATGGCCACCGCCCGGGCCAGCCTGCGGGCGGCGTACAGCGTGGCGGAACGCGCGGAGCGCGGCGAGCCCGCGCAGAAGGGCGGCGAGGCGTAATGGCGGGGCTGCCCTCCATGGTCCACGCGGACGGCATTCAGAAGTACCGGCAGACCACCTTTGCGGGGTATGAACACACGCTGGGGGCGGACAATGGGGCGCTGTGGGACATGGAAAATCTGACAGGCGAGCTTTACCCGCTGCTCAGTCCGCGCAGACCGCGGTGGGTGGCCGGAAGGCTGGGCAGGCCAAACGGGCTCTATGCTCACGATGGGCTGTATTGGGTGGACGGAGACGGCTTTTTTGCCCGGGGGGAGCGGGTCGGCACCGTGACGGACTGCCGGAAGCGCTTTGCCAGCCTGGGCGCGTATGTGATTATCCTGCCGGACCGGGCGTATTACAACCGCCTGACGGGTGAGTTCGGGACGCTGGAGGCGCAGTGGAGCGGCGCGGCGGACTTCCGGGACGGCTCGTTTGCCCAGGAGGAGGCCAAGGCCAACACCATTTACGCCGCCGGGGCGGACTGGGCTTCCCGGTTCCGGGCGGGGGATGCGGTGACGATATCCGGGTGCGCCGCCCACCCGGAAAACAACAAGACCGCCGTTATCCGGGAGATTGATGGAGACGAGCTGCGCTTCTATGAAAACGCGTTCGTCATTGGCGAGGAGGGGGACAGCGAGCGCGCCGTGGATATCAAGCGCTGCGTGCCGGAGCTGGATTTTATCTGTGAGAACGAGAACCGCCTGTGGGGCTGTAAAGGGAATACCATTTACGCCTGCAAGCTGGGGGATGTTTTTAACTGGAATGTATTTGACGGCCTGGCCACGGACAGCTACGCGGTGGACGTGGGCAGCGTGGGAGACTTCACCGGATGCTGCGCCTATCTGGGGTACCCGGTATTTTTCAAAGAGGAGCACATCTACAAGGTGTATGGAAGCAGGCCCTCCAACTTCCAGGTGATGGGCAGCGCCAGCTTGGGCGTGGAGACGGGCAGCGCGGGCAGCGTGGCCATCGCGGGGGAGACGCTGTTTTACCTGGCCCGGACGGGTGTGTGCGGCTACACCGGAGGCATACCGCAGAGTGTGGCCGCGCCCTTCGGCGCGCAGCGGTTTAGGGACGCGGTGGGCGGCAGTGACGGAACCCGGTATTTCGTATCCATGGCGGATCAGGATGGCGGCTGGCATCTGTTTGTCTACGACACCCGGAGAGGGCTGTGGCACAGAGAGGACAGCCGGGAGGTGGTCGGGTTCGCCTGGGATGGGGCGCTGCACTTCCTGGACGGAGAGGGAACGCTGTGGATCGACGGGACGGCCCGGACGATTCCCGAGGGGTGCGCCAGGGAGGGACCGGTGGCGTGGAGCGCGGAGTGGGCGGACTTCTACGAATACTCTGGGGCCTCCAGCAGTTCGGCGGCCATTCCCCAGGAAAAGGGGATTGGGAAGCTGCTGCTCCGGCTGGAGCTGGACGAGGAGGCTCAGGTGGACATTCTCATCCAGTTTGACAGCGACGGGCAGTGGCGGACGGTGCACAGTCTGGACGCCCACACCAAGCGCAGCTGGTACCTGCCCATCGTGCCGCGGCGGTGCGACCACTTCCGGCTGCGCCTATCCGGGCGCGGAGGATGCCGGGTGTATTCGCTGACCAGAGAGGTATACACGGGGAGCGAAATCCAGATGTAATTGACAAAATGCGGTGTCGTGGTATAATAAAAAGGCCCCGCAGACGCGCTTTGCGCCGCGGGGCCGGAAGGGCACTGTTACACATAAAAGCGGTTAGCCCACTTTTCCCCGGACGAGCTTTTGCCACAGGCGGAAGCCCAGCGCAGTTTGTGCCGAGGAGGTGGTGCTTATGGGAGATGGACGTGGGGCGCAGGTCCTGCGGTACATTGTGTGGGCTGTCATCGTGTTTGCGCTGATGGCCGGCACAGCCCAGAAAGCGTACTAGCCGCTTGGAGGCACCCAAGCGGCTAGCGTGTTTTAACTTGCTTGCTGTTGAGGGCTGACCGCTTGTGACAGCCGCCCTTCCGTCATTATTATATCCAATCATCTCCGCCTTGTCAATTGGGACAGGGCGGTTTTTTTGAACCGGCGCCCGCTGCGGCGGGCAGGGCGTCATGATAAGGAGGAGGCCAAATGGCGAATCGCTTTACATACGAGGACTTTCAAAGAGAGCTGAGCGGATCGGGTCTTGGCGGGCAGTTTTCCCAGGCTGATCTGAGACTGGCCCAGCAGAACCCGGATGCGGGAATGAGCATTTTGAAGTACAAGAAGGATTACAACGCCGCAACGACGGACGAGGCCAGGGCGCTGGCAAACCTGGGCGCGGAGCAGGTGCGCAGCAGCTGGGGCGGCTATACCGGCGGAGGGACTGGGGGCAGCTTCCACTTGGACCCCATCAGCCCCGACGATTTCAGCTTCGGCCCGGCCCCCTCCTATTCCAGCGGCTGGATGGATGAAGTAAAAAGCCTTTACGACCAGCAGAAGAACCGGGGAGATTACTCTTTCGCCGGGACGAAGCCAACCTACAACAACCGGTACGACCCCACCATCCAGGACCTGCTGGGGCAGATCGTCAACCGGGAGGACTTCTCTTACGACGCGGAAACGGACCCGCTCTACAGCCAGTACCGCAAGCAGTACGCCAGGGAGGGCCAGCGGGCGTCGGCGGACGCCCTGGGCGCTGCGGCGGCGGCATCCGGGGGCATCCCGTCCAGCTATGCCGCCACGGCGGCAGGACAGGCGGGGGACTACTACGCCGCCAGGATGACGGACAAAATTCCGGAGCTTTACCAGCTGGCCTATAACCAGTATCGGAACGACCACGATATGAAGCTGAGCGATCTGGCGGCGGTGCAGGGCGCGGAGCAGAGCGACTACATGAAATACCTCAATGAGCTGGGGCAGTATAACACCGACCGCAGCTTTGACTACGGCGTGTGGAGCGACGCCCAGGACCGGGCGGCGGGCGACCTTCAGACCGCCATCGGATTGGAGCAGCTGGAGTATCAGAAATACCGGGACCAGCTGGGACAGTACAACACCGACCGCAGCTTCAGCTACGCCCAGCTGCTGGACGAGATCGGGCAGCAGACCCAGCGCCGGGGCGAGGCGCTGGACAAGGCGCAGATAGCGGCGGGATATGGGGATTACTCCTTCCTCAACAGCATGGGAATCAACACGGACGACAACCCGGCGCAATGGGAGCGGCAGTATGAGCTGGCGGTGCTGGCGGCGCAGTACGGGGATTACTCGGGGCTGCGGGCCCTGGGGGTGAATCCGGACGCCAATGGGCTTTACCAGTTCAACCTGGCGGCCTCGGGCGGGCCCAGAAGCGCGGGCGGCTCCGGCGCAGGCGGGCGCGGTTCCGCTTCGGGCGGCGCTGCCGGAGGGCAGGAGGAGGGAATCGTGGCGTCCATGCTGACCATGGGAGACGATACCCGGGCCTATGAGTACCTTGTCCGTCAGAAGTATTCGGCCGGCATCACCGAGCAGCTGTGGGAGCTGTATCTGGACGAGAAGGACCGCAGGGGACAGGTGCGGGGCGGCGGGGCCGTGCCGCAGCTGCCCAGCAGCGTTTTGGACCGGCAGACAACCCAGGCGGCGCGGGATATGGCGAATGCGCTTGCCGACCGGGAGAGCGCGGCATCTGGCTATGGCTTGAAGGATATGGACGCCGGTTCGGTGCTGAGCCTGGGGCTTGGCCCCCTCAGCTTTGAACAGGTGAACCGGCTGGCCGCGCAGGGCAAGGTGGAGGTCTACACCGGCGCGGGCGGCGCTCCGGCAGTGCGGTGGAAAAACGGATACAGCGCCAGAAATTACAACCAGTGACCAAGGAGGCCCCGGTATGAGTATTTTGACAAAGGCAATCGACGAGAGCCGCAGGCGGACGCAGGGACAACATAAGGATACGTCCGCCGCCTCCGCCAGCCCGCTGACCAGGGCCATCGACCAGGCAAGGCAGCGGCAGGCGGGAGGCGGAGGGGCGTCCCCCGGCGCACAGGCTGGGGCGGCCGTCCTTCCCCAGGCGGGGCGCTCCGCTCTGCGGGGAGGTATGCCGGAGTGGCTCTCCAAGCCGTCTTTTGCGCCGGTTCCCGGCGCGCGCAGTTCCCGGGCCGTGCGGGAGGAGATGGACGGCGTGGACAGGGCTATGGGGGCGCTGCGTGAAAAGCGGGATGGGCTGAACGCTCAGGCCCAGGCGCTGGACAGCCGGACCCTGGGAATGAAGCGCCGCGCGGGCGCTTATGCCGGTGTGGTGGGGCACGGGGCGGCGGCGCAGTCCGCACAGCTGCGCAGGCAGGCCCAGGAGCTGGAACAGGAGATGACACGGCTGGAGCAGGGGCGGACGGCGCTTCAGACGGAATGGGACCGGGCGGACACGCGGGAGTTTGACCAGCTGCGGCAGACGCCGGAGTTCCGGGCGGCGGTGGACAAGGCCATGGCTCCCACGTCCGGGATTCCCGAGGTTACGACCACTTACTCCAAGTACATCGATCTGTCCCGTGCCATGTCGTACTTCCAGGCAAAGGCCAGGGGGGACGAGCGGTGGGCGGCGGCGGTGCGCCAGAACGCGGATATGGCGCTGGAACGGGTTGATGAGAGGCAGCGGGACCGGCTGGCCTACTATGTGGGCATGGGGGACTATGAAGGCGCGCTGGACTACCTCAACCGCATCATGCCGGAGCTGAACCAGGCGGAGGCGGAACAGGTGGAGCAGGGGCTGGCGGAATGGGCGCAGGAGCACCCGGTGCTGGGCGCGGCGACGAATATGGTGAGCTGGCCGCTGAGCATCCCGGCCTATGCCGCCAACGCCGGACAGGCGGCGAAAAACGCGGTGACCGGGCAGGATGGACGGGACCGCCATCTCAACGCCTACGTGGGACCAAGGATCGGGTCCGGCACCGCCCAGGGTACGCAGGAGGCGGCGCGGCGCGCCGCCGCTCAGACCTTCGGCAGCGAAGCGGCGGGAGAGGCGGCGGCATTCCTGACCGGGACGGGGCTGTCCATCGGGCAGAACGCCGGGCAGATTGCGCTGCTGGGGCCGGGGTCGCTGCCCGCCATGGCCATGAGCGCGGCGGGGAGCTCCACGGCTGACGCGCTGGATCGGGGCGCCGCGCCGGGGCAGGCATTCGCTGTGGGCACCGCCGCCGGTGCCATTGAAGCCCTCACGGAAAAGATCCCGCTGGACAACCTATTCCGGTTGGCCAAGGAGGGCGGCGGGAACGGCGTGAAGGCCGTGGTGAAGGAGGTGCTCCAGCAGATGGGGACCGAGGCCACGGAGGAGGCCGTCTCTGAAATTGCCAATAACATCGTGGATGCCGCGGTGATGGGGGAGAAGTCGGAGTTTTGGAGCTATGTCCGTGAGCTCCAGGAGGAAGGAGTGCCCAAGCGGGAGGCGGAACGCCGGGCGCTTTTGAAGTTCTACCTGCTGGATACGGCGGCCTCGGCGGCGGGCGGCGCTATTTCCGGCGGGGTGATGGGCGGCGGCGCGCTTGCGGCAAACCAGATCGGGAGCCTCCGGGGCCAGGACCAGAGCCGGAGCGCGGGAGCGCTTCAGGCGGAGGACGCCGTTGATCTGGCGTATGCGTCCATGGGGGAAAATGGATTGTTCTCCCCGGAGGCGGGACAGATGGTGAAGCTGGCGGCGGAGGCGCTGGGGAGGCCCGGGAAAGACGCCTGGGGCCAGGGCATCGTTACCCTGCCCAAAGCGGAAAACGGCGTACAGACGCCCCAGAAGGCCGCGGAGATAGGGCGGAGCGGCGATGTGGCCGAACAGATAGCATTTGTGGAGCGCAGCCTGCGGGAGTCTTACGAACGGGGCGATATAGACGAGGCGGGCTATCAGGACGCCGTGGCTCGTGTGCGGGAGGCTCAGGCGGATATTGCGGGGTCTCGGCAGGCATTGGAGGCCGCGCGGGCGGCAGCACGGCAGGATGCCCAGGAAGCGGCGCAGAGCGTGGACGGCGGAGGCCAAAGGCTTCAGGAGATTACGGCGGAGGCGCAGAGGCTGCGGCAGGACTATGGCCAGGGTAAAATCAGCAGCGAGGCCTTTGACCGGGCGATGGACGGTCTCCAGGCGGAGGCGGAGCTGACGGGGATGGAGGCGTCCGAGGCGCGGAAGCTGCTGGACGGCGGGCCGTCCTACATGACGGAAGGGAGCAGGAGCGATGGGACAGCGACGGGGGAACAGCTATCTGGTGGAGATGGAGGACGGCTTTCTGGTGCGGGTGCCGGAGGAGAAAATGGAAGCCTGGCAGAGGGCGGACCACAAGGCCCCGCTGACGCCGGCGGAGGAACGGGCTATCGAGATGATTTTGGACAGTCTCTACGGACCGAAGCGGTAAGCAGTAAGGAGCTGGGGCTTGCCGGCGGCACCGACGCCCGGACGGTGCGGGTGCTGCCGGAGGACATGTGGACCGGGGCGCTGCGGACCATTGCCCGGAAGGTGCGCCGGGAGACGGGGCTGCCCGTCCGTTTCACCCTGGGTCCCATGGAGACGGTGCGCAGTGACGGGCAGATCCAGCGGGTACGGGGTGCGTATAATGAAAACGGAATCTTCGTTCAGGCGGACAACCGGACCGCGACGGCGGAGCAGATCGCTGACCACGAGACATTCCACAGCTACGCCCAGACGGACCCGGGGCTTGTTCAGGCGGCGGCGGAGGCCGTCACAGAGCGGTATGGCAGAGAAGAGCTGCGGGATATTTTGGCAGTGTATGCCAAGAATCTGCGCGGCGTCGCGGATGTGTCCGAATTGGACACAATGGATGCCCAGACGTTGGCGCAGCTCAAAAATGAGATGCTGGCCGACGCCTTCGCGGGAATCAACGCCTTCGGGACCCAGGCGGCCAAGTACCAGGAGACGGTGTATGAGACGGTGGAGGGCCGGGAGGCGGCCATGCCGCGCAGCCGGGAGAACGCCCAGGCATTGGACCAGAGGAGGGGGCCGCCCGATACATACTCTATCGAATATGACGGGGACAACCGGCCCTTTGTGATAGTGGAGGAGGATATCTTGGCCGGGGTGCCCAGGGCTGAATGGACAACAAAAGTAAAAAAAGTGCTGGCTGAACGATTCCCTGCTGGGGTGCGCGTCGGAAAAAATATAATTAAAATTAATCGTCAGTCTAGGGCTGAAATGACATTCTCTGAGTACACAAAACGGCTTAGGCGAGATGATGGCAGTGCATATGCCGATAAATTCCGGGCGGCGGCAAATGCAGATGAAATCATCCTCGCATCTCGCGATTACATTAACGAAGGCTTAAAACACAGCCGAAAAGATAATATCAGAGACTTTGCTCGTGGAACTGTTCAGCTGCGCGTTGGCTCGTCAGACTATACCGCAGACGTGGTAGTAGGTACAACATCTGGCGGTGAAATGCTCCTGTATGACATTGTTAACCTCAAGCCAACGCAGATAAACGAAAGAAACGGACATACCGTACGGCCCAACCAAGTGGAGAGCCATAGAAGTGGTACACCCGTTTCTTCAAGGTCAGATACAGAGTTTACCGCCCAACCGCATGAAGCGGGGAGAGCAGTAGATTCCTCAACGCCAACGCAAAGCGCGGCACCTGCATCTGATAAAACTAATATAGCACGGGACGATTCCCCTGTCAAGCCGTGGGACGGAACACTGCCCCGTGGGACGGACGGGGAGCTGACCCTTCCCGGAGGACAGGAGCGGTATTCGGTGCAGGAGGAGGTGCCGGACGGGCTGACGCTGCCCACCCTGGCGGAGACTCAGGCAAGAAGAGCGCAGGCGGCGCAAGCGGCCCAGGAGAACGCCGGGAGTGTGTCCGATTCGGGCACCGGGGAGCAGACGCCGGAACGGAATGTGGTGGAAGTCCTGCCTGCCAAAGCGAGGAACTATCTTCAGAAGGCCGAACGGCGGCTGATGAATAGGATCGGAGAGCTGCTGAGCGTACCCAAGTCCGCCAAGAGAGAGTTCCTACAGGATATTGTGCGGGATATCTCTACGGAGTATCTGAGTTCAGGGAAAGTGTCCCAGGAAACACAGGACCGGCTGTTTGAGCGCGCCTACGAGGAGAGTGTCAAAGTAGACCGGGAGTATTATGATACCTATAAGCATGTGCGGGACTACCTGCGTTCCACCCCCATCACGGTGAGCGAATGGCTGAAGGGTGATATTGACGATTATAGCGAGTGGCGCAAGGGTGCGTTTGGTACGCTTCGGCTGGTGAAGAAGGGCGGGAACGGCCCGGATACAGCTTATATGGAGCTGCAGCATATGGCCCCGGAGCTGTTCCCGGACAGCATCACCCACCCGGCAGATCAGCTTCGGCATATCCTGGAAACCGCCAAGGGCATCCGGGCGTCGGAGCAGAGCTTAAAAGAAGCCTATGGACCGGAGGCAGAGGAGTATAAGCGGTGGTCCCGGCAGGACTTTGACGAGGCGGTAGCCGACGGGCTGAGGGAAATTAGGCAGGTGAAACGGTACGCGGACGAGCGCGCCCAGGCCAAGGAGCCGCCCCAGGTCCCTGCGACGCCCCAGGAGGCGGCGGAGCTGTATCGAAGGAGGAAGGGGGCCCAGCGGGTTTATCAGCGGGCGCAATCTCGAAACCTGCTGACCGAGCACGACCAGGTTCAGGTGGGCAGGCTGCTTCGAGGCGAGCTGGAACTCTCTCACTTGGACCCGGAGACGGATCACGTAAAGGGTATTACAGAGGTGTATGAGGCCAAGCTGGAATATGAGCAGCTGGCCAAGACGATCCAGGAGTGGAACAAGCAGCGCAAGGCCCAGTTGATGGAGCAGGCGGATGGATTCCTGGAGACCGCCAACCGTTGGAAGGATAAGAAAGCGGGCATTCTCTACGCCCGAGAGACCATGGAACGGAATATCCGGGACATCGTGCCGGACCGGGCGCTGGCGGATCGCATCAATAAGGCATACTTTCAGCCGGTGCACCAGGCGGCGGCTGAGGCCAACAAGACCAAAAACCATTACCGGGACCGGGTGCGGGCGCTGGAGCTGTCCCGGAAGGCGGCCAAGGGCGATGCGGTGAGCGAGGCCTACGCCGTGCAGCTGCTGGGGGAGGCGGAGGACAATATCCGCAGGCTGGAGGAGAGCCACGGGCGGAAAACGGAGCAGGACGGCAAGACCCTCCAAGAGTGGCAGGCCGCCATTGGCGAGCTGTGGGAGAACAGTCCCAGCCTGGACCAGAACAAAATCCGGAGCGCGGTGAAGGAGTTTCGCGCCATTTACGACGAGCTGTTCCAGCAGATGAACGAGGCCAGGGTGCGTAACGGGTACGAGCCAGTGAGCTACCGCCAGGGTTACTTTCCCCATTTCCAGGCGGACAGCGAGAGCCTGATGGCACAATTCGGGCGGGCGCTGGGTATCGACACGGCGGTGACCAATCTGCCCACCACCATCAACGGACTGACCCACACCTTTAAACCGGGCATTCAGTGGTTCGGGAATGCCCTGGAGCGAAAAGGCTTTGAGACCGCTTATGACGCGGTGCAGGGCTTTGACCGCTACATCGAGGGCGCGGCGGATGTGATCCACCAGACGGACAGCATCCAGGCGCTGCGGGCGTTGGCGGCCCAGGCGCGATACCGCACCGGGGATGAGGGACTGCGGCATCAGATAGACCGAGTGAGGGCCAATGAACAACTGACGGAGCAAGAAAAGCAGGCCCTCATTGATGAGATCAACAAAGAGGGGAAGTTCGCCCTCAGTAATTTCGTGGTAGAGCTGGACGAATACACCAACCTGCTGGCCAACAAGAAAAGCCGGGCGGACCGCAATATGGAGCAGGCTTTGGGCCGAAGAATGTATAACATCGTCAAAGGGCTGGAGAGCCGGGTGGCGGCCAACATGGTGGCGGTGAATCCCGCCTCCTGGTTGACCAACTTTGTGCCCCTCACTCAGGGCTGGGGTGCAGTGAAAAGCCGATTCATGCTGGAGGGCATGTGGGACACGCTGAAAGCCTATAAGGCGGACGACGGCATGGTGGGAATGAGCAGTTTCCTGACCAACCGGCGAGGGAGCGACCCCATCGTCAAGACCTGGCAGCAAAACGCCAGCGCCGTATTGTCTACGCCCATGGAGTGGATCGACTGCTTCACGGCGGATTCTCTCGTGCGGGCCCGGTTCAAGCAGAACCGGGCGGCGGGGCTGAGCGAGGCCGCGTCCATTGAGGAAGCGGACGCCTGGGCGGCGGGGGTGATGGCGGACCGAAGCAAGGGTTCTACGCCCACGCTGTTCAACCGCAGCAACCCCTTGACCAAGGTATTTACCCAGTTCCAGCTGGAGGTGAACAACCAGCTCAGTTATCTGTTTAAGGACCTGCCCAGCGACGCAGGGAAGAAAGGCGTGGCGGCGCTTGCCGCAATGCTGTTCAAGGTCTTTGTGGGGGCGTACCTATACAATGAAGTATACGAATACTTCGTCGGCCGGCGCTGCGCCCTGGACCCCATCGGCATCCTCAACGACAGCGTGGGGGGCTTCACCGGCTATCAGCTCCCCAACCTGGTGGAGCTGGGGGTGGGCGCGGTCACGGGGGACATACCTTCCTTTGAAACGGAGAAAAAGAATCCGTATGAGGCGGCCGCGGGATTGGCTGGGAATGTGGCGGAGGAGCTGCCCTTTATCGGCGGCGTACTGGGTGGCGGGCGTGTGCCAATTTCCAGCGCTCTGCCGGACTGGGGGAACCTGGGCAAGGCGATACTGAACGACCAGTGGAGCGGAGAAAAACGGCTGGCCGCAGCAGGAAAGGCACTGACCGGCCCCGCCACCTATCTGGCCCTGCCCTTCGGCGGAGGACAGGTCAAGAAAATCTACCAGGGCCTAAAGACTGTGCTGGAGGGCGGCAGCTACACGGTGGACAACAAGGGAAACGACATCCTGCAATACCCGGTGTTCAACGAGACCGCCCAGGACAAGCTGCTGACCCTGCCCACCGCCCTGACCTTTGGCAAGAGCGCCCTGCCCACCGCACGGGAGTGGGCGGAGCGTGGATTCAAGAGTATGAGCGCCAAGCAGACGGCCTGCTATCAGGGCATGACGGAGCTGGGCGTGCCCCAGCGGGACGCCTATGCGCTGCTCCAGGCCATCGGTGATGTGGAGGCGCCCTCCGGAGAGGACGTGGCCGACACGGAAAAGGCGGCTTACCAGAAGCGGAAGCTGCTCCAAGAGGCGGATATCTCTGCCCAGGGGAAGGGTGTGGTATACTATGGGCTGATGGCCTCGGACAAAGAGCGGACGCTGATGGATGGCCTTGCGGAGAGCGGAGCGGACATGGGTGAGACGGCCAGAGTGCTGATGGCGCTGAAAGACGCAGGCGCGGAGCTGAAGGGGGCGGACGCGTCCGCCGCGAAGAAGGGGGCTATTGCAGAGTCCTCACTGAGTGAGGAGGAAAAGAATGCGGTGTTCTGCTATGTGCTGGGCAAGGACAGCAGGGGGGCGGCGCTGTCGGGCAAGTTGGAAGAGGCGGGGCTTGATAAGCGCTCTGCCGCCGCCGTGGCCAATGCGGTGAACGCGCTGACGCCGCAGGAAGGGCGCAAGACTGTCTCCAACGTCCAGAAGTGGCGGGCGGCGGTGGACGCGGCAAAGGGTTCGCAGGCACAGGAGGCCGCATTGCGCACCGTCATGGAGGACGGCGCCCGGATGAAGTTTGAGATTGCCAGCGGCTACGGGATAAAGCCGGAAGCCTGGGTGCAGGTTAAAGAGGCTCTGCCGCAGTTTGACGCAGATGGAAACGGGAGCTTCAGCAGCCGGGAGGTCAAGAACGCCATCGACGCGCTGGCCGGGAGTGGAGCGCTGCTGGCCCCCTGGGACAAGGAGCCCATCCGTCTGAGCCGGGAGGAGAAGGCGGTGCTGTGGCAGCTCTTCACCGGGAGCAAGAGCGGGGGCGGGAATCCGTACAGTGTCAGGGTAGGGAGGAAGGTGGGAAAAGAGCTGGAGAGGGCTAAGGAGGAAGAAAGAGAAGCGCTCCATGAGGATTTTTGAGCAATAATATGTGAGACCCCACCTCAAATCTGCACTTCGCTGAGATTTGAGGTGGGGTGCTGCGATTGCGCCTTACAGTGCCTAACGAAAAAAAGTTGCGATTTTAGAAAAATGATGCTTGACACCTGGAACACTGTCTGGTAGAATAATGGGGCGTTCGTGTGGCGGGGAAGGCGCATTGCGCGGGTGATTGGCAGTTACTCCTAGTTGGCTGGCTCCCTGTTGTATATTGCGAACGGTAGCTCTAACGGAGAGATGTAACTGCTTGTCTTGCCGGACTTAAGTTACTTCTCTCTCGGGTATATTCTCCAGTGGTCGTAAAGCTGAATTAAAATGTTTATTGCATTTAGCAACAAACCTACGGCTTGGAGTGTAGTTGATAAATCAACCATGATTATGGGTTGTCCCCCCTTCTTGTTCAATATGTCAGAGGGGAAGATATTAAGCCCCCTCCTTTTGGTGGGGCCAGCCATTACCTATGAAGCATAAGCCGTTGCTTATTGTAGCATGCTTCCTGGAGCTTTGCTAGAGAGTATTTTAACTAAGTTAAACTGCATGTGCAGTTTTTTTTTATGTCTTTTCACAAAAATGGGAAATTTTCCTAGAGTTATTTCGTCATTTATAGTTATTTTTCCAAATAGTGTATGGGATTGGATATAGGGCGGAGAGAGCTGAGAAAATCTGGTGGTGGGGTTGGGAATATGGGAAGAGGACGGGTGGGAGCCCGTCCTCTTTTCTTCATAATATATGTTGCTCTGTAGAAGGAGAAAGATAAATAATAGGCATAAGGAAAACCTCCTTTGTTCCATCCTATGCGCCGGGCAAGGATTTGACAAAGGAGGGTGTTTCAGCGCAGCGCCTGAGATAAAGCCGCAAACTGTTCCAGCCCCAGACGCTCCCCACGAACGGTCTCAGACAGGCCGCAGTCCAGAATGATCTGCCGCAGCTCTTCCTTGGAAAAACAGCTGCCGTAAGCGGCGGATAAGGCGTTGAGCAGAGTTTTGCGCCGCTGAGCAAAGGCCGCCTTTACCACGGCGAAAATAGCCTCCCGGTCGCCCTGGACCGGGGGCTCGGCGTGCGGGATCATCTGGATCACGGCCGAGGTGACTTTTGGGGCGGGGAAGAAGCAGCTTGGCGGGACCTCAAAAAGCAGCCTACACTGGGCATGATACTGACAAAAGAGAGAAAACGCTCCGCAGTCCGGATCGCCGGGAGCGGCGCAGATACGCTTTGCCACCTCTTTTTGGATCATCACCGTGATGGACTGAAAGCAGCCGGTCTCCAGCAGTCGGGTAAGGACCGGGGTGGTGATATTGTAGGGCAGGTTGGCGCACGCCTTGATTGTGAAACCACTGAATTTCTCAGAGAGAATAGCCGAAAGGTCGAGCTTCATCACGTCCCCGGGGATAATCTCCACGTTGGAGCAATCGCCCAGCGTTTCGCGCAGGATGGGCAAAAGGGAGGTATCCAGCTCGATGGTGGCCACTCTGCCCGCCTGACGGGCCAGCTGATGGGTGAGTGAGCCGATGCCCGGGCCAATTTCCAGCACGGCGCAGTTCTCGTCCAGCTCGGCGGCATCGGCAATATCTCGGGGAACCCAGTCGGCAATGAGAAAATTCTGTCCCATGGATTTGGAAAAGTGAAAGCCATGCCGGGCCTGCAATGCCCGGATGTCACGGATGTCGGTGAGATTCATAGAGCCCTCCCATCGCTGGCGGCATTATTTTTGGAGACGGAGGTAAAACCAGCCGTCATGGTCCTGCCTGACCGCCAGTTTTAATTCGGCGGCCTGACACAGGTGGAGAAAATAATCGGAATCCTGGGCTGCGCTGTCTTTGAGAACGCCGTAGGTGGCGTGGAGGGAGGTCCCAGCGGCATCGACGTCTACGTCGATGAGGAAGGGCTCCGGATAAGCGGAGGCGATCACGGCATCCCATATGTGAAGGCTGCCGCCAGGGCGCAGCACGCGGGCCGCCTGGGCGATGGCTTGGGTCTGAATGCCGGGGGACATATACATGAGGGTGAAAAACGAGGTGGCATGGGAAAAGGAGGCGTCTGGAAAGGTCAGCTGCGCGGCGTCCATGAGGAGCTTTTGGGGGCCCTCCGGCGCTTCGTCCAGCTCCTCCTGGCGGTTATCAATGGCCACTGCCTGCCGGCCGTAGATCTGCCCGATCACGCCCTCACCGCCGCCGCCAAGATCCAGGATAGGGCCGGTGAGATCCCTTGCAATGCGCACTTTTGCGGATGCCATGATGGGGTCGCTCCTTTCGCACTGCGGTTTAGTAGGCAGCAATCACGCCGCCGCTGTTGGCGTAGTAGGAGCTGAGCCCACGGGTGGCGGTGATGACGACGCCGGAGAATTGGCAGACCTTTTGGGCCATTTCCCATAGCTGCTGAGCGCGGTCGGGGCAGAGGCACTGGGCGATGTAAAGTATTTTCCCTTTGTGCTTTTCATCAGCCGCCATGATTTCCACCAGCTTGCTCAAGGCCTGCTTAATGGACAGTGCCTGCCCGTGCTTGCAGATTTCGCCCTCGGGCGTGGCCCCCATGATTAATTTGATGCGCAGCGCGCCGGTGAGCATGGCCTGAACCTTGGTGAGCCGGCCGTTTTTTCTCAGGTTGTCCAAGTTCTCCAGCACGAACAGGGTGTTGGAGTCGGTGACAGCCTGTTCGGTTTGGGCCACCACCTGAGAAAAGGGGATGCCGGAGCTGGCCAGGCGGTGGAGCTTCTGGGCCAGGAGGACCTCCCCCGCGGAGGCGGAGCAGGAATTAAAGACGTGGATATTTCGCTCAGGTTCCTCCTCCAGGAACATCTGCTTGGCCTGCCAGGCGCTGTTGTGCGAGCCGCTGAGCAGGGCGGAAAGCGTGACCACATAGATATCGCCTTCCGCCTGGCGGAACGCCTCCAAATAGTCGCCAGGGGAGGGGCAGGAGGAGGACGAGGCGTCGGGACTCTGGTCCATAGCGTAGATGAGCAGGCTGGTGTCCAGATTTTGGTCGTCAATATAGTCCTTTCCGCCCACGCGGATGGTGAGCGGGATGGAGCGGAATATCGGGTTGGCCCGCATTTCGGGGGTCAAATCACAGCAGCTGTCTACAATGATGGAAAAACCCATAAAAATAATCCCCTTATATAATAATCTAAATCAGATTATAGCATATCACCAAGGATTGTCAAGAGATGCGCAGCGGTTCACAAAACCTTTACAAAGATTTCAGGCGTTTTTCATAGGCCACCCGGCGGGGGTCGTGGGGAGGGGGCGCGTCCACCAGCACGTTTCCCCGGTACTGGAAGCCGGATTTACGCAGCAGGCCCAGCATGGCCTTGTTCTTCTTGTGGGTGTCGATTCGCAGCCAGCCCAGCCCCATGCCCCGGGCCAGCGCCTCCCAGGCGGCGGCCATCTCTCCCGACAGTCCCGAGCCCATCCAACGGGCCGCCACAGCGCAGCGGTGAACAGAGGCGTAGGGCTCCTCACCCCCGCCCCATTTGCCGTCGGTGATGGCGGCGTAGCTGGCCTCCGGGCGGGCATACAGGGTGAATACCGCCCCCACCTGCGCTCCGCAGGTGAGCACAAAACACT
>ERZ779629.366-NODE-366-length-19277-cov-22.216055_pt1 | contig 19277 bp, 18 predicted proteins | sample MGYA00514192_ERZ779629 | MGnify/ENA primary metagenome ERZ779629 (study PRJEB29562, sample SAMEA4376709) | mouse gut metagenome | isolation source: Cecum | study: EMG produced TPA metagenomics assembly of the A DSS colitis mouse model was used to assess the... | reverse complement strand
CCGGTTTTGGCAATTTTTTGGTTACTTTTTGTTTGCACAAAAAGTAACCGCGGGGGCGTGGGGGCGCGCAGCCCCCACAAGCTTTCGAATAGAAGAATTTACCCCTCGCCGCCGGAGGCGGCGAAGAAAGGAGCAGGCGATGATTGACGTTTTCGACATTATGGGCCCCATTATGGTCGGACCCTCCAGCTCCCATACCGCCGGGGCGGTGCGCATCGGCCGGATGGCCCGCACCCTGCTAGGGGAGGAGCCGGTGAAGGCCGCGCTGCACCTCCACGGCTCCTTCGCGGAGACCGGCGTGGGCCACGGGACCGACAAGGCGCTGGTGGCCGGGCTGCTGGGCATGGCCACCGACGATTTGGACATTCCCAACAGCTTCGAGATCGCCGGGCAGAAGGGTCTCTCCTTCGCCTTCGACGAGGTGGACCTGCGGGATGCCCACCCCAATAGCGTGAATGTAGAGGTGGAGGGCGCCTCCGGCCGCAGGATGAAGATGCAGGCCAGCTCGACCGGCGGCGGCCGGATCATGGTCGACAAGCTGGACGGGGTGGAGGTCAGCTTCTCCGGGGACTACCACACCCTGGTGATCCAGAACCTGGACAACCAGGGCAACCTGGCCGATGTGACCACCGCCCTGGCCCTGGCGCGGGTGAACGTGGCCAACATGAGCCTCCACCGCAGCGACAAGGGGGGCAACGTGATGATGATTATTGAGACCGACGACCCGGTGCCCGACTACATCGTGGAGCTCCTGGACAAGCAGCCGGGCATCCTGCAAGTCATCCACTACAAGAGGGAGGGCTGACATGAATCTGGATTCTATGCGCGACATCACCGCCGCCGCCCGGCGGGAGGGCAAGCGGTTCTGGGAGATCGTCCTGGAGACGGACATGGCCAACCGGGGGGTCTCCCGGGGGGACTCCCTGGCCAAGATGGCCCAGGCCTGGCACGTGATGCGGGAGGCCTCCGAGGTGTATACCGGCGAGCGGCGCAGTCTCAGCGGCCTGGCGGGCGGACAGGGGAAGCTCATGCACGACTACGCTGCCCAGAACCCCGTCGGCGGCGAGTTCATGGCCCAGGTCATCGCCGAGGCGCTGTCCATGGGCGAGTCCAACGCCTGCATGCGCCGGGTGGTGGCCGCCCCCACGGCAGGGGCCTGCGGCGTGCTGCCGGCGGTACTCATCCCCCTCTACTGGCGGGAGAACCTGCCCGAGGAGACCATGCTGGAGGCCCTCTTTACCGCCAGCGGCATCGGTGCGGTGATCGCCTACCGGGCTTGCATCTCCGGGGCCTCCGGGGGCTGCCAGGCGGAGATCGGCAGCGCCTCCGCCATGGCCGCCGGCGCGCTGGTATACCTGCGGGGCGGCACGGAGGAGCAGCTGTGCCACGCGGTGGCCATGGCCCTGAAGAACCTGATGGGCCTGGTGTGCGACCCGGTGGCGGGTCTGGTGGAGGTCCCCTGCATCAAGCGCAACGTCATCGGCGCGGTCAACGCCATCGCCGCCGCCGACATGGCCCTGGCCGGCATCGAGAGCCGCATCCCTGTGGACGAGGTGATCGACGCCATGGGCGAGGTGGGCCGCCGCCTGCCTGTGGAGCTGCGGGAGACCGCCCTGGGCGGCCTGGCCGCCACTCCCACGGGCCGCGCCGTCAAGGCGGGCATGACCAACGGCCGGAAGAAGCAGCGGACCCTGACTATCAAGGACGCCCGGTGGAAGCTGGAGAAGCAGCCGGACACGGCGGAGTGATCCGGCAATCAAATACGAGAGCCCCGGCGCACCGACCGGAGGCAGGGCCTTTTTATGGCGCGCAGCCGGCGGCGGTGCGCCAGAGGAGGATGCAGTTGTCAGAACGGCTACCTCAACAGGGCTTTGGCGGGCTTTCAGATGCCGGCAAGATCATAGATTTTTGCACGGCGGCTATACCGCCGGAGAGGAGGCGCGCCCGGCGGGCGCGCCTCCTCTCCTCAGTCCTCTACCGTAAATACCTCCTCAATGGTCACCCCGAAGGCCTCCGCGATGTGCCATGCCAACACCAGGGAGGGGTTGTACCGCCCGTTCTCCAGGTTGCCGATGGTCTCCCGGCGCACGCCCACCCGGGCCGCCAGATCTTCCTGCTTCATGCCGCAGCGGGCCCTGTGCTCCTTCATCCGGTTTTTAATCATGGCAGGGCCGCTCCCGCCACTCGAACCAGGCCGCCAACAGGGCGAAGCCCATCAGCGCCAGCCCGAAGCCAACGCCGATCCCCCGCAGCAGGGCGGTCTCCGGCGGCTGTCCCCCACCGGCGGCCAGCAGGGTGATGCCGGTGGTGGCCGCCAGCTGGAGATAGAAGGCCCAGGCGGCGGCCCTGCCCAGGTTGGCGGTGAACATCTCGTCCGCCTCCACGAACAGGTACCGGAAAAACACTGCCCACGCCAGGAAGGGAAGGTATACCCGATTCCCCGATACCAGTCCCAGGACACCGATAAGGGACAGAAGTCCCAAAAGGCCGTATCTGCGTTTCATAGCTGTTCCTCCTTGTGTGGTATATTTCGCTCATTACGTGCTAAATATACCACACATCGCTGGGGAAGTCAAGAAAAAAATACCGGCGGCTCCGCGCGCAGACGAAGCCGCCGGCTGATACGATTCCCAAATAAAATGCGGGGAGCGCTGCCGCTGTCATATAAAAAATTATGCCTCTCCCAGCTCCAGCACCAGCTCCACCGGGCAGTGGTCGCTGCCCGCCACCTCCGGGTGGATGGCGGCCTCCCGCACACGGTCCATCAGCCGCCGGGAGACGATGAAGTAGTCGATGCGCCACCCCGCGTTGTTGGCCCGGGCGTTGAACCGGTAGCTCCACCAGCTGTAGGCCCCGGTTTTGTCCGGGTACAGCGCCCGGAAGGTGTCCGTGAAGCCCGCCGCCAGCAGCTCGGTCATCTTTCCCCGCTCCTGGTCGGAGAAGCCGGCGCTGCCCCGGTTGGGGCCCGGATTCTTCAGGTCGATCTCGTTGTGGGCCACGTTCAGATCCCCACACAGGACCACCGGCTTTTTCCCATCCAGCTCCACCAGATAGGCGCGGAAATCGTCCTCCCACTCCATGCGGTAGCCGATGCGCTTGAGTCCGTCCTGGGCGTTGGGGGTGTAGCAGCAGACCAGATAGAACGCCTCGTACTCGGCGGTAATGACCCGTCCCTCGTGGCGGTGGAGGTCCTCCCCGAAGCCGCAGGTCACCGCCAGAGGCTGGGCTTTTGTGAAGACGGCGGTGCCGGAGTAGCCCTTTTTATCGGCGTAGTTCCAGTACTGGTGGTACCCCGGCAGGTCCAGCTCCAGCTGGCCGGCCTGGAGCTTGGTCTCCTGCAGGCAGATCACATCCGGGTCCAGGGCTGCGCAGGAGGCCAGGAAATCCTTCTTCAGGCAGGCCCGCAGGCCGTTGACATTCCATGAGATGAGCTTCATTCGCGTTTCCTCCTACTGGTGCCGGAACACCTTTTTGTCCAGAGCGAACACCCGCCGGCTGAACTGGCCCGGCTCCGTCTCCGCCAGGGCCTCCCGGTAGATCTCCATGCGGCTGTCCACCAGGTCGATGAGGCTGAGCAGTTCACTCTCGGCGCACATGGGCCGCACCGCCGCGCCGAAGGCGGGGTCCCCGTGGTGGGAGAGGAGCATGTGCTGGAGCAGCACAGACTTCTCCTCGGGGATGCCCAGCTCACCGGCGGCCTCCGCCGCCGACTGGGCCCCCATGACCAGGTGGCCCAGCAGCTGGCCCCGGACGGAGTACTCCGTCACCAGCCCCAGGGGGGAGGTGACGAACTCGTCGCACTTGGCCGCGTCGTGGAGCAGGGTGCCCGCCAGCAGCAGGTCCCGGTTCACCACGTCCCTGTACAGCCCCGCCAGGTAGTCTGCGGTGCGCACCATGTACAGGGTGTGCATCAGAAGGCCGCTGACGAAGCTGTGGTGCATGCTCTTGCCGCCAGGGACGGTGCGAAACCGCTCCCCGTACCGCTCCAGCACGCGGCGGCACACGGCGGCGTAGTCCCGGTCCTCCAGGCCGTCCACCAGCCCCATGAGCTCCTGCCAGGCCTCATCCACGTCCACCGGGGCCACGGGTACCAGATCCCCCAGGCTGTACCGGTCCCCCTCCTGTACCGGGCGGATGCGGGAGAGGATCAGCTGCAGGGAACCCCGAAACTCGGACACGGTCCCCCGGATCTTGACGACGCTCCCCTCGTCCGCCGTCCCCACAGGGCCGGCGTAGTCCCACATCTTGGTCTCAATGGCGCCGGAGCGGTCGGCCAGGGAGGCGCTTAAAAAGGGCTTGCCGCTGTTGGAGATCTTGCTGGCGGCGGTTTTGAGGACGTAGAAGCCCTCCACCTCGTCCCCTGTCTGGAAATCGGCGATCCACTTGTTGTACTCCATATATCCCCGCGCCGCCGGGCGGCGCTTCCTCCTTTGTCAGATATTCCCCGTTAGTATAGCACAGCAGATGGGAAAATGTCGAGAAGATTTCCGCGCACTTCTTGCAAAACCGGCCGGGAACGGGTATAATGACCCGGGTCCCCGGCGGGCGGCCCACATTTTCCCCACATACTGGAGGTACAAGCTCATGCGCATGCGGAAAAAGAAAAACCTCATCCCCCGAATGGAACGGTGCGGGGCCTGCCATGTGCAGGACGGCTTCGCCCTGCGGGGGCGCTGGAGAGAGACGCTGATGCCCCAGGCCTCCGAGCTGCGCCTGGAGCTGGGCTGCGGCAAGGGCCGCTTCACCGTGGAGACCGCCCGGCTGCACCCGGACGTCCTCTTCATCGCCGTGGAGAAGGTCCCGGACGCCCTGGTGGTGGCCATGGAGCGGGCCATGGAGCTGGAGCTGAAAAACGTCTTCTTCGTGGTGGGGGACGCGGCCCTGCTGCCGGACTACTTCGCCCCCGGCGAGGCGGACCTCATCTACATCAACTTCTGCGACCCCTGGCCCCCCAAGGGGCAGGCCAAGCGCCGCCTGACTCACCGGGGCTTTTTGACCGCCTACCGGAAGGTGCTGCGCCAGGGCGGGCAGGTTCACTTCAAAACCGACAACGCCCCCCTCTTCGAGTTCTCCCTGCTGGAGTTCCCGGAGGCGGGCTACGACCTTGCGGAGGTGACCCGGGACCTCCACGCCACCGGCCCCCAGGGGGTTATGACCGACTACGAGGCCAAGTTCTATGAGCAGGGCCTGCCCATCCACCGGTGTGTGGGCATTATGAGAGATTAGGGGAGGGCTTGCCCTCCCCTAATCCTTTACCTCCAGACGGGGCCGGGCCAGGCAGAGGGTGACACGGGTACCCCGGCCGGGCTCGGAGTCGACGGTGATGGTGTGGCCCAAGCGGCGGCAGATCTGGCGGCACAGGTACAGGCCGATGCCAGTAGATCGCTTGTCCATGCGGCCGTTGCAGCCGGTGAAGCCCCGATCAAAGATCCGGGGCAGATCCTCCGGCGCGATGCCCACGCCGTCGTCCTCCACAATGAGGCTTTCCCCCTTGCACCGGACCGTCACATGGCCGCCGGGGGCGTACTTCACCGCGTTGGAGAGTACCTGCTCCACCACCAGCTGCAGCCACTTCTCGTCCGTCAGCACCCGCAGGCCCGTCTCCCGCAGATCCAGAGACACCCGGCCTCGGATGAAGAGAGGGGCATACTTCCGGGCCGCCTGGCGGAGCACGGGGTCCAGGGCGGTCATGCGGATGAGGTAGTCGGTGGAGGGGCCCTCCAGCCGGAGATAGCTGAGCACCAGCTCCACATACCGCTCAATACGGAACAGCTCCGTGGCCAGCTCCCGGCCCCGCGGGCTCTCATCCTCCTGGAGCAGCAGGCCCATGGCGGCGATGGGGGTCTTGATCTGGTGGACCCACATGGTGTAGTAGTCCACGCTCTCCCGCAGCCGGGCGTCCAGGGCGGAGACCGCCGACCGGCGCTCCTCGTTGAGTTCTGACAGAAGCTCCCGGTAGATGCGCTCCTCCATGTTCCGGGGCTCTGGCAGCATGTGCAGCAGCAGGGCCGCCTGGCCGGCGATGCTCTCCAGATACACCAGCCGCCGCCGCCACTGGACAAAGTCCCACACGGCGCACACGGACAGAACAATCAGGCACAGAAGCCCGGCGTATCCCGCCGCCTCCGCCTGCAGGTCGTAGAGGGACAGCACCAGGGCGAAGATGCCCGTGCACAGCCCCAGGAGGGCCGGCAGCCAGCCCTTCCCCTTGATATAATCCCACAGTATCCTCATACGCGCCTCACTCAATGAGATAGCCCAGGCCCTTCCGGGTCCGGATGAAGTCCGTCAGCCCCACGCCCTCCAGGCGGCGGCGCAGCCGGGCCATGTTCACCGTCAGGGTGTTCTCGTCCACGAAGCTGTCCGTCTCCCACAGCTTGCGCATGAGGGTGTCGCGGGAGACGGTGTGGCCCCGCTGCTCCAGCAGGACCTGCAGCATCCGGTACTCGTTCCGGCTCAGCTCCAGCTTCTGCCCCTGGTAGGATAGGGTGTTGTCCCCGGTGTCCAGCACCGCGCCGCCGGCCCCCAGCAGGGGCGCCGCCGCGCCGAAGTCGTAGGTCCGCCGGAGCAGGGCCTGGATCTTGGCGGAGAGGACCTCCAGGTCGAAGGGCTTGGGGATGAAGTCGTCCCCGCCCATGTTCATGGCCATGACGATGTTCATGTTGTCCGAGGCGGAGGAGAGAAAGATGATGGGCGTGCGGCTGAGCTTGCGGATCTCGGCGCACCAGTGGTAGCCGTTGCGGTAGGGCAGGCCGATGTCCAGCAATACCAGGTGGGGGGCGAAGGCGGAAAACTCCTCCATCACCCGCGTCAGGTCCTCCGCCCGCCGGGCCTCCCAGCCCCAGGAGGCGATGTGCCGGACCACCGCCCCGGCGATGGCGTCGTCGTCCTCAATGAGAAAAATTTTATACATGGGGTTCACTCCTGGCAAATTGGATGGCTCCCGCACTGGGGCGGGGGCTTTTTGCTATCATACCGCGTTTGGCGGCGGATTGCAAGGGGGCGCGCGGGAACGGCCTGATCTCAAACAGAGTCCCAATTTGACAAATTCACGGTTCGCCTCTATAATATATATAAAATTACCGGAGCTTCTGCCCCGGCAGGAGGGGAGGGATGACCATGGAATCGGATGTGCCGCCCATGAACAGGGCGGTTCCAGCATGTGTGTGGTCCCGGCATCCCTCGCGTGCCGGGGCGTAGTCTCCGGCTTCCAACGTCATGGGGCCGGATTGGAAAAGGAGGTCATCTATGCCCCATCGTACCCATCACCGACACCACCGCAAGCCTACGGCGGGAGAATCCTATTTCTGCCTGGGGCTCGTCGGAATCCTGATTTTTATTGCAACACTTTTAGGTGCGCCCATCCAGTTCGGTATCATTCTGGCCGCCGCCGCCTCGTTTTTTATGTCTCTTCGCCTGGGCTTTTCCTGGCGGGAGATGGAGGAGGCTGTCTGTGTCCGGATTGGAAAACTCAGCAGTACGATGCTCATCATGTGGATGATCGGCTTCCTCTTGGGCGCCATGCTCTACAGCGGTTTGCTGCCCATGCTGGTCTACTACGGCTTCCAGATCATCAGCCCGCACCGTCTCTACCTCAGCGCACTGCTCGTGTGCATGCTTATGTCCACAATGACGGGCTCCAGCTGGTCATCCGCCGGCACTGCCGGCGTGGCCTGCATGGCTCTGGCGCATGGACACGGTGCGAATCTGGCAATCATGGCGGGAGCCGTGGTAGCGGGCTCTGTCTTTGGGGACAAGATCTCTCCGATGTCCGAGACCACCAATCTCGCCCCCGCCTGTGTGGGTACGGATCTGTGGAGCCATATCCGAAGCCAGCTGTGGACAACGGTCCCGGCGATGGTCATCGCCGCGGCGCTGTTCGCCGTACTCGGCTGGGACCTGCGCACCGGCAGCGAGGCGCTTCCGCAGACAGCGGTGACCATTATGGAGCAGCTGGATGAACTTTTCCAGTGGAACATAATCCTCATCCTCCCGATCATTGTGCTGCTGGTCATGGCCCTTTTGAAAAAGCCTGTTGTGCCGGCAATGTTTATCTGCGGCCTCCTCTGCATCGTTCTGGGCCGCATGGTCCAGGGCTTTGATCTCTCTATTGGCTTCACAGCTGCGATCACAGGCTTCAGCGCCGATGCCATCGCCCCTGCGGGGATGGTTCTGGACGGCAAGGTGTCCTACATCCTCAACCGGGGCGGCATGACAGGCATGGTGTCCGTGATTCTGATCTGTTTCTGCGGATTCTCCATGACCACCATCCTCACCCACGCTGGCTTTCTGGAGAAAGCGATTGAGCCGCTGGTGCAGAATCTGAATACGCGCTGGAAGACGGTGCTGACTGCGGAACTCGCGACGCTCCTGGTCCTGTCCATCGGCGGAATCTCTTACGTCAGCTCAGTCTTTGTAGGCGAGGCGTGGAAAAAACCGTTCTTGAAAAACGGAATGGGGAAGCCGTGCCTCTCGCGGACACTGGAGGATGTTGGCACCTGCTGCTCCAGTATTATTCCGTGGTGTTCTTCGGCGGTGTTTTTCTCCGCAACATTGGATGTGCCCGTATGGGGAGCGGAGGGGTTTGCGCCATACAGCGTACTGCCCTTTGTGTGTCCGGCGGCGGCGCTTCTCCTTGCCGTATTCGGCGTTGGGATCAGCCGGATTTCTCCAGAGGAACAGGCGGAAGAACTGGCAGAGATTGAAGAGGAGGAGAACGAGGCCTTCGTTGCGTAAATCTGTATACTTTATTGAGAGGCTGGAAAGCTTGGTGCTTCCCGGCCTCTCGGACTGTCAGAGAAGTTGCGGTATTGGGTTGCGCGCAGGCATCTACCTGGCTGGGCGGTGTTGGCAGCGGCGGCGGGCTGGGTGCTGCTGGAGCTGATGGCGACCTTTGAGTTTGGCGATGGGATGCTGTTTGGGCAGTACCTCCGGTGGCACACGAAGGAGATCAGCTGCATCGCCCTGGCGGCGGGGACGGCGGCCCTGCTGGCCCTGCTGCACGGCAGGGAGCGGGCGGTCCTGGAGCGGCGCTTTCCGCCGGAGAAGCGGCCCGGCATCTGGGTGCTCCTGCTGCCGGTGGTGTGCGTGGCCGTGCTGAGCGGGCTTGTGTGGTACTGCGCCGCCCAGTCCTGGACCGGCCTCAATCGGCCCGGGTACTACCTCGGGCTGTGTATTGAGGACTCCACCATCCTGCTGAGCGTGCTGATGCTCTGGGCGCTGGTGCGCTGCCGCGCCGGGTCCATCCGGTATCTGCCCGCCGTCATCCACGCCGCCGGGTGCATCGCCGGCATGCTCTGTGCCGGGATTTTCCTCAAGGGCATGGATTTCGACGCTGTCCCGGATATGAGGCGGGTGCAGTGGTATCTCCCCTGGCTTCTGCCCTACATAGTGGGGGCGGCGCTGGCTGCGGGAGCGGGCCTGGTTCTCCGGCTTGCCGGGAGGTCCCGAAAGGGGGCGTGAGCATGGATGCGCAGATGAAAAAGGGGGTTCTGGAGCTGTGCCTGCTCCAATGCCTATCCGGTGAGCCGAAATATGGCTACGATGTGATACAGACGATGCGCGCCTACTTCCCGGAGGTGACGGAGAGCACTTTCTACGCCGTGCTCCGCCGCCTGCACAAGGAGGGCGCGGCGGAGACCTTCCAAGGCAGCGCGTCCAACGGGCCGGTGCGGAAGTACTACCGCCTCACCGATCAGGGCCGGGAGCAGCTGGAGCAACTGGCGGAGGACTGGCGGCGGCTGAGGGAGATTACCGAGGCGCTGGGGATTGGACGGTGAGGGGCGGAGGCGTTGCCGCAACGAGCGGAATTGAAGTTTTGGGGCTTGTCAGGGGCGGAGGCTTGGGTTATAATGGGGGCGCGCTGACGTGCCGGCCATATTTGGTTTTACAATAGGGAGGAACCGCTATGAGCAACCGCGACCAGCTCCACACGGGGGAGCTCTACCTGCCGATGGACCCCGCGATTCTGGATGAGCAGCTGGCTTGTCTGGACAGGCTCTATACCTTTAACCAGACCCGGCCCACAGAGCTGGAGCGGCGGCAGGCGCTGCTCCGGGAGATGTTCGCGGAGGTGGGGGAGGACTGCTATGTGGAGCCGCCCCTGCACACCAACTTCGGCGGGCGGCACGTCCACTTCGGGCGGCAGGTCTACGCCAACTTCAATCTGACCCTGGTGGACGACACCCACATCTATGTGGGCGACTGCACCATGTTCGGGCCCAACGTGGTGGTGGCCACGGCGGGACACCCCATCCTGCCGGAGCTGCGGGAGCAGGGGTACCAGTTCAACATGCCCGTGCATATCGGCCGCAACTGCTGGCTGGGATCGGGGGTCATTGTCCTGCCCGGCGTGACCATCGGGGACAACGTGGTGGTGGGTGCGGGCAGCGTGGTCACCAAGGACCTGCCGGACAACGTGGTGGCGGTGGGCAACCCCTGCAGGGTGCTGCGGGAGGTGGGGGAGCGGGACCGGCAGTTCTACTACAGGGACCGGCGGATTCAGCTGTGACCGCCTACCCCAGAAGCCCCAGGTGCTCCAGGAGGATCTTCAGGCCGATCAGGCACAGAATCGCCCCCCCGGCCAGGGTGGCCCCCCGCTTGTAGCGGGCGCCGAAGCGGCAGCCGATCCACACCCCCGCCAGGGACAGGGAAAAGGTAGTGCACCCGATGAGGCCCGCCGCTGGGAGGATGGACACCTGCAGAAAGGCGAAGGTGATCCCCACCGCCAGAGCGTCGATGCTGGTGGCCACCGCCAGCATCACCAGCTCCCGGAGGTCAAAGCGGCCGGAGGCGGGGGACGACTCCTCCTCGTGGAGGGCGTCCCAGAGCATCTTGCCGCCTATGTAGCCCAGCAGCAGGAAGGCGATCCAGTGGTCGATGCTGGTGATGTAGGACTCAAACTGCCGGCCCAGGACCCAGCCCAGCAGGGGCATGGCCGCCTGGAAGCCGCCAAAGAGCAGGGCGATTACCGCGCCCTGCCGCCAGCGCATGGTCCGCATGCCCAGCCCCTTGCACACCGCCGCCGCGAAGGCGTCCATGCTCAGGCCCACGCCGATGAGAAACAGTTCCGCAAATCCCATGATGTTTTTCTCCTTTGTCTCTTGTACTGTCATATGGCCCGCAAAAACAGACCAGCCAGGCGCGCCGCGCCTGGCTGGTTTTTTCCATGCACGGCGCGAGGCCATACATGAGTCTCGTTCATTAAGGCAAGCCAGGCGGTTGGGCCAGTGTGTTGACTTGCCGCAGGGAAGGACCCTGCCACTACTCCCCCATGAGGTATCCTATTTGTACCATATGGGGGCGGGGGTTGTCAAGGGGGAAGGAGCTATTTGGCACGGCAATTGAATGAGTAAACAAATCATGAACAGAAAACAGAACGAACGATTTTGTCCAGAAAAGACTCGTCGAGCAAGCACTTGAACTGTTTATCAGAAAAATTGCCGCGCACAGAGGTTTCAGCCTGCTGTTATTGCTCTGAATTATAAAATGCAACTGTAAATCATACAATGCCCTATGTGGGAGAAAGGGGGAATTATTTATGCCTTGTATAGAAGCATACAGAGAACACATCATGTATACTTTCAATGGCTATTGCAAGACTGTCATACGCTTTGCGGATATCACCGCATGGCGTGACAGGGACAGGCGACGGCAAAGAGAAATATCTTTTGAATACATCACCGAAGAAAAGTTTTACCCATTCAGTACAAAAGATAAATATTTTATAGACCCCTGTAAGCAATACCCGGTTACGATATGCGGTCAGAGGGTTATCCTTACGAACGGGGAACTCGCCGAAGCCCTGTCCTCTCTTCCAGAGAAAAAGAGAGAAATCATCTACCTTTACTTTTTCGGGCGTTACACACAGTAGGAAATCGGGGAACTATACGGACGCTGTCGGAGTACGGCATGGCATCACATACACATTACGATAACGCTATTTTCCGGTTTGCCACGGCACAGGAATTCATATCGTTTCATGTCTCTATTTTTGTACACGCAGCCCCTTAGCCGTGGTGCCATAAGAAAACATGGAGAAACCCAGTAAAATCAAGGCTTTCCACGCATAAAGAACATTTTGATATTTCGGAGGGAAGTAACAGTTTGGTGCAACAGCGCCATGCTGTTACTTCTTTTACCTGCGAAATTCCGGGGAAAAATCAACCTCCCCGATAAAGTTGTAGTGTACGTCAATCCGCTGGATGCGGTGGCCGCTGGACTTGTCGGCTTCGTGGACAACGATCTTGTCCACAAATTCATGCAGGAGTTGGGGAGTCAACGCTGTCGGCTCGGTGTACTTCTTTACAATTTTCAGAAAACTTCTGACATTGACAGCCTGCGCTTCGGATGCCTCTACAATGACGCTCAGACTTTCAACGGACTGTTTCAATTCTGCCTGCTCCGCTTCATAGGCTGCGGACAGTTTGGCAAATCGTTCGTCTGTCAGCTTACCTGTCACATTGTCCTCATAAAGTCTCTGTATAATTGCGTCCAATTCCGTAATACGCCGCCTTTGCTTCTCCAGCTTTCTTTTGGATTGCTCCTGTTCCGTGCGCTGAACAGCCAATTTGTTTTCTATCACGCGCCGGACAAACTCATCTTCGTCCTCCCGCGCATAGGCCACAACCCGCTGTAAGTTTTGCAATACAAGTTCTTCTAAAACTACTACGCGGATATAGTGTGCGGTGCATCGGTTGCTAAAGCGGCGGTAAGTACCGCAAGTGTAATTCTCCCGTTCATGCGCTGTGGAAATTCCACGACTATGATATAACCGCTTTCCACAATCAGAGCAGATAACCAATCCAGAAAACAATCCGATCTCGTCCTGCTTCATGGGCCGTTTCCGTTGCTCTCTGTTTTTTTGCGCGATTTCCCAGGTATCAGGGTCAATAATTGCTGGATGTGTATTTTCAAACCTTGTGTAGATGAAAAAGATACAAGCAAAAAACGCAGAAATAAAGTTGCTCAATGTAGAAGAAAATGCGGAGTTGCAACGAGTAAGGTGAGAAAAAGTTGGATTTTTCAAAACAACCTCTCGTTTCAAAAATTTTACGTACCAGAGATGCAAGAACAAGTTTTTAACGGACGGAGTAAAATCGCTCTCACCCAAATTGCTTCCAGAGCAGCTGACCGCTGCATAATTGCTTCGGAAAGGCGTGATGGAATAATATAGCAGGGATAGCGCTCGGAGGCCAACGGTCACCCTGCACAAGGACAACAACCGTTCAAAGTATGGTAAAAGGGCAGCAATTAAAAATAATTGCTACCCTTTTCAGTCAAGGAAGAGACTTATAAACCCTATTCACAAAAGAAAAATAATAGTGGTGAAAGCTGTTCCGCTGACCCGGATAGCATCAGGGGGTGCGGTATGCGGGCTGGTTGATAAGGGCCGTTTTCGGCGGGACACTTTCTTGGCGTTCTTTATGAAAAAACTCGCGGGAATATCACCTGAAGTCCTCTGGCGGATATAGGCACCATTCATTATCTGCGACATAATAAACGTACATCCCCCATTCAAACCGGTGTATTTGGTCAGTCAAATCCCACCGGTTTGAGGAGGAATACAGAAGCGGCGTTCGCGGGTATGTTTCCTCGCTGTCCTCAGGCATATCCATACAGGTATGGCCGCCGCGTATGCTTGGCGGCGGTATGTTGTAGGGCGCCTTACTTAGTTCAAGCAGCGCGGACAGCCGTATGCTGTCGGTGGGATCCATCAGATAAAAGCCCGGCCCAGAGCAGGACGGCAGCCCTTTTGCGGTAAAGTGTTTTTCCATGTTCAGCTGCTCGAATATATTTAACTTTGCATCCGAACTGACCACATAAGCGTTGCCGTCACTTGCCTCATCAATGTAAATCCATTGAGTTGGGTCAAAGCAACTGGAGATCGATGCATTCCAATCAGAACGCCCAACCCGCAGATTGCAGATGACGTTGTTCAGCGCCCTTGCCAGGTTATTGCCAAAGTTCCTACGTTCTTTTAACGTAATTAAACAGTTCAATCCCGCGTCGCACAGCTCCAGCAAATTCGAATATTCTTCAAGCTGCTGGACGGTTACCGCCGCACACAGAAGCTTCAGCCCGTATATCGCCACCTCGTCCTCAAAATCATGTCCCGCTCTGTTCAGCAGATCAATTATCGTGCGCTCAATGAAATCAAAGCTGATACTGTGACAGCGGGCCGGTTGGGCAGACAGCTGCAACGCCTCTTTTACGCTGACGTCGAAATCAGGACGTCCGGTCATATGCACCAGTTTTTCAGCAAATATACAAATCGTTTTCAGCGGCTTTTGCCCGATAAAAAGATTTTGGGTGTACAGCCCAGGAGTACAGTACGTTTCCGGCAGGCAGGCGCGGTCCCGCCAGTACGTCTGCCCGCTGACAGCGCGGGCCGTCAGCTGTCCCGCCCCGCACAGCTCCATGCCGGAAACAGGGGCATCCACGTCCTTAGGACGGAAAAAGGTATCATATAAGCGCGGTACATCCTCTCCCTTTCGGGAACATAGTGCATATTCGTTCAGCCATGTGTGGGGAAGCGTTCCTCCGCCAGCCCCCGTTCCGCCCCGCAGGGCCAGCAGGCCGCTGCTCACGGATTCCAGAAAGCACAGCTGCACCTGATCCAACCCCTCCAGCCGCGCCAGCAGCAGCTGGAGGCACGCTGTATCCTGCCACGCCGCTGGCAGCCGCCCCTCCTTTGGCAGAGCGCCGCACAGTCTGGCTGTATCTACCGACAGCCTGACGTGCCGCGGGTCCCACCAGGTAAAACGGGGCGCCTCTTCCCAGTTCAGCGCCTGAATTCCCGACGGACTATAGGCCCAATCTACGGTTTGCGCCAGAAACCGCCGGTGCGGATCGGTTTCCGTACTGATCCGGCCCGCGATGCAGCTGCACAGCTCCACCAGCGGGGCCAGGGGAAGATTTGCACTGGCAGGCTCCGTCTTCCATGGCGAGAGGGGACGCCCGTGCAGCAGATGGACCCTGTGAGTCGTGGTTCCAAGCCCTCGCAGCTGACCCGCCTCCTGACAGAACCAGTGCCACTCCACCTGATGCGCTCCGGCCGCCGAGGTCCCCAGCCGGTGGCCCGACAGAGGGAACTCTATGGTTATCGCCCCGGAGTGGCTGACAGTAACGCTCTGCGTGATCGCGCTGCCCAGCAGGTCGCAGCCGGACGCCGCATAGGCGGAGAAGGTCAGTACGCCGATATACTCCGGCGGAACAATGACCTGGAAAACCGCCCGAAGGACCGGCGGGGTTTCCCCATCGTGGGCCCAGCAGCAGACCGCCGCATCCTGTCCGTTCTTGCTCCATTCCGGCAGAACCGGCTCCTTCCCGGGGGCGGGCCGCATACAGAGGACGCCGGCCTGGGCGGATTTTTCGTTGTAGAACGCCAGACTTTTCAGTGCTGCGGAACACCTCGCGACGAGGCGTTCACTGCCCGGCTCCGGGCTGGGATAGTCTTTGAAATAGGTCACAGCCATGGCTACCGCCGCACTGGTCCAGGCAAGCCCGCTGGACTCGGGTGAGATAAAGAATTTGCAGAACCGCCGGAAAAAAGGGACCCGCCGCAAGCCGTCGTTTTGGGTGGCGGCATAGATTCCATAGGCCACGGAACAAACGAGCCCCCCGGCCATGATCGAATAGACCATATCCTTAATATCCTGTCCGTTCAGGGACTGCTCTTTCTCTATGTTGGAGATCGTTTGGGAGGAAATCGCCTGCATCACAGGTTCCATCGCCTGCACCTGGCTGTCGCTCAATGGCAGGCCGAGGTGCCCGGTTGTGCCGGTAACTTCCTGTATGACGGCGTTTAACACGCTGGCGACCATTCCCGCCTCCCAGCGGCTCATATCATCCGGTTTCTCGACTGCTTCGGGCAGGACGGGCGTCAATTCCGGCGGTTCCCTGTCCAGTACGGTGTTCCGGCAGTCCTCTATCGCCGCGCCGCCGCTGTAGGCCAGCGCACCGCCATGTTTCTGCTCTGTTCCATCCCCCTCGCTGAACAGCCACAGCGCCTCCAGGGAGGGAGTAAACACCGTCAGGCCGTCCTCCGCGCAGGAGCGCAGCCGTTCGGCATCCAGTGCCACAGAGAAGAGCGCGGCGGAATCCATCACACCGGCAAGACCGTCCCGCAGAGTGCCGCCGGCGCTCTGGGCATTGCCCAGCATCAGAGCGGCGGGCAGCGCCGCCCCTGGCAGGGTTCCGCTTCCCACCGCTGCGCCGTCCACATAGAGGGCCGCTTTTCCGTCCTTCTCCACCGAAACAGCCAGATCCACCCATCTGTCGAGGACAAGCTGGACAGGGGCGGACAGCTGCCCACCTGCCAGAAAAAAGGACAGCGTCTTTCGGCCATCGCACAGCGCCAGTCCCATGAAGCCCGGTGTCTCCTGCACTCCGGCAGAGAGGAGAAACTCCCGTTCTCCCCGTTCCTCCCGGCGGAGATAACATTTTACCAGGAGTGTAAAACCGTCGCTTACAGGCGGAATCCCTGCAATGGACAGGGCGCAGCCCATCCGTCCGGGATGCAGCGCCTGCACCAGGTTTACCGTGTCGCATTTTCCCAGCAGCCGCACAGCGTTGGGCTGCGTCCCCGAAGTCCGGGGCAAATAGCCGTTGAAATCCACGTCCAGCGCAACATCCGGCAGTGGTGCGAAGGCCGTGCGGCACATCTCTGTCTCGGAGAGTCCCCGGTCATAGAAGCTGATCCGCTGTAAATAGCCGTTAAACACGCCCAAATCCCAGGGGGCGGCTGTCCCAGCCCGGCAGGCGGTTTCCTGCTTCTTGACCAGATTTGCCGCCACTGGCCTGCCATTGAGGTAGAGCTGAATGGCGCCGCCGCTATACATAGCCCCGGCGATGTTCCACTCATTTTCAATTAGATGACTGTCCTGCGGAACGCTGGACGCACGGCCCACCCCCGGAACCTCCATATAGATATTGCCGCCGGAGTACCCCAACGTGAGGCCGTCATCCTGCCGGATCAACAGGCCGCTGCCATCGGTATGCTGGGGCCAAAAGGCCGCGCAGACCGTAAAGTCCCCGCTCCCGCCGGGCTGGGGCGGACATTCCAGCCGCGCACAATCCGGCTCCGCGCAGGCCAAGGCGAATTGGCTGCGGTACTGAACGCTCATTTTATCTCCTCCCAGATGGATCGCTTGATGTCCTGTTCACCAGCGAAGGGGTTCCGAACGGCTTGCACTATCCTGGCCGGAGATGCCAGGCGGCCTTGCAGCTCGTTGTCTCCCACCAGTATGCCCCCGGCGTAGAAGCGCTGTCCCTGCTCCAGGATCAGATTGAACACGCCGGCGGCCCGCTTTTCTGTCCAGAGCCCACGCACCGGACTGCTGCCCTCCAGCGTACACACCACGTCCTCACCGGTCAGCTTGCCTGCCGGCACAGGGCCTCGGGCTGTGAACACAGGGTGTTGCTCGGTGCAGTACAGGATTTTGCCGTCTTCCAACTGGACGGCCAGCAGCTCCTTCTCCGTCCCCTGTACACAATTCATGACCCGATCCGCCCCCTGGGGCGTCCGCACCATATCCCCCACCTGCAGGCGGCAAACCGGAACCTCCTGACCGTCTCCCAAAAGCACAAGCGTATTCTCCTCCAGACAGCCCCACAGCAGATTCAGCCACCCCACTAAAGCACTGCCTGGGTAGGGCTGCTCCAATGTGCTGGACAGCTCCATCAAGGCCCGGCGTCCGTCCCGGCAGATCAGCTCCACGCTGAAGTAGAAGTCCACCCGCTCCCGGACCGGCAGCCGGGCGGCAGGAACGCTCTCCAGCCAGTCCTCCTCCAGTTGGAAGGAGACGCCTCTGGGCTCCTGCCGGGCGGTGAAATACTCCTCCAGCTCCTTGGCGCGGCCCGTTTTGGTGTACTTTGCCACACCGCTCTGACAGTCCAGCTTCAGGATAAAAGTCGCGGGATCGATGGACTCAAAGGTATCCGCGCCCTCCCGAAATTCTGCCCAGCCCTTTACCGGCAGGAGGAGCTGCTGCCGCTTTGTGGCCGCGTTCCAACTCTCCGGGTATGTATAATCCACGTCCTGAGGTGAGACGGGCTTCCGGTTATAGCAGACGTTGATAGGCGGTTGTCCGCCATTCTTTTTCAGCGGAGCCTCCACATGAATATCCTTGATCAGCCAGCCGTCCCGCAGGCCGAGAAATGTGTCCCGGCTGTGGCGCAGGCCGCACAGACCGCCGCTGTTCTGGTCCGCCCACAGGACAGTATAGTCCAATTCAATGTGGTCCCCCTGTATCTCCTGAGCCGCCGGGAGCGTCGTGTGGCACTCCCAGCGCATATGCTGCACCCCCTCATGGGCCCGGCGCAGTACGGCCAGCCGTGTGCCGTCCTGGGTAAAGACCTCCAGCACCTCGTCCAGGAAATGCACCGGCCTGGTGAGCGAAACAGCGGTGCGTATCAGCAGACTGTTTGTGTATCCGTCCCATCGCACGCTCTCGATAGCGGCGTCATCCATGAAACCGGCATTCTTGTCTAATACCGGCCGCTCCGGCCCCTTGCGCCATGCGTGATGCAGGGCGGGCAGCTGCCCCTCCATCCGCTCCTCTCCGCCGTACTGGAGCGCAAACCAGTGTGCGTCGCCGCCGCGCAGGTGCAGCTGCCTGCATGTCCCGGCTGTGCGGTTACCTCTGTAAGTCGCGTCAAAGCTTTCCATAGCATCCTCCTGTTATGATATTGGGTTGATTTTATAAAACCGGGTGGGTACAATTATACCAGATATCAAACGGTATTGGAATAAACCATATTGGAATATCTCTGTTGGAACCAACGGAATATTACACTTCAAATTCATGGATTTCTCCCACAATTAGTAGGCGTTTTGCAGAAAGGCTTGAACGACCAGTTCGAGGATGGCTCGCGGAAGCTGCTGCAGTGAATGGATGCGAATGTGGGCCTGTCTACTGCTAGTGAGGGGGTATAGTTCAGCTGGGAGAGCAACTAACCAGTAAAACTACCCGCAAAATACAACAATCGAATAACACAGAAACCCAGTAAATTCAAGGGTTTCAAGACCATGGGGGTATAGCTCAGCTGGGAGGGCAACTAACCAGTAAAACTACCCGCAAAACACAACAATCGAATAGCACAGAAATTCAGTATTATCAGGGGTTTCAAAACCATGGGGTATAGCTCAGCTGGGAGGGCAACCGACCAGTAAAACGACCCGCACAGCACGACAATCGAATAACGCAGGAATCCAGTAATATCAAGGGTTTCAAGACCATGGGGGTATAGCTCAGCTGGGAGGGCACATCATCCGG
>ERZ779629.362-NODE-362-length-19371-cov-5.045558_pt1 | contig 19371 bp, 25 predicted proteins | sample MGYA00514192_ERZ779629 | MGnify/ENA primary metagenome ERZ779629 (study PRJEB29562, sample SAMEA4376709) | mouse gut metagenome | isolation source: Cecum | study: EMG produced TPA metagenomics assembly of the A DSS colitis mouse model was used to assess the... | reverse complement strand
GGCTCCGCCGTTGAAGGGGGCTCCGCAGTATGAAAAGAAAAGCGACCGTAAACCCCGTTATCCGTGACGATATTCAGCGTTACACCAAAAACAAGCTTGCATCGTCGCTTGCGCTTTTGGGACTGATTTGCTGCTGCGCGTATTTTATCGTGCTGTATTCGCAGGTCAAAAACAACAACTACTACTATAAGTGGCCTATCGCGCTCGACGTAATTTATAATCTTATTTTCCTGCTGTTTGCGTTCCTGTTCTCAGAGCAGGTCAAGAACTACGACCGTAAGCTTTTCTGGCTTCAGACGTTTTTCGGCGCAATGCAGATTGTACGTATTTTCTGGCTGCCCCTTGCGGGCGTTACCGAAACGCTGTACCCCGTGCTTGCGGGCATTGCGTACAACGGCAGGGTGCTCGGCTCGGGCGCGTTCATAAGCATGGTTGTGTTCCTTGCGGCGTCGGGCGCGTTCATTATCGCATCGGGCATAATCGGATATATCCGTTCCAAGAGCCTTGACGTTTTCAACAAAAAGCTTGAAAGCGGCGAAGTCAGCGTAGAAGAGACCTTGAAAGAGCTTGACGCGGCTGACGAAAGCGCGGCGGCGGTTACTAAGGAGGCGACGAATGCCTGACGTTAAAATCGAACATTTAGACAAGGTTTACGACGGCGGAGTTCAGGCCGTATACGACTTTAATCTCGATATAAAGGACGGCGAGTTTATCGTCCTCGTAGGGCCGTCGGGCTGCGGCAAATCCACCACCCTTCGAATGGTGGCGGGGCTGGAAGACATTACGGGCGGCAAGCTATTAATCGACGGCAAGGACTGTACGCGTCTCCCGCCTAAGGACAGGGATATAGCAATGGTTTTCCAGAACTACGCCCTGTACGGTCACATGACTATTTACGAAAACATGGCGTTTTCGCTTACGCTGCGCAAAGAGGATAAGCAGCTTATTCACCGCAAGGTTATGGCCGCGGCGGAAATTCTCGACCTTAAAAGCCAGCTTAACAAAAAGCCCAAGCAGCTTTCCGGCGGTCAGCGTCAGCGCGTTGCAATGGGACGCGCGATAGTGCGCAACCCCAAGGTGTTCCTCTTCGACGAGCCTCTTTCCAACCTCGACGCAAAGCTTCGCGGTTCTATGAGAAGGGAAATAATGCTGCTGCACAAAAAGCTTAACGCAACCATGATGTACGTCACGCACGACCAGACCGAGGCTCTGACTCTTGCCGACAGAATAGTATGCATGTCAATGGGTCACGTTCAGCAGATAGGCAAACCTATCGAGCTGTACGAGCACCCCGCAAATACCTTCGTCGCTACGTTTATCGGGCTTCCGCCCATGAATATGTTCGAAGGTAAAATCGAAAACGGTAAGTTCGTTTGCGACCTGTTCGAGTATCCCTTGAACGACGAGCAGAAGAGCGCGCTTGCAGAGTACGAGGGTCAGCCCGTAATAATGGGCTGCCGTCCCGAAAACGTCACGCGCAGCGGCAACGTAAAGCTTACCGTAACCAACAACGAAAATCTGGGTATGAACAGCCTTATTCACGGCAAGATAGGCGGCGTAAAAATCGTCGTCGCCAAGTTTGCGGAATGGTGCAGCTTTAAAGAGGGGGACGAAATTCAAATCGGCTTCGACGAGAAAATGACCCACTTCTTTGAGATGCCCAAAACGACGGTGAACGAAAAGGGTGAGCAGACCGTAACAGAGTACGGAAAGGCGATAAGATAAGGAGGGCGCAATGGAAGAAGTAAAGAATATTCAACCCGACAACACGCCGTCCAAGGGCGCGAAATTCGCCGCCGCCTTGAAGGAATGGGGGCGCAAAAGAATAGTTGCGCTTAAAGTAAAGCCGCAGACTATTCCGCTTGCGGTAATGGTTATAACAACCGTGTACTTTATGCTCGTACTGTTTTCGGTGTCCAAGGCTGTGCAGTACGCGGCGAATGATACGCATACCTCCGCAACGGGAATTTGCGTGTTTATAACCACGCTGCTGTCGCTGCTTTATCTCGTCAGCTTTTTAAACGCGTTTCCCAAACGCAAAAAACCCAACGTATTTTTTATCGTGCTCGTAGGCGTAATGATTGCAGGACAGCTTGCGTGCGATTTGGTATACTATATCCAGATGAACGCGTGCATAAACGGCTTACAGCTCAGCGGTTCGCCTATGGATATTGCCTGCCGCGCGGCTCAGCCGTACGTAATCGGACATATAGTACTGCTCGCCTTATCGGCGATAGTGTTCGCGTTGCTTCCCGTTTACGCAAAGCTTATCCGCAAAATCGATACTTCGGTTAAGCTCGAATCGGCGACCGAAAATATGAACGGTAAAATCGATATTCAGGAAGATTAATAACCCGATAACCGACAAAGCTTTTTGTCGGTTATTTTTCAAGAGATAACTATGGCAAAAAAGAAGAAATTCAAAGAGACTACAATCGAAAACTTTTACGACCTTAAAACCGAAAAGGTGGACGAGCTGGTCGCAGCGCTCAAAGGCGAGGACGTTTCCGAGTACGGCGAGGTGTCCATGAAAATATCCGACTGTACGGGCGTCGGCGGCGGAAACAAGGAATTCAATCCCTACCGCACCGACTTTCTTTCGCGTATTCCGGTGTTTTTAAAGGCTTTTTTCGTCAAGTGGTGGTTCGCAGGCATGGTCTGCTTTTTCGTCAATATCGGACTGGGCATCGTAGTTCAGTCTACGGTTGACCTGCTCGTTCTCGACGGCATAGTGTTGGGTCTGGTTGCGGATTTGTTCGTAAACCCGCTTTTCAAATTTATGGAAACCGACAGGCGCGAATACAACGCGTATATGATGTTTCCCTTCCCGTTCAAGGCGTACTGGACTTTCTTTACCAACGTGCTGTATTACGTCGGCGTGGCGATAATCGTAAATTACGTTTACAACCTCGTAAATATGCTGTTCAGCTTCCCCATAGAGCCGCTGTCCTGGGCGCTTATAGTGCTGGTTGTGGATATGGCGTTTATCGGAATTAAAGATTTGGCGGTGCATCTCGTTAAAAACCGCAAAAGAGAGGAAATAAATGTTTAAAAAGCTTTTCGTTTCAAGCGTTTCCGCCTGTTTCGAGCTGAAAAATAACAACCCCTATTACAGCCCCGAAAAGTATCGGGTGATTGTGAACGGCAAGACGGAAGAGCGCGAGCGCGACTCCAATGTATTTTCGCTGTTCAACCTTATGCCCGATACCGAATATACCGTTTCCACCACGCTCGGCGATTATTGCCTTTCGTTCAGAACGCCCGCCGAAAAGGGCGTAACCGACGTAAGGGCGCTCGGCGCCAAGGGCGACGGCGCTACGGACGATACGTTTATCTTTCAGTTTGCAATAGACAACTGCCCCAAAGGCGGCAGGGTGGTTGTGCCCGCGGGTGAATATCTCGTCCGTCCGCTCACCTTGAAGAGCGGAATTACGATAGAGCTGAAAAAGGACGCCGTCATTCTGGGCGACCCCGTAGAGGCGCACTATCCCGTAATTCCCGCACGCATAAGCATTGACGGCTCGGAGGAGGTCACGGCAAGCTGGGAGGGCGACCCTTACGACTGTTATCAGTCGCTTATTTATGCGTACAGGCAGGAAAATATCGCAATAGTCGGCGAGGGCTTTATAAACGGCAACGCAAACAATTCCACCTGGTGGGAAACCCCCAAGGGGCGCGCCATTGCCCGTCCGAGGCTGGTTTTTCTGAATAAGTGTAAAAACGTCGTTTTCCACGGCGTAAGGTGCGGAAATTCCGCGTCCTGGAATTTGCACCCTTACTTTTCCGAGAAGCTTAAATTTTTGGATATAAGCGTAACCTGTCCCGCAAGCGCGCCGAACACCGACGGGCTCGACCCAGAAAGCTGTAACGGCGTGGACATAGTCGGGTGCAAATTCAGCGTCGGCGACGACTGCGTCGCGCTGAAAAGCGGAAAGCTGTATATGGGCAGAACGTACAAGACGCCCGCAAACAATCATACTTTAAGGAACAACCTTTTTTGCGACGGTCACTGTGCGATAGTGCTCGGCAGCGAGATGAGCGGCGGCGTTAAAAATCTGACCGTAGGGCAGTGCATTTTCAAGCACACCGACAGGGGTCTGCGCATTAAGTCCCGCCGCGGCAGGGGCAAGGACGCGATAATCGACGGCGTGTGCTTTGAAAATATTCTTATGGAAAACGTCAAGACCCCGCTCGTCATAAACATGTACTATTACTGCGACCCCGACGGCAGAACAGAGTTCGTATGGTCGCACGACAAGAGCATACCCGTGGACGACGGCACGCCGTATATGGGCAGGTTTACCTTCCGCAATATAAGCTGCGTCGGCTGCGAAAGCGTTGCGGCTTGGTTCGACGGACTTGCCGAACAGCCCGTCAAGGAAATCACCTTGGAAAACGTCGCGTTTTCGTTCAATCCCGAGGCAAAGCCGTTTATACCCGCCATGGCTTTGCGCGTGGGCGAGCACTGCAAAGAGGGGCTGTACGTCGACAACGTAGAAAAACTGGTGCTTAAAAACGTCACGCTCGACGGCGTAGTCGGCGAGGACGTCGTCTGCAAGAACGTGGGCGAGCTTATAAAGGAGTAAAAATGGATTATTCCGTAATCAATAAATATATCGACCGACTTATTTCGGAGACCTCGCCCGACAGACCCGTATGGAATATCGAGAATATCAAGCACGGCAAGCCCGCGGGCTGGAACTATATCGACGGCTGCATGATGACCTCGCTGTACGCTATTTATTTGCAGACGGGTAATAAAAAGTACCTCGATTTTGTGGACGGCTTCGTGGATTATTACGTTTTCGAAGACGGCTCGATACGCGGGTACGAGCTTGAAACTTATAACGTAGACAACATAAACGAGGGCAGGGTGCTGTTCGATTTATACCGCGAAACGGGCAAACCTAAGTATAAAAAGGCAATCGAGCTGCTGTATTCTCAGATAAAGAGCCAGCCGCGCACTGCTTCGGGCAATTTCTGGCACAAGAAAATATATCCCGAGCAGGTCTGGCTGGACGGGCTGTATATGGCGCAGGTGTTCTATACCCGTTACGAGGCGGAGTTTAACGGCGGCGCGAATTTCGGCGATATAGTCGGGCAGTTTCGCAGCGTTTACGAAAATATGTACGATAAGCAGAAACGCCTTTATTATCACGGCTGGGACAGCTCGAAAGCATCGTTCTGGTGCGATAAAAACGGGCTTTCCAAAAGCTTTTGGCTGCGCTCGGTGGGCTGGTATACGGTCGGACTTATCGATGCAATCGGCTATATGACGGACGCGGTGCAAAGAAACGAGCTTATCAGCATTTTCAGCGAAACCGTCGGCGGCTTAGAGCAGTACGTAGATAGTGATAAGCACATGCTCTGGCAGGTTATAGACCAAGGCGGCAGAGAGGGAAACTACCTCGAAACGTCGGGCAGCGCAATGATTGCCTACGCTATGATGAAGGGCGCGCGGCTGGGCGTTGTCGATAAGCGGTTCGCCGCCGTCGGCAAAGCGGTGTTCGACGGAATTTGCAAGGAATATCTGACCTGCACGGACGGCAAGCTCAACCTCGGCGGTATTTGTCTTATGGCGGGACTGGGACCCGAAAGCAACCGCCGCCGCGACGGCACGTATGAATATTATATTTCCGAGCCCGTCGTCGAAAACGACGCTAAGGGTACGGGACCGTTCGTAATGGCGTATACGGAAATAAAACAGCTGTAAAAATCGGCGCTTCGGCGCCGTTTTTTAATAAGGCAATTCAAAAGTTACACAAGGAACCGCGCTTATATTTTAAAATGTAGATTATATTGCTGAAATTTTATGAAAAGTTAAAAATTTTAAAAAAAGTGCGTTAAAACGCTTGCTCGTTACGCTGCGTAATGTTGTAAAGTCGTGTTCAAGGAGGTAAAGTATGTCATATTCTACGGGACAGATTGCCGAGCTTTGCGGCGTCACCGTGCGCACGGTACAGTTTTACGACGGCAAGGGGCTGTTAAAGCCCGACTCTATTTCCGAGGGCGGCAGAAGAATTTACGGCGAGCAGAGCCTTAAAACCTTGCAGTTGATTTGTCTGTATAAGCAGCTCGGACTGAGCCTTGCCCAAATTACCGAGGTGCTGTCGGACGGCGAAAATTCCAAAAAAATTTTACTGTCGGTGCTGAACGAGCGCGAAAAGGCGCTTGACGGTGAGATAAAGCAAAAGCTTATGCAGCGCGACGGCGTAAAGCTTATACGCGAGCAGATTGCGGAAGGCGCGGCTCTTTCCCGAAATTCTTTTCTTGACGTACAGACTATTATGAGGGGTAAGAAAAAACAGCGCGCAACCTATGCGATTATGGTTGCCGCGGGTATCGTCGTTGACGCGGTAATTGCGGTTACCGCAACGCTTTGGGGAGTTAAGGGGTGGTGGCTGCCGTTTGCAATAGCTATGCCGTGCGTGCTTGCGCTTATCGCTGGTACGGTGGCTTTGGCGTACAGAAATCTTGCGTACGTCTGCACCGACTGCGGAAAAAAGTTCAAACCGAAATTTATACGGTTTTTGTTTTCACCGCATACGCCTAAAACCCGCAAGCTGACCTGTCCGCACTGCGGGGCAAACAATTTCCATACCGAAAGCTTTTCGGAATAAAAAGCAAAGGCGCGGCATAAAGCCGCGCCTTATTCGGTTACCTTTAATAACGGTAGCTAAACTCACTCGGACGGTCGTCCGAGTGAGTTTAGTTTTATTCGCAAAATGCGGACAGGAAGCTTTTCAGCGCGTCGGACTGTCTGTCGTTAAGGCGTTTTATAAGCTTATAATACGGCTCGGACTGCAAAGCTCCTCTTTCGGGTTCTTCGTTTCTTCCGAACAGCTCGTCCATGGTTACGCCGAAAACGTCCGCAAGCCGTACAAGCGTTTCGCAGTCCGGCTCGCTTGAACCGTTTTCCCAGTTGCTGATATTGCGTTGCACGTTTCCTATTTTCGCCGCAAGCTCTTTCTGCGTCAAGCCGAATTCTTCCCGCAATTCCTTTATTCTGATTATCATAATTCCCTGCTAATATTTTTCTACACAATACCAAAAAAATTACTAAAATGTATTGACAAGGTAATATTATTACTATACAATATTAATTACAGAAATAATTTTACTAATGAGGGGTTTAAATGGAAATAGCTGTAAACACGGAAAACAAGCAGTTAATCAAGCTGCACGAGCGGTTTTTATGCGTCGCTCAGACGGCGGACGCCTTTAAAAACGACGTCGCTGCGTTGAAGGTGTGTCTTAAACTGACCGCGCTTGAAATAAAAAGCATTAAAAAGTCCAAGCAGCCCGTAGACGGCGATAAGCTGAACAGGGTTTTGTGGCAGTACGTCGATTTGAGCAATACCCTCAAATTTTTAATTAAAACCAAAAACGTACGGGACGTCAACAAGGGCTGCGCGGATATACGCAATATGGTTGGTGTTGCGGAAAGACAGATAGCCGAGCTTAAAGGCGAAAGCGCCGTCGGTAATCTTTCCGCCGCTTCGCAGAAGATAGTCAGCGCTATAAACGGGGCGGTAAGCAGCAAACTCGAGGGTTTAAAAAAAATGTTTGCGGGCGAAGAAAGCTCTCAATCGGAATAGTTCTTGCGGGCGGGATAAGCAACTGCGCCTATCAGATAGGCTTTTTAAAGGCGCTTATGCGTCACGTATCACGCGACGAGATAGCTATGCTGTCGTGCTCGTCGGCGGGCATTTCCGTAGGCTACGCTTTTTCGGCGAACAAGCTCGACTACATCGAAAACCTGTATAAAAGGGTAGACATTTCGAAGACGGGCGAGCTTTTGTGGCAGGTATTTGCAAAGGGCTTATTGGAAGACTATATCGAAACGATGGTTTACGGCGACGATAACCTTGAAATTCCACTCTGCTTCCCCGTGTGCTACGTTCCGCTATGGTCGGTCAGGTATTACTGGATAAAGGGCGAATACAACAGACTTTGGAAAAAGTATCTCATAGCTGCGATTAACTATCCGTTTTTAAAAATAATACCCTCGTTCGTAGAGGGCAGGCTGGCGATAGACGGCGGCGCGATTGACAACATTCCGTTGTTTCCGCTGATAAAGGCGTCGCCGCAAAAGCCGCTTGACGCCATAATCGCGCTTCACTTCGACGCTCGGTTCGATTACCGCAGGGAATTCAAGACGGATATTCCCGTACTCGATTTGGACCTTTCGCTCTGCAACGGCTTCGAAAAATCGCACTATGATTTTTCTGCCGAGACCATTGCCCGGCGGATAGATAAAGCCTTTTTATACGGCGATAAAATTGCGTCGCGGCTGTTTTCGGGCGACTGCACGGCTGAAAGTCTTAAAAGGACTATCGACGAAATTTTTTTGGAAGAGCATACGCCGAGACAGCAGAATTTTTCAATTGACAGAATGTTGTCGTTTCTGAACGTAGCGGGCAAGGTTTTCAGAAACGACGGCGGTTGTATCAGAAAATTATTTTAAGGAGTTTTGCAAATGAAAAAAAGAAGTGTAATTCTCGCGCTGTTATTCAGCGTGCTGACGTTGGGGATTTATTTCATTTACTGGTTTATATCCCTTACCAACCAAAGCAACAGGCTTGCGCCCAAAAGCGCGACGATGGGTGGCGTCGGCGCGTTCTTTATGTGCATACTGACCTTGGGAATTTATCAGATTTACTGGTCGTACAGAATGGGACAGAAGGCGGGCGAAATGCTTGATAAAAGCTCTGATGGCTTTCTCTATCTCTTTTTATGGTTCGTTACGCTCGGCATAGTTCCCATCTGCCTCGGTCAAAGCGCCGTAAACAAGGCGGTGACGGCTGCTGCAAGCGCCGCGCAGTAATCTAAATTAATGCCCGAAAAACCCGCCCCTTTCAAAGGGGCGGGTTTGCTTTTTATTTTCGGTTGCCGTATTCGCTGGGTGATATTCCGAAATATTTTTTAAACACGCGCGAGAAGTACAGCGGCTCGGAAAAGCCGCAAGCCTCGGCTATCTGCGATACGGTGTAGCTTGAAAACCTGTTCGTAACCCCGCCCGAAATAAGCTGCTGAGCAAGGCTCATGCGTTCCTTTAACAGGTAATCGGACGGCGAGACGCCGACCTCCTTTTTGAACAGCTTGCGCACGTAGTCGCTGCAAAGCGGCAGTTTTTTAAGGCAGCCCTTAACCGTAAACGCGCAGTCTGAAACGCCCTTGGATATTTCGGTAAGCACCAGCTCGACTGCGGGCGAAAAACCGCTGTCGGCGCAAAATGCGGCGACGTATCCCGTAAGCAGATTGCCCAGCGCCGCGGCGATAAGGTCGGTTTTGGCGGCGTCGCTTTCAAAATATTTCAGCGCCTGCCGCGCGGCGTATGCTATTTCGCCGTCGTCGTCGGGCACGGTGCGCGCTTCCTTGAACGGGAGCAGCGCGTTGTCGAAGATTATGCGTATGCCGTTAAAGTCTGCGTCGTAGCTTTTAAGCGGCGGTATTATCACCGCCCTGCCAAAGTCGGGAACGAGCAGCTCGCAATTCTTTGCGGTTATTTTTCCGTTTATGCTTTCGCGGCGCGCGTAAATTATCTTATTCATTGCAGCAGTTAATAAGGCTGCGCTTTTCGAACACCGTGCAGGCCAAATCCTCGCAGTATTCGGCGCTGTTTTCATACCCGCACGCAGTGAAAAAGGGGATAGCTTTTTCATAAGGCAGGCAATACGCCGTTTGCGCTCCCGCTTCCCTCAGCTTCATTTCCGCAGAGTAAAGCAAAAATTTGCCCAGTCCGCAGCCGCGACGGGAGGGGGAGACGTATATTTCGCGTACGTCGCCCCAGCCCTCCTTAAAATTCCATTCGTTGTCTATGTCGTCAATCTGATAAATGACGAAGCCGCAGACCTGTCCGTCGTCCGCAATCAAATCGACGTGAAGCAGCCCCGCAAGCATATCGGGAATTATATATTCGCCGACCAAGTGCGCGGCGTCGTCCGGGCAGTCCAGCTCGGCGTAATATTCGGCGAACAGCCGTGTGAAAATTTCCGTATCAGTATCCTTTAATGAACGAACGTGCAACATATTTTTACCTATCAAAAAAGGCGAGCCGAAACACTCGCCTTTTTATTTTTTATTCTGCGACGGGATAAACGCAAACCTGCTTTCCGTCTTTGCCCACTCTTTCAAATCTCACGGTGCCGTCTACAAGCGCAAAGAGAGTATCGTCCTTGCCCATGCCTACGCCGCTGCCTGCCTTGAACTTCGAACCGCGCTGTCTTACGAGGATGTTACCCGCAAGCACGAACTGTCCGTCGGCACGCTTAACGCCGAGCATTTTGGGATTACTGTCTCTGCCGTTGTGCGAAGAACCGGTACCTTTTTTATGGGCGAATAATCTTAAAAATATCATATTCTTATCCTCCTGAATTATTCTGCCTTAGCTGTCGCTTCGGGCTTTTTGGTTGCCGCCTTTTTAGCGGGCGCGCCGATTGCCGTAACCTTTATCTGCGTATAGGGCTGTCTGTGACCCTGCTTCTTTCTCTCGTTTTTCTTGGCCTTGTACTTGAAGACGATAATCTTCTTGTCCTTGCCGTGAGAAACGACTTCGCAGGTAACTTTGACGTTTTTAACCTCGTCACCGGTCTTAATTCCCTTGCCGTCAGCCGTAAGAATGACGGGGAAAGTCACGGTGTCGCCGACGTTGGCGTTCAGCTTTTCAACCTTTAAAAGGTCACCTTCGCAAACCTTGTACTGTTTGCTGCCGTTTTCAAAAATCGCGTACATATTTTTACCTCCTCTAACCAGTCTCGCCGTTTGGGCAGCGCAAAGCGCGTTTTGGGGCCCGTTACGAGCGGCTCAGTTTAAACTTTACCACTTTAACGCCGCGTTGTCAAGCAATTAATCTTCGGTGCGGTATTATTTTATTAAAACAAGGCGATAATAATTTATAAGAAAATACTTAAATGTAAGGAGCTTCTTATGGAAAAGAAAAAAAACGACAGTGAAATCGTTGCGGAAATTTACCGTAACGCGCAGCTTGCGCTTGAATCCATTTCGGACATAATGCCCGCGGTGGAGGACGGCGAAATCCGCGAAGAAATAATGCACCAGCACGAGGAATACGAAAAGGTTTGCTCTAAGGCGGCGGCGCTTGCCTTGAAGTACAATATCGACGTAAAGGAACCCAGCCCCATAAAAAAGGCAATGATGTGGAGCGCCATTAAAATGGGCACCGCCAACGACAATTCGGCGCAGAATATCGCCCAGATGATGATAAGGGGTACGGTCAACGGTATCACCTCGCTGAAAACGTCGCTTACCGACGGCGGAAGCAATATGGACGCCGAGGTCAGAAAGCTTTTAAACGAGCTTATCAACATGGAAGAAAGCTTCGAAAAAAAGCTGAAAAAGTTTTTGTAAAATAGCGCCGCGCGTTTAAAAACGCGCGGCGCTTAATTCAGCTTTTCGGCTTTTTCGTCGGGTGCGAACTGCGTGTGCAGGTGTACGCGGGAATGGGGATAAGAGCGGTGAGAGCGAAGGTAAATTTCCATATCGGGCATACGCGCCTTTACGTCGTCCGTAAAGGCTTGCCAGCCAAGCGCAGCCGCAACGGTTTCGGTCGCGGCGTCTATAAGAACGCGTCTGCAACCGTCCGCATACAGCCCGAGCAGCTTTGCGCGGGTATCGAGAATGGTGAACCTCGAAGGGGTAATGAACCCCGACCCGCAGTGCGGGCACTGTTTGCGCATAAGCGGAAGCACGCTTGCTCCCTCGCGCTTGCGTGTAAATTCGACCAAACCAAACTCCGACATTTGTCCTACGCAGCATTTCATGCCGTAGCTTTTTAAAGCGCGTTCAAGCTCTTCCACTACGTTGCGGTTGTGCGCGGGGTCGGTCATATCTATGAAATCGACCACGACTATGCCGCCGATATTTCTCAGCTTTACCTGCCTTGCGATTTCGCGCGCGGCTAACACGTTGGTGTAATAGACGGTCTGTTCCAGGTTGTTCGCTCCGGTGAACGCGCCGGTATTGACGTCAACCGCGGTAAGCGCCTCGCACCTGTCTATCACGAGATACGCGCCGTTTTCAAGCTCGGCGCGCGGCGTAGTCATTACCCTGACCTGCTCGCTTATACCGTGTTCTTCAAGCATATCCCTGCCCGAACGGTGTACGGTTACGGGTCGTCTGTGTGCGGGCGGGAAGAGGGAATAGAACCGCTCGACTGCGGCTTTAAGTCTGTCGTTGCCCACGAATATCTCTTCTATGTCGTAGCTGAGCACGTCGCGCAGCACGCGCGAAACCAGCTCGGTTTCCGAATACAGCAGCGTGCCCGTCGGCGCGTCGGTAAAGTGCTTTTTGACGCCCGAGTATACGCTTTTAAGGCTGTCAAGTTCGGTCGCTATAAGGTCGCGGCGGGTGTACGGCGCCGCGGTTCTGAGTACGATGCCCTCGCCCTCGCCTATAAGTCCCGCCACCGAGTACGCGAGATTTTTTCTCAGCTCGTCGTCGGCTATCTTGCGCGATACTCCTACGAACGGCGTATTCGGCAGGTAGATTACGTTCTTGCCGACGAACGAGGGAAACAGCGTCACCTTTGCGCCCTTTTTGCCCGTCGGTGCGCGCACGACCTGTACCAACACGTCGTCGCCCTCCTTCAATTCGGGCATGGATATTTCGCCGCGACTGCCGTCGTACTTGTCCGCGCTCGGCATGGCGTCGTCGGCGGAAAGGTAGCAGTTGCGTTCCAGTCCGCAGTCTACGAACGCCGCCTGCATGCCTGCAAGCACGGCGACTATTTTACCCTTGTAGACGTTGCCCTTCGGCGACAGACTTCCGCCGCTCTCGAAATTGAATTCGGTCAGCTTGCCGTTTTCTGTCACGGCGGAAACGGCGTATCCGCAATACTCGTCAAAATACAGGGTTTTTCTCATAGTACCGTTATTATATCGCAAGAAACGAATTTAAGCAATATAAAACTTGACAAAATCTGCTAAAATCTATATAATGAACGTGTCGGTTTGCGCCGACGAACGATATATCTGGAGTAATTTATGAAATTTGATTTTAAAGGCATCACCGCAGAAGAGCTTTCGTTCAAGCTCAATCACGTAAAACTCGAACCCGACACCAAGCTTGACATCAAGCCTCAGTTTTCCCGTCAGGTAAGAAAGGTAAACGGCAACGAAAAGGTTAACTTTATCGTGCTTTCCGTCAAGATAGCTTCGACCGAGGCAGAGCCCAAGCCCTTCGATATTAACGTAACCCTCGTAGGTATCTTCGAGGTGGAGACCGCAAACGAGAACGAAGAGCGCAGCTTCGTAATAGAGGGTACCAAGCTTATCTATCCCTACCTGCGTTCGGCGGTAACCAACCTTACGGCAAACGCTTACATCGCGCCGCTCAACCTTCCCGTAATTACGGGCCCCATCTTCCCCGAGGACAGAGACGTATACGCTTTCTCGGTGGACAACTCAAACCTTAACTAAAATAAAGGCGGCGCGTTCGTAAGGACGCGCCGTTTGAAAAAATACGGAATACTCATAATAGGTATGGCTATGAAAAAAATATTGTGCGTAATCGCTTCGCTCGTAATGCTGTTTACGCTCGCGTTCGGGCTTTCGGCGTGCGGCGACGGGAAGGACGGCGTTTCCGTCGAAACGTCGTATATCGACAGCGACGGCAACCTGATAATAAAGCTGACCGACGGCAGGGAAATAAACTGCGGCAAGGTCGAAAGCGACGAAAGCTTTTACTATACCGCCGTGTGCGAGGACGGGCAGACCGTATCCTACACGGTGCGCAGCATCGGCTCGGTATCGGATGCGGAAATAATAATCCCCGCCGAGTATAAGGGCAAGCCCGTAACGGCAATCGGCGAAAACGCGTTTTTCAACTGCAAATATATAACCGGCGTAACCCTGCCCGACACCGTAGAGACGATAGGGGACAACGCCTTCAACGGCTGCGAGCGACTGATTAGCGTCGACCTCGGCGAGGGCGTAAAGACGATAGGCGACGGCGCGTTCGCGTACTGCCATTCGTTGGAAGCCGTCGAAATTCCGTCAAGCGCGAGGACGCTCGGCTCCGACGTGTTTGCAGATTGCTATTCCCTTTCGCGCGCTGTTATTAACGAGGGCGTCGAGCGTATTGGCAGAAGCGTATTCACGGGCTGCAACGCGCTCGAAGAAGTCAACTTCCCCGACACTATAGCGGGCGTGGGCGAGGACGAAAACGGCGACTTTTCCATGACTGCGACGTTTATGAACTGCGTAAGCTTAAAGCGGGTCAAGCTTCCCGCAAGGATAGAATATATTCCGCAATGGTTCTTCGCGGGCTGTATTCAGCTGGAAACAGTAGAAATCGGCAAAAGCGTAAAAAGCGTGGGATATTCCGCGTTTTTCGATAACGGCGCAATGCAAAGCATAGTGCTGCCTGCGTCGCTTGTTACGTGCGAAAGCTATTCGTTTTATAAGCTGTATTCGCTTGAAAGCGTATTTTTCGAGGGTACTGCCGCACAGTGGGAGGCAATAGAAATAGGCCGCCTCGACAGCGGTGGGACTCCGCTTGCGGCACGCTCGACCATAGGCGATATGTTCGGTGAAAGCGTGACGGTGTATTTTTACAGCGAAAGCCGCCCGACGGAAGAGGGCAGCTTCTGGCGCTACGTAAACGGAAAACCCGTTAAATGGTAATTACAGCCCGCCGTGCACGGCGGGCTTTTTTTTAAAATGTCTTGACACGGCGGCGCGGAAATGGTAGAATAAAAGTGCGACATTAACTTAATACTGCACAATGGTATACTTGGTAGAAGTGTATCTTCTTTTGCTTTACAATTCATTGTGCAAAACGAGTTAAAAGTTGGTGTCGCAACCTACGAGAAGTGTACATTTTCTATATGTCGCTTCTTATGGGAAGCGGCATTTTTATTTAAGGAGAGAATTTATGAAACGCAAACTATGTCTTGTCTCGGGGATATTATTCGCCTTGCCCGCGTTTGCTTTAAGCGCGTGCGGGGATTTTACCGACGGGCTTGAATTTACCGCGTCGGAGGACGGCTCGTACTATATCTGTTCGGGAATAGGCGAGGCGACCGCCGCGCAAATTACAATACCGTCCGAGCACAAGGGCAAACCCGTAACGGGCATAGGCCCGTGGGCGTTTGCGGGCTGCGAAAACCTGACGTCCGTCACCGTGCCCGATTCGGTCACCGCGATAGATGCCTACGCTTTTATAGGCTGTAAAGCGCTTACCGAAGTGTCCGTTCCCGACAGCGTGGTTTCACTCGGGCGGGGCGTGTTCTGCTATTGCGCGGCGCTTACTGACGTAAAAATTCCCGAAGGGCTTTCGTACGTCGGCGGGCAGACTTTTTACGGCTGTATTAGCCTTACCGAGATGATTATTCCCGACGGCGTTGAATTTATCTGGGAGGACGCGTTCGCGTACTGTAAGGGGCTTACCGAAATCGTAATACCGGACGGGGTTGTTTCGGTGGCAAGCTGCGCGTTTTACGGCTGCGAGGGATTAACCGAAATAACCTTTCCCGACAGCGTGACGTGCATAAGTACGGGCGTGCTTGAAAATTGCATAAATCTGCAAAGCGTAACCTTCGGCAGCGCCGTAACGCAAATAGAAATGCGGGCGTTTGACGGCTGCGAAAATCTGACCGCCGTCAATTACGGCGGCACGGCGGAGGGGTGGGGCTCGATAGTCAAGGGTCTCGACTGGAACGCTGACACGGGCGAATACGAGGTTAACTGTACCGACAGTACGGCAAAATAAAGCCGCGGGCTTATGCCCGCGGCTTTATTTATTGTCAGCGTTGTAAAATATCGTTGATAATCTGCCTTATATGCGCTATTTCCGAATCGGATAATCCCGAAACGTCAATTATCGTACGGTTGTCCAAATCAAGCAGATAGTCCGTTGTGACCTTAAAATATTTGGCTATTTTAACAAGCATTTCTATCGACGGCTGTATATAATCGTTTTCCCAATTAGATACGCACTGTTTGCTTACCCCTAAAGCGTATGCAAGTTCTACCTGCGTAAGGCCGTGCGCCGTGCGCAATTTTTTTATAACTTCGTTGAGCATAAGTCCTCACTGTTTATGATTGCGTAAAAAATTACGATACTATTGTATCAATTCACTTGACAATATATAAAATACTATGGTATATTATTAGTAGACTTTTTACAAGGAGAAAACAAATGGCAAGGGAAACGATAACTGTACAAAGCTACCCCGACGACTATATTATTAACGAAACAATCAAAGAATATGAAGCGTTCGGGTGGGAGCTTTTAAACAATCAGAGATGTCAAGAGTACGAGGGGCAGACGCAAGGGCTTGACGGGTCGTCGACAAAGCACTACTCAACGTTTAATAAGCTTACCTTTTCAAGGGAAAAAGCAAGCCCGTGGTACAGCCGCATAGTGCCGATGGAAGCGGAGTACCGTTCACTGGTCAGTGAAAAACCTGAACGTCCGCAAAATAAACACAAAATGAGCACTTTAACTTTTTATATTTTAGGCGTCATAGCTCTTGTCATAGGGATAGCGTTTGCAATTTGGATAAGCCCGATATTGTTGGTTGCTGCGGTGGGTGGCGCGCTTTGTCTTGTTTATGCAATTTGCAGAACGGTTATCGGCAAAAAGCGGACGAATGCATATCGCTTTGAATTAGCCGACTGGAAGAAAAATCAAGGTGTCCGTGCGGAAAAGTTATTGAAGTATGCAGAACGGATAGTAAACGGAATCGAATAACAGGCCGAAAAGCCTTTCCCGCAGGAAAGGCTTTAAGTATGTAGCCCGCCCGAGCGTTATATTAACGCTCGGGCGGGCTGTCGTATTCGTTTTAATTTTTGGGGAGTGATTTTAAATAAGCGTCCATTGCGTAGGCAACGCGTTTGGCGGTTTCGGCAGCCTCGACTACGGTCTTTGCTCCGCGCACCACGTCGCCAGCTGCGAACAGCCCGGGGCGCGAGGTCGAACCGTCTTCGTTGATTTTAACAAGCCCGCGCTCGTTGGTTTCAAGTCCCTCGGTCTGGGTTAGAATAAGGTTCGAGGGGCGCTGAGAAATACATATAAACACCGAGTCGGCTTGCATAAGCTCGGGCGTTTCGGCGGTGGATATTACGCGGTGATTTTCGTCGCAGACGGTGTCCGCGAACAGCACGCCGCGGTCGGTTATTTCCACGGGCGATTTGTTGAATATAAATTCCGCACCCTCTATTTCGGCGTATTCCTTTTCCTCTTCGCTTGCGGTGTATCTGTCGCTGCGGACCACTACCTTAACGCTTTTCGCCCCGCGCCGCAACGCAGTGCGCGCCACGTCCATTGCCACGTTACCCGCGCCTATAACTATGACGTTTTTGCCAAGCTGATATACCTCGGGTCGTTCGAGGTAGTGCACCCCGTAATGCACGTGACCCAGCGTTTCGCCCTTTACACCCAAGGGTATGGGCCAGGTAACGCCCGTGCCTATCGATATGGCCTTAAACCCGTCGCGGAAAAGCTCTTCGATTCCGAACGCCTTGCCTATCGTTACGTTGAACTTGATTTTAACGCCCAGTCTGTACAGTATGTTGAGGTACGCGTCTACTATCGATTTGGGTAGCCTGAACTCGGGTATGCCGTATCTCAGCACTCCGCCTATTTCGCTTTTGGATTCGAACACCGTCACGTCGTAGCCCAGCTGAGCCATTTTTATCGCTATGGTAATGCCTGCGGGACCCGCCCCGACCACCGCGACGCGTATACCGTTGGGCTGCGCTTTTTCAAGCTCTAAGCTGTCTATATAGTGCGACGAAACGAAGTTTTCAATCGTGCTTACCTCTACGGGCTCGCCCTTTATTCCGCGTATGCAGTGCCCCTGACACTGGTTGCCGTGGTTGCAGACGATTGAGCATACCACCGACAGCGGATTGTTCTCGAACAGCATTTTCCCCGCGCCCTTTATGTCGCCGCCGAGAAAGGCGGATATAAATTGCGGAATAGGCGTGTTTATGGGGCAGCCCTTCCTGCACGACGGCTTTTTACAGTTCAGGCATCTTTTTGCCTCGGCAATTACGTTATGTGCCACGGGAATTTTACCTCGCAAAATTTTTTAATTATTATAACACGGCGTCGCGGTTAATTCAATAGCTTAGCTAAAAAATTTCAAATACGTTTCGGGTTATTAAATTATTTGCAAAATTTTACAATCATAAACTCAAAGCGCAAGGGTCATACTACTGATAAGGGTATTCTACTGCCCGTTTTACTATAAGGAGAAATAAAAGTGGAAAAATTTATTTTAGGTGTCGCTATCGGAATGGCTGGCGGCGCGCTTGCTGTTGCCAACAACTGCAAACTGAGAAATCTCGTAAAGAAGAATCAGGAAGATTTAATGACGAAGGCAGAGCAGTATATCGACAGCAAGCTTGAAAAAATGGAGAAGAAGACGGAAGAAGCTACTTCCCAGAACTAAGCCGTTCAAAAGTATTACCGCGGGGATATCCCCGCGGTAATATCGTTTTCAAGTCAACTTCAAAATACAACGCGAGGCGTAAGGTTTGTTTTTCTTGCAATTCGTCCGCGGGTATGTTATAATTAAAGCATGAAAACAATCGGTGAAAAAATTTACGATTTAAGAAAGCAAAAGGGCGTTTCGCAGGAAAAGCTTGCGGACGGCATAGCGGTTGCGCGGTACTCGGTGTCGAGGTGGGAAACCAACGCGGCTCAGCCGACTACTGAAAATATTAAAGCCTTGTGCAAATTTTTCGGCGTGGCAAGCGCTTACTTTTTGGATAGCTGCGACGAGGATGTACAACCCGAGCCCGAAGCGCAAACCGTTACAACGCCGCGCAGATTCGGCACGCTTAAAACAGTGTCCATAGTGGCGGGTATCGTTCTGCTTATTCTTTTCGTTGCTGCTTGCGGGATAGCTGCGTACGTAGCCGTTTCGCCGGGCATGGGCGGGGAATGGAGCGAGGATATACATATAGTAAATTACGAGGGTATTATTTTTCTCGTTCTTGGAACGGTAGCCGTTGCCGTGCTGATTACTTTAACGGTGCTGTTGATTATTAAAACGTTAAAAAGCAGAAAAAAGTAGAATTGATACACGCTTGCGATAAATTGATACAGGGATGTGGCAGACAAACGGAATAAAATAGATTATAATACGGAGTACATGGGGGAATGTACTCCGTAATTTTTTAGAGAGGTGGTTTATGATAAAGTTAAAGAAGAAATTAATGTGCGTTGCGGCGATGATGCTTGCGGTAGTTCCGTGCGTTTCCGTTGCTGCTTGCGGTAACGGCACGGCAGAGTCGAACCGCAAAGAGCAAGCTTCTTACGTTAACGAGCCGTCAGGACCGCTTGGGTTATATACCGATTTGCAGTTTTCGCTTGACGGCGAGAACGGAAAAGTGACCG
>ERZ779629.361-NODE-361-length-19453-cov-23.444324_pt1 | contig 19453 bp, 16 predicted proteins | sample MGYA00514192_ERZ779629 | MGnify/ENA primary metagenome ERZ779629 (study PRJEB29562, sample SAMEA4376709) | mouse gut metagenome | isolation source: Cecum | study: EMG produced TPA metagenomics assembly of the A DSS colitis mouse model was used to assess the... | reverse complement strand
ATACCTGGGGGAACAGACTGCGGTGCCTCTCTGACATGCGCCGCAGGAAGGGGTACGGACTCCTTTTTAAGGATTTAGGCGAATCTATAATAGGGCGCTCCCCGTTGATGGCTCTACCCCTTTGAAAGGCCGGCAGGCGGAGTCATTCAAGTACCAAGCCCCTAGATCAGATGCCCGAAGGATTTCTTGTTCATGTGGCACCGCAACTCTTCACCTCCACCCAATGTTCGCAAATCCCCCGCCGAGGCGGCCCGCCCTCCGGGCGGCCCCGAGAGGGAGGTCTGGAACCCCCGGTTCCAGCGACTTTTTGGTTACTTTTTGTTCGCACAAAAAGTAACCGCAGGGTATGATTGTGCAATGACCCCATCGAGGGGTCATGCACAATTAGATTCTGCGCGGCCACTCGATGTGGCCGTGCAGAATCCTGGGGCCGCGTAGGCCCCGGGACTGTAGGGCAGCTTGGCAGCTGCCTATTGCCTACAGCAGTCCCGCCTCCTTGAAGGCAGAGAACAAAACATGTGGCGTCATGGGGGCGTTGTTGACCGCCACTCCCGTGGCGTTGAGCACCGCGTTGCGGATGGCCGGCGCCGGGGAGCACGCCGGGGGCTCCCCCAGGGCCTTGGTGCCGTAGGGGCTGGTGGGCTCGGGGTTCTCCACGAAGAGGGCCCGGAGATGGGGGTGGTCCATGAAGGTGGAGAGCTTGTAGTCAAGGAGGTTGTTGTTGAGGGGCCTGCCGGTCTTTTCGTCGAAAAGCAGCTGCTCGCTCAGGCCATAGCCGATGCCCATGGACATGCCGCCGTGGACCTGGGCCTCCGCCAGGGCGGGGTTGATGAGCGTCCCGCAGTCGTGGACATTTACAATGTCCAGAAGCTTTACCTGGCACAGGGGGATGTCAACCTCCACCTCCGCAAAGGTGCAGCCGAAGGAGTAGGCGTTGTTCTTGATCTGGTATGTACTCTCCGCCGTGATGTGCTGGGAGTGCTCCAGGCTGTAGAGAACCTCGGTGGCCAGCTCGTCCAGGCCCATCAGCACCCGGCCGTCGGAGACGCGGACAATACGCCCCTCCGCCAGATCCAGATTCTCCCGCATCTGCCGGGTCAGCTCCGCGGCACAGGTGAGAATCCGCTCCTTGAGCAGCCCGCCGGTCTGCCGCAGGGCGAAGCCGCCCACGTAGGTCTGCCGGGAGGCGTAGGCCCCCGTGCCGAAGGGGGTGACGTCGGTGTCCTGGGCGGAAACTATGTGCACCTGCTCAAAGGGAATGCCGATGGCGTCGGCGGCCATCTGGGCGAAGGCCGTGTCACAGCCCTGGCCGATCTCCGTCTCCCCGGTCTGGACCTGGACGGAGCCGTCCTGGTTGAGGACCATCCGGCAGGAGCAGGACTCCAGGGAGATGGGCCACACCGCCGTGTTGTACCAGAACAGGGCCATGCCCACCCCCCGGCGCACCGGGCCGGTCTGATCTGCGTACGCCTGCCGCTTCCGCTGGTAGTCGATGGCGGCCATCCCCCGGTCCATGACCTGGCGGAAGGTGTCGAAGTAATTTTCGTTTTTGCTGAAGGCGTCCACGTAGCCCTGGGGCATGGCCACCTGGCGGCGGTACTCCACCGGGTCCCGGCCCAGGGCCCGGGCCACGTCGTCCAGATGGCTCTCCCCGGCCCACATGGCCTGGGGGATGCCGTAGCCCCGCATAGCCCCGGCGGCGGGGCGGTTGGTGAACACGGTGTAGGCGTCCCCCTCCACGTTGGGGCAGGGGTAGATCTGAGGGAAGGCCCCCATGCCCTTGGCCGCGATGCCGTGGCCGTGGGAGGCGTAGGCCCCCTGGTTGGAGAAGCACTCGATCTTCCGGGCGGCGAAGGAGCCGTCGGGCCGGACCCAGGAGACGATGTGGGTGCGGATGGCGTGGCGGACCCGGTTGTTGACAAAGGTCTCCTCCCGCTGGCAGTCGATCTTTACCAGCCGGCCCCCCAGCTGGAGGGTCAGCCAGGCGCACAGGGGCTCATACAGCGCGTCCTGCTTGTTGCCGAAGCCGCCGCCGATATAGGGCTTGATGATCCGGATCCTCCCCCAGGGGATGCCCAGGGCCTGGCCGCACACCCGGCGGACAATGTGGGGAATCTGGGTGGAGGAGGTGACGGTGATCCGGTCCCCCTCCATATAGGCGGTGCACACGTGGTTTTCAATGTGGCAGTGCTGCACGGTGGGGGTGTCGTACCAGCCCTCCACCCTGATGAGGCCCGGTTCCCGGCTGGCGGCCTGGTAGTCGCCGCTCCGGATGGAGGTGTGGGCCAGAAGATTGCCGGGGCAGCGCTCGTGGAGCTGGGGGGCCTCCGGGGCCATGGCCTCCTGCACGTCCAGCACAAAGGGCAGGGTCTCGTATTCCAGGCGCACCAGGGCGGCGGCCTGGGCGGCGGCCACCTCGTCCTCCGCCACCACCACGGCCACGTCGTCGCCGTAGAAGCGGACGTGGCGGGTCAGCAGCAGCCGGTCGGCCACATCCTGGTGGCGGGGGTCCGTGGACCAGGGGTGGCCGGCGGTGGGGAAATAGTGCTCCGGCACGTCGAAGCAGGTGAAAATCTTCACCACACCGGGGATCCGCTCCGCCTCCGCCGTGTCCACGGACCGGACGATGCCGTGGGCAACCGGGGCGTGGACGATCCGGGTGACCAGGGCGGAGCGGTCGCACAGGTCGTCGGTATATTTGGCCCGGCCCGCCGCCTTGTCAAAGGCGTCCACGCGGAGCTTGCTCTGGCCAACTTCTCTGCTCATAGGACATCAGCCTCCTGTCTGTTCATGGTAGGAATTGGGCAGAAGAACGGAAAGTGACAACTACCCAGCGTAATACTTGTGATGATACCACAAATTTCGGCAAGTGTACAGTCCTTTTTCGGCGGAGAGGGGAGGAAAGCAGAAAAAGAGATGCACCGCAGAGCGGTGCATCTCTTTTGGAGGCGACACCCGGATTTGAACCGGGGAATCAGGGTTTTGCAGACCCATGCCTTACCACTTGGCTATGTCGCCGTATGAAATATTCTATGCACAGGCCTCCCGCAATATGCCGGAGCCTTATGGGTAATCCAAAACGAAAGCATCTGCTGGGCAGGTGCTTTCGTTTTGGAGCGGGCGACGGGGCTCGAACCCGCTACCTCCACCTTGGCAAGGTGGCGCTCTACCAGATGAGCTACGCCCGCATGGATGTGCAATCTCCCGTGTAACAAACGGTGCTGCGCACGGTCCACCGGTATACCAACTGCACATCATCATTCGCACTTCAGCGAATGAGCTGGTGCCTCCGGTCGGAATTGAACCAACGACACGCGGATTTTCAGTCCGCTGCTCTACCAACTGAGCTACAGAGGCATATCGGGTACATTCCGTACCCGGTTGGAAAAAATGGCGACCCAGAACGGGCTCGAACCGTCGACCTCCAGCGTGACAGGCTGGCGTTCTAACCAACTGAACTACTGGGCCAGATCTGATTGCCATATTTGGTGGGAACAACTGGACTCGAACCAGTGACCCCCTGCTTGTAAGGCAGGTGCTCTAACCAGCTGAGCTATGCTCCCAGAGGTCTGTTTCCCAAACGGCAAGGGTTATTATACTAGACGCATCCCCCAATGTCAAGAACTAATTTCGATTTTTTTGGAAAATGTTGCGGGGGCTCAAAAGCCGCCCCCCGCAGGCGGTAATCCGGGGGATTGAACAGGGAAGCGGCGCGGTCCGGGACGCCGCGCCGGGGCGCAGAACCCCGACGCGGAATCGAAAGGCCGCCCGGCCGCTTATACCCGCTTCTCGAAGTAGAGGAACGTCTCGTCCTCCCCGTCCGGGCGCATGCAGGCCGCCAGCATCCGCCGGGAGGCCTCGTTCTCGTGGAAGCACTTGGCCCGCAGGCGATACAGCCCCAGCTGGTAGAGGCTCCACTCCGCCGCCCGGCGGAAGGCCTCCGCACCGTAGCCGTTTCCGGCGAATTCCGGCAGGATGCGGCAGCCCAGCTCCGCGCTCCCCCGGCAGTCGAAGCGGTAGAGCACCGCCTCGCCGATGAAGCGCCCGTCCAGCCGCAGGGCGAAGTTCACCGCCAGCCGGCTCTGAAAGTCCCGCCGGGCTGTCTCCAGAAAGTAGTCCTCCGTCAGCTCGCCCTCCAGGTCCGCCCGGTAGTCGTAGCCCCACCACCGGTTGCGCTCGTCGTCCAGGCACAGCCGGTTGTAGTCCGCCCGGTCCTCCGCCCGGAGCCCGTCCAGCACCAGCCGCTCGCTTTTGAGCACGGGGACCGCCGCCAGCTCGTCCAGCTCGTTCCGCGCCCGCAGGCGGATTTTGCAGCCCATGTCCGCGGGCAGGTACTGGAGCTTGCTGGTGCGCAGGCCCCGGTCCCCGGCGTCGTCCTCCCGGTTGATCCAGGTCAGGCCCTGGCTGTGGGCGGCGGCGAAGGACTGGACCATGAAGGGGTAGACCCCCTCGTACTGGGGCAGGCCCTTCTCGATGTGGCAGACCAGAACGTCCCCGCAGACCTCCCCCAGGGAGATGGCCAGCAGCTTGCCCTCCAGCTCCACGCACCCGGCCTTCACCCAGCTCTTGCCCACCTGCCGCATGAGCTTCCTGGCGTAGCAGAGCTCATTTTTGGCGATGGCGTCCTCCTTATTAAAGACCCGGTGGAACTCCTCCCAGAAGACCTCCACCGCCGGGCCGTCCTCTTTGGTCAGATCCCGGTAGACGGCGTCGGGGTAGAGCTTGCGGAACTTGTTGATGTGGTTGCGCTGGCCGGAGTAGCGCCGGCCGGCGAAGGAGGTCAGGTCCTCCGCCCGGTACAGGTAGTCCTGCCACAGGCGGTCGTTGTCCACGGCGGCATAGGGGTAGCGGTCCAGCAGCCGCCCCCGCTCCTCCGCCGGCACCACCCCGAAGGCGGGGGCTGTGCCGTGCTCCAGGCACCAGGCGTCGATCTCGTCCAGGGCTCCGTCCACATCCCCCTGGCCGGGGAGGGGGACGGGGAAGTCAAACAGGCAGCCGTGATGCCGGCTGTGGTTGAGCACCACCAGGCAGCCGCAGCTCTCGGCGAACTCCGGGTGCCAGTGGTCCCGCCACATGAGCTTGACCCCTGCGGAGTACTCGCACAGGCGGTAGGTACATTGGCTGTAGTACTTGCGCAGCCGGGGGACGCTTCGGATCTGGATGGGTGTAAAATTCAGCATAAATGTGTCATACTCACTTCTCTTTCGTTAAATGTGGGTCCACAATGTGGACGTTCAGATGGTTGTAGGTCATGGTGACGCCCTCCCGGGCGAAGGCCCGGTACAGCTCCTCCAGGGAGGCGAAGTGGGCGTCCCAGTAGTCCTCGGTCCGGGTCCAGAAGCGGACGCGGTAGTCGATGGCGCTCTCACCGTACCCGGTGAGCACCACCTGGGGGGCGGGGTCCGGCAGGACGCCGGGGACGCGCTCCAGGGCCGCCAGGCAGGCCCTTCGGACCGCCTCCGGCGCGTCGTCGTAGGAGGCGGAGACGGCGTGGTCCGCCCGGCGGACGCCCCGCACGGTGTAGTTGATGATCTGGCCCGCCACCAGCTTGCTGTTGGGCAGCATAATCCGCTGGCCGCCGGGGGCGTCCAGCCGGGTGTGGGTCAGGCCGATCTCCGCCACCTCCCCCTCGCCGCAGCCGGTGTCCACGTAGTCACCCAGGGTGAAGGGCTTGCTCACCAGCAGCACGATGCCGCCGGCCACGTTGGAGAGCATGTCCTGCACCGCCAGGGACACGGCCAGGCCGAAGACGCTGACCATGGCCACAAGGCTGGTCACGTCGACGCCCAGGCTGCCCGCCGCCACCAGGGCGGTGAGCACATACAGCAGCGCCCGCAGGCCCCGCAGCACATATGTCCGCACCCGTCCGTCCAGGGCCGTCCGGGCCGTCAGCTTTTCCGCCAGGGCCATCACCAGCCTGACCGCCGCCAGGCATGCCAGCAGCAGCGCCAGGGTGTACAGAATGTTCCCCACCGTCAGCTTGCCCCAGCCCGCCCGCATCCATTCCCCCAGGGAGCCGGAGGCACTCTCCTCCAGCAGGGCGGACGCGTCAACAGGGTAGTCCATTCCGGAAGTCCTTTCTCAAAAAGTGGGAAACCTGTCCATTCTGTGCATGGCTTCCCCAACCTCTTATTATACCATATACAGGAGAAAAAGAGAAGATATTTTCCGCTTTTTGCGGCAAATTGGGAAAATATGGACAAGGGACGGAGAAATTATTGGGAGTTCCTACAAAAATTTTAAAAATTAACTGGTTGGTCTTTTCTTTTTTGGTGAATTCGTGTAAAATAAAGACGTCATACCGTGGGGGCAATTCCGCGCCCCACCATCGAGAGAGTGAGAAAGAGGAGGAGACACATGGACAAATTCTTCAAGATCTCCGAGCGGGGCAGCAGCGTCCGCACCGAGATCGTAGGCGGCATTACGACCTTTTTTGCCATGGCCTACATCATCTTCGTCAACCCCAACACCCTGTGCGCCGACCTGGGCGGGGGCTTCTTCCCCGCCATCCCCGGCGAGCTGTGGACCCCCGTCATGGTGGCCACCTGCGCCAGCGCCGCCATCGGCTGCATCCTGACCGCCCTGCTGGCCAACGCCCCCTTTGCCCAGGCCCCCGGCATGGGCCTGAACGCCTTCTTCACCTACACCGTCTGCCTGGGCATGGGCTACACCTGGCAGGAGGCCCTGGCCATCGTGCTGCTCAGCGGCGCGCTGTTCCTGATTATCGCCGTCAGCCCCCTGCGCAGCCAGATCATCTCTTCCATCCCCGCCTTCCTTAAAAACGCCATCTCCGCCGGTATCGGCCTGTTCATCGCCTTCATCGGCCTGCTGAACGTGCAGCTGATCTCCATCAGCGGCGCGGTGCCCGCCCTGAACTTCTCCTGGATGGACGGCGACGTGCGGGTGTGGAACATGGCGGGCCTGCTGACCATCATCGGCCTGCTGATCACCGCCATCCTCATGTGCTACAAGGTGAAGGCCGCCATCGTCATCGGCATCCTCATCACCACCGTCATCGGCTTCCCCATGGGCGTCACCGCCCTGCCGGAGAGCATCACCATGAGCGGCGTGACCCTGGCCCCCGTGTTCCTGAAGATGGACTTCGGCGGCGTGTTCGCCAAGGGCCTGCTGCCCCTCGTCACCGCCGTGGTCAGCTTCGCCCTGGTGGACTGCTTCGACACCGTGGGTACCCTCATCGGCACCGCCACCAACGCGGGCATGACCGATAAACACGGCAACCTCCCCGGCGGCGACCGGGCCCTCATCGCCGACGCCATCGCCACCTGCTGCGGCGCCTGCATGGGTACCTCCACCGTCACCACCTTTGTGGAGTCCTCCACCGGCATCTCCGAGGGCGCCCGGACGGGTCTGAGCTCCATCGTGGTGGGCGTGCTGTTCATTCTGGCCATCCTGCTGGCCCCCATTGCCGGCATCATTCCCTCCGCCGCCACCGCCCCGGCCCTCATCATCGTGGGCGTGCTGATGCTCAAGGGCGCGGTGAGCATCGACTGGAACGACATGGAGTGCGCCATCCCGGCTTTCCTGACCATCGCCATGATGCCCTTTGCCTACTCCATCTCCGACGGCATCGGCTTTGGGTTCATCAGCTACAGCATCATCAAGGTGGCCCGGGGCAAGGCCAAGGACGTCCCCGTGCTGGTGTATATCATCGCGGTGCTGTTCATCCTGAAGTACGTGCTGACCAATATCTAATATCTAAAAACGCAATAGAGACTGCCAGATGGGGACGGCGCGGCCAAGGGCCGCGCCGTCCTCAGCGCTTCCCCCGCGCCGGCGCCGGGCTCCGAGAGATTTTCATCACTTTTACCTTTCGTGTTGATATACGCCTATAAAATTTTTTAATTTGTCAAATTGACTAGATAGCGTCTATACGAGTTAGGCGCGAATAGCAGCCCAAATAGCGGTACAACGAATCTGTACCGCAGCGATAACGGCATCGGAGGTCTTTGCGTAACGAGTTGCAATACCTCTCCAGCGTTTCAGGACAAGGAAACGGTTTTCTGCCAGATGGCGCAGCTTGTAGAGGTATTGGTCGTATTTACGTTGTTCCCTGCGGTCCTTTTTTGGAGGGATTACGGTCTGCATGCCTACCGAAACTGCATGGGCCAGGATGTCATTTGTGTCATAACCCCGGTCCGCCAGCAGAACTTCCGCAGAAATGCCATCAATCAGGTGGACAGCTTCTTTACAATTGATGTACCGTTCCCCATTTTCCGTAATCTGGAGGTAAATCGCGCCAAGGCGCTCCTGTCCGCAGCATCCCCAAAACTGCGTTTGTGAAACGCCGGTTATCTTGGACAATTCCTCCCCATTGACCTCGTTGTCCCGGCAAGTGAGGCTCCAACAGCGCCCATGCTTTGTCGCTTATATCATGCCGATGATAGGATGCTTCCATTTTTTCTCCCTCTGCCTTCTCTGCTTGCTTCCTATTATATTGCGTTTGCTGCTCTTGCGTAGACCCCCTCTAAATAAACTACACATCGGCATGAAATCCAGTTTGGAGATAATCACGTCCGATTCGGCTCATGTCCTTGGCGATGACACAGCCGACCTTCCCGGCCTCAATATCGGCAATCAGCCGCTTCCAATCCGGGCGCTCAAAATTGCCCCCGGACCATCCGCCGTCCGTATAATGGACACAACCTGTAAAGCCGCGCTGGGCCGCGTAGCTTTCCAACAGCATTTTTTGAGAAGCGATTTGTCAAGGATAATTTCTCTGCCCAATAACGATTCTTCTTAAAATTTGGAAAGATGCTTCCTTACTAAACAAACTTACGGTACTTCTGTTTTAGGCAGAGATGGGGTATTCTTAATGACAAGAGTACCCCATCTTTTTATTTTAAGGAGAATTTCGATATGAACGAACAGATGACTTTGACACTGACGGGCGGCGTGGTCATGCCCATGGCCGGTATCGGCACCTTCCTGCTGTCCCCCGATGAGGCGGAGGCATCCTGCGTCAGCGCCCTTGCGGCCGGCTGCCGCCTGATCGACACCGCCAACGCCTATGTCAACGAGCAGGCTGACGCTGTGGAGAAAACCCTGGAGCGGCTGGACACCGGCTGCATCGACCTTGGTAAACTGAAAGCTCTGTTTCACATTGACCGGCTGATGCTGGCGGGCGGCGGTCAGATGAACTGGTCTTTCGCCCAAGAAGATTTGATTGACGAGCTGAGTATCATCCTCGCCCCCACAGTGGACGGGAACCGGGAAGCGGCGTCCCTGTTTGAGAAACCGGCGTTCCTCCCGGAACGGCTTCCTGCGGTATTTCATTTGAAAGCGGTGGAAAAACTGGACGATGATGGTCTGTGGCTGCGGTATACGAAAGTCTGAAAAATTTCCAAACACTCTTGACATGGAGTAGGCTTTAAGGTCTATACTCGGCTTATCATAACGAAACGGAGGATCACTATGAGAAAACATTTTGGAAGCAACCCCTGGTTCTTTCCTCTGCCGGTGCTGATTATCGGCACTTACGATGAGAACGGAAAAGCGGACGCGATGAACGCCGCCTGGGGCGGTCTGTATGACCGGGACAAGGTAGTCCTCTGTCTGAGCGCGGGACACAAGACCACCAAGAACATCAAGGCAAAGGGCGCGTTCACCGTCAGCTTTGCCGATGCCGCCCATGTGGTGGAGGCGGACTATGTGGGGCTGGTGTCCGCCAATCAGGAGCCGGATAAGCTGGCCAAGGCCGGACTGCATACCACCCGGAGCGAAGCGGTGGATGCGCCGTTGATTGATGAGTTTCCGGTTGCCCTGGAGTGCAGGCTGCTCAAGGTGAGCGAGGACGGCAACATCATCGGCCAAATTGTGAGCATCAGCGCGGATGAGAAGGTGCTGGGCGCGGACGGTAAAATTGATGCCGCCAAGCTGCAAGCCATTTCCTTTGACCCCTGCGGCAACACCTACGTCAAGATGGGCGAGGTCGTGGGGAAAGCGTTCCAGGACGGCGGGAAGCTGAAATAAAGAAAGGATCATTCGCTATGGCAGAAAAGCAAACAGCGGGCCGCGACCGCTTGGGTGATCTCGCCCCGAAATTTGCGGAACTGAACGATGATGTTCTCTTTGGTGAGGTCTGGTCAAGGGAGGACCAGCTCTCTCCCCGTGACCGCAGCATGATTACCATTGCGGCGCTGTTCTCGGCGGGGCTGTATCCCCAACTTAAATCCCATCTTGAAATTGGCAAGGCCCATGGCATCACCAAGCAGGAGGCCGTGGAAATTGTGACCCAGCTTGCCTTTTACTGCGGCTGGCCCAAGGCGTGGAGTACCTTCCCGCTGATCCAGGAGGTCTACGGCGAGGATGATGGCGTAGACCTGGGCCGGCTGTCCTGCTTCCCGGTAGGGGAGAAGAATGACGCTTTCGCCCAGTATTTTATTGGGCAGAGCTACCTTGCCCCTCTGTCTACCCAGCAGGTGCCGGTGTTCAACGTGACCTTTGAGCCGGGGTGCCGGAACAACTGGCATATCCACCACGCCGAACGCGGCGGCGGACAGATGCTGGTCTGCGTCAGCGGCCGGGGCTGGTATCAGGAGTGGGGCCAGGAGCCGCGAGCGCTGCGCCCCGGTGACGTAGTGAACATCCCCGCTGGTGTGAAGCACTGGCACGGTGCGGCCAAGGATTCCTGGTTCCAGCACTTGGCCTTAGAGGTTCCCGGCGAGGGTGGACGGACCGAGTGGTGTGAGGCGGTAGACGAGGAGCAGTATAGCGTTTTGAAATAAAATACGGCAGGCAAAAAGGGGCTGAAAAAAACTCCCTTTGCCGAAAATGCAGTCTCGATAGAAGTTAAAGAAATTCCGTAGAAGGTCCCGTTCAGAAAACCTTCTGCGGAATTCTATTGCTCCGGATTTTGGGCTTTTCGAGTTTTTTTACAGCCCCCTTACAAACTCACGTTAATTATTTTTCTCAATATCCTGCCAGTTTGGATTGCTCAATATCTCCGCATTTTCTCCCAGGAACACCTTCCCGGCCTCTTGGTCACTTTGAAGGTGATAGAGCATCCAGGCGGTCATGTAGCCGTCGGTGCGTACCTGCATCTCGCCGTGCTCTGCGCCGGTGACCCGTGCGCGGACTTTCAGCACGGCATCTGTCATGCTGTCATAGATTTCCACTAAAGAGGCCAGAGGGGCCACACCGCCGAACTCCTTGCTGATGTCCGCTGCGCCCATGTCGTCGGAGGCGCCAGTGGCCGCTGTCATAAAATAGGGGATGGAAATTTTGGAGCTGTCATACGCCCATCCCATGCTGGTGGCCAGCAGCGGATACGCTGCGCTGCCAGTGAAGATTGCTTTGTAGAGGTGGCTGTTTTCGTATTTGGTGGCTGCGCCCAGCGCCCCCGCACCGCCCTGCGAATATCCGATAATGCCGATGTTGTCCCGGTCGATCTGACTGGCAATCTCGCTCTCGTTCAACACAAAATCCAGGGCGATGGACGTTGTCTCGCCGGTACCGGCCTGGGGGTCGTCCGTACCCACGACAACGAACCCCCAAGAGGCCAGCCGCTGGAAGAAGGGCAGATAAATTTTAGCGGGTGTGTTGCTTCCGTTCACCACCATCACCACAGGGTACGGTTTGCCGCTGCTTCTCAGCTCGGCGGGGTAGTATATGCGGATGGCGCCGATGGATTTATTGTCCGATTTGTACTCCAGATGCTCCACCTCATAGCCGCCCTGGCCTACATAGTATCCCTCCAGCTTACCGCCTGCGGGAAACGTCTCAGCAAACGCCTTGCAGTAGTCAGCCGGCAGAATGGGGGTGTTCAGCGTTTTCCAATTCTTATACTGGGCATAAGCAAAAAATACTGCCAGCAGCACCATCAGCACTAACGCCACGATGCCTAAAATCTTCAACACTTTTTTCATCACATCCCTCTCCCGTCTCCTCTTGACTTTGTCAGAGAAACATATTATGATAACCGTGTTTGGAACAAATGTGCCTAATGCTACACCTTATCTATTGCGGAAAGTGCCGATAATGCGTTATCTATCCGCTATTTCAGCCTAAATAGCAGATAAAAATAAGCCGCCAATTTTGACGGCTTATCCAAGGCTATCTATAAGAAGAAGGCCGGGGGTGCTTTGATGCACTCCCAGCCTTCTTTGTTTCCGGTCAAGTCTCTGCACGCAAACGTTCTACTTCCTCACAGGTCAGCCCTGTGAGCTTTGCTATGTCTGCTATTGGCATCCTCATTTTTAGAGCATTCCGGGCAATTTCAAGCTTGGTATCTATCTGACCAATGCGCCTTCCCCTGTCTTCGGCAGTAGCCAAGTCAGATTGTAGGTCAGTCTGGTACATCCTGCGGCTGCGGAACACAGCACGTTCCCGTTCATCTTGGCTGATACTCATTAAAAGGTTCCCGGCCATTTGAAGCACCTCCTTTGACGCTATGACCTCATTCACTGTTTCCCGGTGCGTGGGATCGCTTGCATACCGAAAGAAAATCGACCACTTCTCCAAGTCCGTCATGTCAGCTACAGATTTCTTCATAATCTCGTGGAGCTTGCTCAACTCCACATAAACTACATGGATGGCATCTGACAATAGTTCGTTATCTTTGTCATGCCGCAGGGAAAAGGAATTGACGTACTCGATCCGGTGAGGAAACACGGTATAGGAGCAGAACGTCACCTGATATGTCCGGGCCAGCTTATCATACCTCCGCACCCCCTTTGACGGCTGGGAGGAATGGAGATCGCACAGGTAGTATATGCTCTTGCCCTTCAAATTCTGGTATCCACCATCAGATTCCTCTTGGATACGGCTGGCCTGCATCTCTAAATCGACCTGTGACCCGTCATCAATACGACAGTTCACGTCGAACCGTTCTGCCTTTTCCTCCGTATCGCTGGAAGGGATTTCGTTGTTGCGCACCTCTACTTCGATTACGGGACGCTTGATAATGGATGAAATTAAGTCCATCAGCACAGGCTTGGCGTCCTCCGAGGTTAAAATCAGTTTGAACACCCGGTCATCGGACGGCGGCAATATATCAGCATTCATTGGCAGTAGTCCCATAGCACCACCCTCCAAAATTCTCTTTTTTGTTTTTAGTATATCATGTTTCAAAACAAAAATCCACAACAAGTTTTTAAGAACCTTAATACCAACCACAGGTTAAATCCCCATGCGCAGATTGACGCGCAAATTTTCCGTCCGACAGGTGGGTTTAGATATGTTTTACGAATTTCAAATCTCTGCTCTGCCAGCCAGAAAATCTGCACGTCAATCTGCACACGTTGCTTTAACCTGTGGTTTCCTATTGCACTGAGGCTAAAACTCCAGGAATTTATATGCTGGTGTGTCCAGAGCCTGGGCGATGCGCAACAGAGTTGTCAATGATATGGGCTTATACATCCCAGCCGCTTCAATCTGACCGATGTATGATGTCGCAACGCCTAACCGCTCAGCCAGCATTTCTTGTGTCAATCCTTCCAGCTTGCGGTAATATGCAATTTTTAGGCCAATCTTCTTGTATTCCTGCTCAAATTCATACTTCATGGGATACACCTCCCGCATTTCATTCTACCGAATGCAAGGGGGAGGTAGTATCCGAAAAATATATTGCAATTATTACTGCATCAGTTATAATAGCTATTGAGAGAGTTGGATTTATCGACAACACTCTCCTGCTGAAAAATTTTTGCAAATATTTTTGAATGCGTCAATGGCTGTCTACCCTATTTGCTATACTTGTAGTCAGGGGGAGGTGAGCAACGGTGGAAAACCTGACAGATGCAAAATCCGCACGGCTTCTGGTCATATACTCTCGGCTGGTAAATGGGGAGATCATCCCTAAAGCGGAGTTAAGCGAGCAGTACCATGTATCAGAACGGAGCATCCAGCGGGACATAGAATCCCTGCGGTGTTTTATCGCCAATCAGTCGCTGGCACAGGACATCATCTATGACTACAAACAGCGGGGCTACCGGCTGGTAAACACACTGCCCAAAGGTCTGAGCAACAGTGAAATCTTGGCTGTGTGCAAGATTCTATTGGAAAGCCGCTCCATGCGCAGGGACGAGATGCTCCCGATTCTGGACAAGCTCATTGACTGTGCCGTGCCGGAGGAAAGCCGCCGTGCTGTGGTGGAGCTGATCGCAAACGAAAAGCACCACTATATAGAGCCACACCATGGGAAAAGTATCCTGAACGGCTTGTGGGAGATCGGACAGGCAATCAAGCAACATCAATACATGGAGATCGAGTACAAGCGGATGAAGGGGCCGAAATGTGTACGGCGGCGGATACAGCCTGTGGGCCTGATGTTCTCCGAATATTACTTCTATCTGACAGCCTTTCTGGAGGACAAGACAGACTTTGAGAACCCGGACGATCTGTTTCCCACCATATATCGGGTTGACCGTATCCGTTCCTTCCAAGTGTTGGAGGAACATTTTCGCGTACCCTACGCCAAGCGTTTTGAAGAAGGCGAGTTCCGCAAGCGGGTGCAGTTTATGTACGGCGGGAAACTGGAGCAAATCGAATTCCGCTATACTGGACCATCCTTGGAAGCGGTGTTGGACCGGCTGCCTACGGCGGAGATCATCAGCACAGACGAGGAAGGGTGGACGATTCGAGCTGAGGTATTCGGCAAGGGTATTGATATGTGGCTGAGAAGTCAAGGCACCTATGTCCAAATGGCGGAGGAGGGAGCGCATTGAAACACAAGTTGTCAAAAATCAAGGAAGAATCACAGGAGCTGTGTGCGGAGATTTCTTCCGATTTGCGTACATCAAAGGGTCATTTGGAGCAGATAGGGGACGAATATCATCGAGTTACAGAGTTATCCGGTCAGGCGGCACAGGTTTTGGATCAGATTGATTTGGATTTTAAGACCAAAACAAAGCTCTCCAAACAGGACATGATTATCTTGTTTTTGGCAACCGCTATCCAGTGCGCAAGGCAGTATCTGCTTACGAATGACATGCTGCGCATGACGGATAAAGAGGGAGACAGACTGAAAAAAGACATTTTGAACGCTAATTTAGGGGATTGGCGGCCAGTCCCGCCAGATGTTGCGGCAATTTTGACGCAGAGCGTCCCCTATGACGCTGTTAATTTCTATTCGCCCGATATAAAAAGCCAGTTGGGAAATCTTGGCCTTTCCGGTACGACCCACCGCTACCGAACATTGGGCCACGACCCGGTATTGGGCTGGATATTCGGTACAGCCAATATCATTACAAACGCACTGACCCGGTACGATTTTCAAAGTTTTGCTGTGCTGAATAAACAGATTTATGACGTTTATCCGGGCAGTACATTCGGTATGCTTGAAAACGCTGGAAACTTTGTGCAGCAAGACCCCTTACTGCTCCCAACAGCGGTTGCCCGGCAAGCAATTCACTTCGGTTCGGACTATTTTACGAAACAGGGCTTGCCTGTTCCGCTGGTCGCCACCGTCAACAACGATCTGGCGAAAAATATGGTCGTGAAAGGTAGCATTGATTTGTGGAGCGTTTCCCGTGGCGCTGTTTTGGCTTGGCTTATCAACCAGCTTGTCGCCGCTGTTCATCAGCTTTTCTACCGGGAAAACCGGGATGGGAGCCAGAAACTTTATGAGGTTCGCACCAGAAAAATTTTAAGTTACTCCAATCTGATGGCGTCCGGGAGCAACGTGATCGTGTCCGCTGTTACCCAGGATGCAAGGAAATTGGATGTTGGGGGGATGCTGGTGACGCTGACCAGGATTGTCAGTGATTACAGTTTTATCCATGAAATCAAAAAAGATTTCTTGAAAAACCAGCTTTATGACCGTATCGTTGACACAGAATACGATTTTATGAAAGGGGAACTGTAGTATGAGTAAAAAGGACTACCGGCAGGGCATGTCTGACGCCATGGCAGCTTACGAAGCCTTTGGAGAAAAACAGGAGGCCGCGATTCAGCATGTAGGCGCTGAAATCGAAAAGACCGCCGGCAAAGTGGACAAGCTGGGCGGGAAAATCGGCGAGATCGCGGACTACATCACCGACAAGGAAAAAGCCGCGCTCTACAAGCTGAATACGCCTGTTGACATCGCTGATTTGGAAGATGCAGAGAAGCGCATCCTTCTGGCGGTGCTGTATCAGCTTTCGGCGGACGAGGACGAGGTAACGGAGGAACAGCAGAATTATGTCCGGGCGGTGCAGCAGTATTTGAAAATCTACAACCCCCAGACTGAAATCGACCTGTCAGCAGTGGAAAACATCGAGGATATTTCTGCACAGAAGGCGGTGCTGCAATCCGCTTTGGAGTTTTTCCGGCTGGGAACTCACCCGGAGGAGCTGACCGAGGAGCAGGAGGAATTTCTGGACTATTTTCAGGTCAACCGCAAAACTCACCGGGAAATCAATGGTTTTATTGACGCCATTGTGGATGTCGTGGGTGTTAAGGGGCTTTCGGAGAAGTACGGCTTTGTGGCCGAACAGCCCCGATCCGAGTTCGCCAAGTATCAGGATAACGGCAGGATACCAGAAAAGGTGGCGGACATCTGTATCGCCCAATATCAAAAGAGTAATAAGATACCCCTCCTTGTACAGTCGTTTTCAAACGGGCAAAAATTTCTGGAAACTAAGGACTATCTTATCTTTTTTGTTAAAAACCACTTCTCTCATTGCAGTGACAACGATGATGTTGATGATGATTGCGCAGTTGGTTTTTTCCGCATTGACAAAAAAACAGGGAAAACTGTGCGGATTAACGTTGACCATGCGCTGTTTAACTCCAGCTTCTGTGTGGTGAAAAATACCATCTATGGCATCATTTTTGATACCACCGATCAATATCCCCGCACGAAAGTATCTGCGCAGATTGTTGCATTAAATCTGGATGAGCAAACCAGCAAAACATTGCCCTTCGAATATAGCGATTACATCGGATATAATGATTCTAATGTGCATTTTCATATCAGTGGTGATGATTCTTCCCTTGTTCTTTGTGTCCTTACAAAGAGTACAGATGATGATTCTGAAGAAGTTTCTATGAAAACGAAAACTTATGCTGTGGATTTGGCTCAAGATAATCGTACCTTCCTCCTGAAGTCTGGACTTGACTTTGTTTATGACGCTTTCCTTTGGAATGGTAAATTCCTGTTCTGGGGTAAGAAGGGCAACATTGAATCCATTTTTCAATACGATCCAAGAAATAAGCATTTGGAAGATTTGTTTGAAGATGTACGGTCTTATAAGGGATTTTCTGATAACTTTACCCGTGTTTTGAATCGTGGGTTATGGCCCGACGAAACGCTTACCGTTATAGAACAAATGCAGTGTGTCGATGAAAAGTACTTCTTCTTGACCAGCCATGAAGAGGATGATGAAAGGCTCTATGAATATACCGGGATGAACCTTCAAAATCCCCAAAAGTGTAAATTCTGGTTCTCAATATTCAGCAAAGGTTCGATTATCCTTCTGGATGACTGTGCATTACACTTTGAAGCGGATCTTGGAGATGAAGAGTTCGGTATGGAGAGATTCGATTACTCCACTGCGGATACAACTGGGCAAAGCGAGGACGATGAAGTAGCCGATACATACATCCTTTTAGGCGACTACCTCTATCGTTATTATCCCGGCGAGGGCTGGCAGAAAACGAACATCTCCAGTGGCTGGGACAATTTGCAGTGGGAGATTTTTCAGATGCCGGATTGATTCGCTCCGCTCTTGCGCTATTTCAAGCTATATATTATAGCTATAGCGGCAAGGAAAATCTGTCCAAATAATTTGAAAAGGAGATGCTGTAGATGAACGAGGAAACAACTTTCCTGGAAGAAATGGAGGAGACTCTTGAAGAAACGGCTTCCGCAAAACTCAAAGAACCCCGTACCCCTTTGGAGGACTTTGCCTTTTGGCTGCGGGACTTGGGCGGCTGTGCCTCTTTCCGAGGAAACTTTGTTTCTCTGGACCGGGCGAAGGCCGGTGTGATGGCCGCTGATGCGGACGAGGCGTACCAGTCCAAGGCGAAGTGCCGGGACGCGGCGAAAAAACGTGTGGACAAGGCAATCCACGAGGCCAGGCAGAAAATGGAATGCCGCATGAGCGTTTCAGGAAGCAGCAGCTTTTATCGGGAGTTCCGGCAGCGATTTGACCATCGGCTGGACGCTTTGAGGGAAAAGCTGGAGCTGCTGCGCACACCTGAAAACATTGCAATCGTGGATGAAATGGAGGGCTATTTGACGGCCTCCGAAATTCATAAGAACGCAAGGAAAATTTGCGGCGATCCCTCCGGGCAATATTCGCTTCAACCCGCCAGTGCGTACTACGGCGAAATCAGCTATGATGCTTGGGACCTTTCGGACTTTGAGGAAGGTCTTTCCAAACTCTTTGCGAAAGGCTTTATCCGGCATGGATTTAGCTGCTACGAGGTCATTCAGGCCATTGAAAAAGACGCACAGGTCGCCCTTGACAGCTTTCAGGCAGACTTCAATACGCAGATGCAGGACGAAATCTTGTCATCCATTGTAGAACCTGTCCAAAAACTGATTCCCAAGCTCCGGGATGCCGGTGTCCTGCGCTCCGCATAAAGAGCGCAATTCTGATTCCGCAATCAGGGGAAGTATATACTATAACGGTGTAGGCCACGGGGTAATTCCCCGTGGCTTTATTTTGCTGCTGCAAGGGGGTGATGTATATGCACAGCAACGTGTTTGAGATTGCCCATGCGCCTGTCCCTGCGGCGGAATGGGCCAGGGCCGGGAATCTGCCTGACTGGTTCTATGAGCAGATTTGCGACTATGCCGAGAACACAGACATAGTACAGAGGCAAGATGCTATCAGCCAGTTTTGCGGGGCTTTAGGGGGCTTGTGCGCACTGGATGGGGACAGGCTCACCGTTTCCCCGCAAATCAGAGAAACCTATTTCCGCAAGAGTTACGGATGCTTCATAACGGCGGCGGAAACACTTGTGCAGACCGACTATGAAACATTTTCGGGATGCCGTACTGACCAAACATTTTCCTTGGCTCTGGGCAAGCTGAATAACTGTTATGAGAACAAACGGGGTATTTACATCTATCTGTCCGAAACAGGCGAGTTGATGACGCTGGATCGTTGGCTCCGTACCGCTGATTTCTCCAAGCCCCTCTACATCGGCGGCATGATCAATTACCATTACTAAAATTTAGAAAGCGAGGAATGAAAAATGGCAGCTAACGTTGAAACCATGTTCTACGTCCGCGAGAAGCCTTGGCATGGCCTAGGTACGGAAGTGCAGGAGGCTCCCACCTCCGCTGACGCTCTGATCTACGCCGGTCTGGATTGGGAGGTCATTCAGAAGAATGTCTACACCGAGAACGGCTCTCTGATCCCCAGCTACAAGGTCAATCTCCGCAGCACCGACAACGCCGCCCTGGGCATCGTCTCTGACCGCTACAAGGTGGTGCAGAACGAGGACGCTTTCCAGTTCACCGATGACCTGCTGGGGGCTGGCGTGACCTACGAGACTGCCGGGG
>ERZ779629.359-NODE-359-length-19495-cov-7.107870_pt1 | contig 19495 bp, 15 predicted proteins | sample MGYA00514192_ERZ779629 | MGnify/ENA primary metagenome ERZ779629 (study PRJEB29562, sample SAMEA4376709) | mouse gut metagenome | isolation source: Cecum | study: EMG produced TPA metagenomics assembly of the A DSS colitis mouse model was used to assess the... | reverse complement strand
CAACGTGCTGATGATCCCGATCGGAGGAAACTACACGATCGATGCGCAACAGGCCAAAGAATATGTGGATCTGTTGATGCCGGACATCGTGATTCCGATGCATTACAAGACGCCGTCCTGCGATATGGACATCGACAAACGCAATGCGTTTTTGCAACTGTTCGACGACGAGCAAATCGTAGAGATCGACGGATGCGAAGTCGAGTTCGACCGGTCGCACTTTGACGGCGACTGCACCAAAGTGATAGTATTTGAGACGAATTGCTTTTAATAATCATTTTTTAAAGAATTCCGACATACATATTGCCGGACGCGGCGCCATCCGCGTTCGGCGAAAAGAAAAAAATGGAAAGATAGCCGCCGATCGGCAGGCAATCGGGAGAGTGCATGGACAATAGATATTACACCGAAGACGAACTGAACGAGATGAGCATTTTTCGGCTCAGAGAATGCGCGCGCAAAATCGGCGTCGCATCTCCGACCAACAAACGGAAACAGGAAATCATCGACATGTATTTAGGTATCGCCAAAGGCGCGGTGAAACCCACGCCAAAAAACCGTCGCGGACGTCCGCCCAAAAACGACAGCGGCGTGTCGCCCGTCAAGATTTTGGAAGATACGACCGTCGTCGTCAACGAGGAGGATCGTCTCTATTCCGGATATCCGACGCACAGCGGGATGCCGTCGCAGGCGTACGGCAGAGATCGCAACGACCGCTTTAAGCAGCCGCAATTCCGTTTGGACAGCGCGTCGATCGAAGAGATGATTGCCAACGGCGAGTGCGAACACAAGTCCGGTCTGCTCGACATTCATCCCGACGGATACGGCTTTTTGCGCGCGGAGAACTGCGAATACGGTACCCGCGACGCATATGTGCCGGGCAAGTTGATCAAATCGCTCGGCATGCGCGCCGGCGATATGGTCGAGGCGGTCGCACGCAAGAATCCGGAATCCAACAAGCCGCCCGCAATTCTCAGCGTCGAGCGCGTCAACGGACAGGCGCCCGATAATTTGCGCGCGAGACCGTCGTTCGACAATCTCGTGCCGATCTATCCCGACGAGCGCATCCAGTTGGAACTGCGCGCGGGCAGAAGCGACTTTGCGATCCGTTGCATCGATCTGATCGCGCCGATCGGCAAAGGACAGCGCGCGATGATCGTGTCTCCGCCCAAAGCCGGTAAGACGACGTTGCTCAAAAAGATCGCGTCGAGCATCGAACAGAACTATCCCGAGATTGAACTGTTCGTCCTGCTTGTGGACGAACGTCCCGAAGAAGTAACGGACATGAAGCGTTCGATCAAAGGCGAAGTCATCTATTCGACCTTTGACGAAGCGCCCGAGCATCATTGCAAAGCGGCGGAACTGCTGGTCGAACGCGCCAAGCGCAGCGTCGAGCTGGGCAAGGACGTCGTGATCATTATGGATTCGCTGACGCGTCTGGCGCGCGCGTACAACTTGACGATTCCGCCGACCGGAAGAACGTTGTCCGGCGGTATGGATCCGGGCGCGTTGCACAGCCCCAAGCGTTTCTTCGGCAGCGCGCGGAATATCGAACACGGCGGCAGCTTGACGATCATCGCGACCGCGCTCGTCGATACGGGCAGCCGTATGGACGACGTGATCTACGAAGAGTTTAAGGGTACCGGCAATATGGAAATTCATCTGGACCGCAAACTCAGCGAACGGCGGATCTTCCCGGCAATCGATCTCAACCGTTCCAGTACGCGCAGAGAAGATCTGTTGCTGTCGCAAAAAGAACTGGAAGGCGTGTGGGCGATGCGTCGCATGCTGAGCAGCGGAGATTCGCAGGAAATGACGGAACAATTGCTCAATATGGTCGTGCGCACGAAGAGCAACGCCGAATTCGTCGACAATCTGTGCATGCAGATCAAGGCGATGGAGAAGGGCGGTTACGCGTTCCGCAAACCCAACTGATTCGGATATCGAACAAACGCATACGGACGTCGAAAGGCGTCCGTATTTTGTCGCGCATTGTTAGATCCGTCGGACGTTTGCGCACCTGTATATGTCGCAAATAAAAAGCGCCGCCCCGATTCGGGGCGGCGTGCACAAGACAGATCAGTTCTTTTTTTGTTTTTTGGGCTTTTTCATGCCTTTGAGGATTCCGCCCAGTCCGCGGAAGAAATGTCCGTTCATCATATCGACGAGTCCGTCCGCCATCTTTTCGGTAAACATGCCTTGCGACGATGTGGACAGCGCGCGTACCGGAGACGTGCGGAATACTTCGCAGATCATCATGCAGTTGGGGTCGTCTTTGGGCGCGCGCATCGAGATTTGCGTACCAAGCCGCGATACTTTGAGAACAAAACGCGCCAAGCCGCTCGTTTGCGCCATGTCGCAGATACTGTCTTCTTGGGTAAATTCGCCTTTGCGCGGGATCACGACCGGTTGGTCTTCATAATCGGGCATCAACAGACGGAAATCTTCGTCCGAGATCGGCGTCAGATCGGGCGCCGTATACCAACTCTGCGGCGTCGGCGCGAATGCGATTTCCTGTCTTGCTTGCACCGATACCGTCGCGCGCAAACGAATGTCGCGCGAAGACGCTGCGATTTGGATTTCGAAATCGCCGCTTTCGACCTGCCAATCCTTGGTGTCCACGTCATAGAACGCAAAACTGCGGCGGTTCAACGTCATCGTGACCGTTTTGCTCTGTCCGGGCGCGAGTTCGATTTTTTCAAACGCTTTGAGCTGATGCTCGGGCATATAGCGGCTGCTGACGGGGTCTTTGACATAGAGCTGTACGATTTCGCGTCCGATCGCGTCGCCCGTATTGCGCACGGTGACTTGCACTTGGAGCGGTTCGTCGTCGGAGATCTGCGTCGCCGAAAGTCTCAGATCGCTGTATTCGAACGTCGTATAACTCAAACCGAATCCGAACGGGTAGCGCACGGGCGCGTTTGCCGTATCGAAATAGCGATAACCGACGTACAGACCTTCGCGGTATTCCGACCGTCTGCGGTTGCCGGGGAAGTAGCGCGCCGACGGCGCGTCGTCCTGCGCGAGCGGGAACGTCTCCGCGAGTTTGCCGCTCGGGTTGATCGCGCCGGTCAGCAAGTCCGCGCAAGCGCCGCCGCTTGCCTGACCGCCCAGATACATGCACAGAATCGCGCGCACGCGATCCGCCCACGGCAACAGCACCGCGCTGCCCATCGACAGGACGACGGTGACGTTGGAGTGAATGTCCGCCAGACGCTCGACCAGTTGGTTGTGGCAGGGCGGCAGTTCCATCGTCGTACGGTCAAAGCCTTCCGCTTCGTACGATGCGGGCAAACCGACGCAGCAGATGACGCGGTCGTATCGGGGCGCGGCTTTGAGCACGCGTTGGAGTTCCTTGCGGTTTTTGTTTTCGTTTTTGAGATCGTATCCGGGCAGGTAGTCGAACGATACGCCGTGTTCGCGCAAACCTTCCTGCAACGACGTGATGCGCGTCGCGTTGATAAACGACGAGCCAGCGCCTTGGAAACGCGGCGTGCGCGCCATTTCGCCGACAAGCAAGACGCGTTCGCCCGCGCGGATCGGCAGACTTTGCTGCGCGTTGCGCAACAAGACCGCCGATTGGGCGGCGATGCTGCGCGACAGCGCGTCGTGCGCTTCTTTGTTATAGCTGCCGCCGACGGTTGCCGCGTGCGTCGTGTCGATCAGACGCAGAATGCGTTCCACGCTCTCATCCAGCACGCTTTCGTCTAAAGAACCGTCGCGGACGGCGTTGACGAGTTTTTCGTCGTTCATGCCGCCGCTGGACGGCATTTCCAGATCCATCGACGCTTGGATCGACGGAACGCGTTGCGCGACGGCGCCCCAGTCGCTCATGACGACGCCCTGATAGCCCCATTCGTCGCGCAAAATTTCGCGCATGATTCTGCGGTGCTGCGAGACGTACGTGCCGTTGATCTTATTATACGACGCCATGATCGTCATCGGCGCAGCGTCTTTGACGGCGATTTCGTACGGGAGCAGGTAAATCTCCCGCAACGTGCGTTCGTCGATGATCGCGTCGATGCTTTGACGGTAAGTTTCTTGATTGTTGGCGCAGAAATGTTTGAGAGACGTGCCGATGCCGTGTTGTTGGACGCCTTGAATAAACGCCGCGGACAGCATGCCCGCAAGATAGGGGTCTTCCGAAAAATATTCGAAATTGCGGCCGCACAGCGCGGAACGCTTGATGTTGGTGCCGGGTCCGAGTACGACGGCGATTTGTTCCGCGACCGCCTCTTCGCCGAGCGCGTCGCCCAGCGTGCGCAATAACTCTTTATCCCACGAGCACGCCGTCGCCGACGCGGTCGGGAAACAGATTGCGTCCGCGGATTGGTTGACTGCGACGCCGAGTCCGTTGGCTTGCTTGCGCAGTCCGTGCGGACCGTCCGAAACCATGATCGTGGGAACGCCGAGCCGTTCGACGTTTTTGAGATTCCACATGTCGTTGCCGGAGCACAGACCTGCTTTCTCTTCCAACGTCATGGAAGCGATGATGCTGCGATAATCTTTGTCCATATATTCTCCCGCTATCACTCGATTTTATTATATCGCGCGCGAGCAAAGATTGCAAGAATTGCGTTCGGGATTCTCGAAAAAATCGTAAAATTGCAAACAATATATACCATACATTGTCATATTATTTGCGATACAATGCGGATAGAGAAGGAGAAAAACATATGCAAGTTTGGAATGAAAACTTTGGATGCGTCGGCATGGACGTCCCGCGATTGAGTTGCTTGTACACCGCGCAACGGGCGGACGAAGCGGACGATCTGTTTTTGCAAAGCGTCGTCGCGCGGCAAAAGCGCGTGCTGCGCGATCTGTGCGCGATCCGCGAAGCGCATCCCGATTGGGTGGACGCGCAGGTGACGTCGGCGTTGTATTCGATGTTGTGTTGGTTGGAAGACGGCGCGCAATCCGTGCACGGGCGCGTCGCTGCGGCTAATTTTCGTCGTAGGGGTCGGTAATCGCTGCGGCATCGCCGATCGTCGTCCTGCCCAACAGGCAGTCCGTCGTCGTGTCCAACAGGTCCGCGATCCGGCACAGCACCGCCAGACTCGGTTCGCAAGTGCCGTTTTCGTAATGCGAGACCGTGCGTTGCGAAACGCCCAGCTCGTTGGCGAGATAAGTCTGCGACAGACGACTTTGCTTGCGCAGCGTCTTTAAAGTCGATCCGAATACCATAATATTTCCCCCGGTCAATGCCATATACAGTATAACACAGAACATGCGCGCTTTCAAGGGGGAATTTTGGGCGGTTGCGCGTTGCAATTGCGGTTTTTAGGATAATTTTACATGTACGCAAGTGACATTCCGCTCGCTTTGCAATATAATGGTACGTAAGGTTTCGTATCCGGACGGGACCTGCAGGAGTGGAAATGAAGACAAAACAGAATGTCGATCAAAAACAAAAGTTGCCCGGCGTCGGGAAATACTATGTGCGTTACGCGTGGATGATCGCGGTGGCGTTGTCGTTTTTGACGGTGGAAGCGATCTGCGAATTGCAGTTGCCGGAATATATGGCCAACATGGTGTCGCAAGGCATCGCGATGAGCAATATGAAGCAGATCTGGATCTGGGGCGGCTGGATGCTCGGCGTGACGTTGATCGGGACGGTGAGTTCGATTTGCGTCGGCTATTTTGCGTCCAAGACGGGCGCGGCGATCGCGCGCGATTTGCGTGCCGCATGCTTTTCTACCGTCATGGGCTATGCGCAGGACGAGTACAATCGCTTTGAAGTGTCGTCGCTGATTACGCGCAGCACCAACGATATCAATCAGTTGCAGATCTTTACGATCATGTTTATCCGCCTGATCATGTTTACGCCGATCATGGGGATCGGCGGCATCGTCAAAGCCGCGCGGATCGCGTCGGACGGCATGTCCAGACTGACTTGGATCATCGTCGCGGCGCTCGGATTTATCATCGTCGTGGTTGCGATTTTGCTGCTCGTCGTGCAGCCCAAATTCATGCGCATGCAGAAGCAGATCGACCGCGTCAATCGCGTCGCGGGCGAAGAATTGTCCGGCATGCTCGTCATCCGCGCGTTCAATACGCAGCCGTACGAGGAAAAACGCTTTGACGACGCCAACCGCGATCTGACCAAGGTCAGTTTGTTTACCAACCGCATGATGGCGCTGATGATGCCGATCATGGTGCTGACGATGAACGCGATTTCGCTTGCGGTCGTCTGGGTCGCGTCCTATCAGGCGCAGGACATCACGCAGGTGTCCAATATGATGGCGTTCGTGCAGTATGCGATGCATATCGTGATGTCGTTTATGCTGATTTCGATGATCTTCGTGCTGTTGCCGCGCGCGGTCGTGTCGACCAAGCGCATCAACGAGATTTTGCGTACGCCCAATTCGATCGCCAACGCCGAACACGCCGTCGTGCCGAGCGGAGAGCGCGTGCGCGGCGATATCGAATTTTGCGACGTCAGTTACAATTACGGCGGAGACGAGCCGGCGATACAGCACATTTCGTTTGTTGCGCCGCACGGCAAGACGACCGCGTTGATCGGTTCGACGGGCAGCGGCAAGAGTACCGTGATTCATTTGATTCCGCGGCTGGCGGACGTGACGAGCGGCAGCATTTTGATCGACGGCAAGGACGTGCGCGAGTACAATTTGATCGATTTGCGCAACAACATCGGTTTCGTACCGCAGAAGAACGTGCTGTTCAGCGGCACCGTCGCATCCAATATCGAATACGGACTGGACAGCTTGAACGAACTTACCGCAGCGCAGCCGCTGGAAAAAGAACAGGCTGCCCGCATCGCGCAGGCGGAAACCTTTATCGCCGACAAGTCGCAAGGTTACGACAGCGAAATCGCGCAGGGCGGCACCAACGTGTCCGGCGGACAAAAACAACGCCTGTCGATTGCGCGCGCGCTGTGCAAAAACGCGCCGATCTATATCTTCGACGATTCGTTTTCCGCGCTCGACTTTAAGACGGACGCGGCGTTGCGCGCGGCGATCCGCGACAATCTGTCGCAGGCGACCGTGATCATTGTCGCCCAGCGCGTCGGCACGATCAAAAACGCGGACAATATCATCGTTTTGGACGACGGCAAGATCGTCGGACAGGGCACGCATAAGGAATTGTTGCAATCTTGCGAAGTGTATCGCGCGATTGCGCGGTCGCAGATGTCGGAGGAGGAATTGGCGGTATGAGCGGACCGATGGGCAGACCGCACGGCGGTCATCACAAAGTCAAAGACTTCCGAGGCACGTTGCGCAAGACGATGCGGTATATGCGCAAGGATCTGGTCGTGATCGTGCTGGCGTTCGTATTCGCGATCGGCGGCGTGACGGCGACGTTGCTCGTCCCCGAAATCTTGGGCGACGCGACCGACAAGCTGATGGAAGGCGCGATGCAGAAGACGATCTACAAGAGCGTCGTCGAATTGGGCGAACAGTTCTCCTACGAGTCGATGGACGCGGATCAACGCAAGATGATCGATCAGATGGTGAGTTTCAACCGTACGCTGGGCGATCTCAAAAATTATGCCAACGACGCCACGATTCCGATGTCGCAGGAATTGCGCGAGCAGATCTTGTCGATTCCCCAAGAGATGAATAACACGAGCATGCGGATATTCTACGGGTTCGATGGATATGAGACGTTCGGAGAAGCGGTTGCGGCGTTGCAGTTGGAAGGCATCGTATCCAAGATTCCCGCGGCGTATCAAGAGGCGATCTATGTGATGTCGTTGCGCGGCGCGCCGTCCATCGACGTGGATGCGATCGTATCGATCCTGATCAAGATCTTGATCCTCGTTATCTGTTCCGCCGCGATGTCGTATATTCAGGGATTTCTGTTGGCGGGCGTCGCGCAGAAGTTGTCGTACCGCATGCGTCGGGATATCAACAACAAGATCGACGCATTGCCGCTGCGTTACTTCGATACGACGACCAACGGCGAAGTCATGAGTTTGATTACCAATGACATCGACACGATCAGCATGTCGCTCAATCAGAGTTTGTCGCAGGTGATTACGTCGGTGACGACGATCGTCGGCGTATTGGTCATGATGCTGCGCATCAACTGGCTGCTTACGATCATCGCGCTGTGCGTGCTGCCGGTGACGATGCTGTCGGCAATGCTGATCATCAAGCGGTCGCAACGCTACTTTATCGCGCAGCAAACCTATCTGGGACACGTCAACGGATATATCGAAGAAAAGTACAACGGACACAACGTCGTCAAACTGTTTAACGGCGAAGAGAAGTCGCTGCGCGAGTTTGCGCAATACAACGACAAGCTGTACGATTCTGCATGGAATTCGCAGTTCTTCTCGGGGATGATGCATCCGATTTCGCGTTTGATCGGCAATCTGTGTTACGTCGTCGTTTGCGTCGTCGGCGGCGCGATGACGATCGGCACGATCGCCGTGCCGGGCGGAGACATGACGATCGGCGGCATTCAGGCGTTCGTGACGTATGTACGGCAGTTTAACCAACCGATCATGCAGGTCGCGAGCGTCGCCAATACGTTGCAATCTACGATCGCTGCGGCGGAACGCGTCTTTACGTTCTTGGAGCAACCCGAAGAAATCGAGACCGGTACGCTGGCGCCCGAACAGGTGCGCGGCGACGTCGAGTTTGAGAATGTGCGCTTCGGATACCAGGCGGATAAGACGATTATCAAGGATTTCAGTTGTTCCGTCCAAAGCGGACAGCGGATCGCGATCGTCGGACCGACCGGCGCGGGCAAGACGACGATCGTCAAACTGCTGATGCGGTTCTATGAACTCAACGGCGGCAGCATTCGCATCGACGGCACGGACATCACGCAGATGTCGCGACAGGGGTTGCGCGATCACGTCGGCATGGTCTTGCAGGATACGTGGCTGTTCGGCGGTTCGATCATGGAAAACATCCGATACGGCAGACTCGACGCGACGGACGAAGAAGTCGTCGCCGCCGCGAAGATCGCGTGCGCGGATCACTTTATCACGACGCTGCCGGGCGGGTACGGATTTGAGATCAGTTCGGACGCCAGTAACGTGTCGCAGGGACAAAAACAGTTGTTGACGATCGCGCGGGCGATTCTTGCCGATCCGACGATCCTGATCCTGGACGAAGCGACGTCGTCGGTCGATACGCGTACCGAAGTCTTGATCCAACAGGCTATGGAACGGTTGATGCAGGGACGCACGAGCTTTATCATCGCGCATCGGTTGTCTACGATTCGCAACGCGGATCGGATCTTGGTGCTCAACGAGGGCGACGTCGTCGAGCAAGGCAAGCACGAAGAGCTGCTGGCGTTGGACGGATTCTATGCGCAACTCTATAACGCGCAATTCGAAAACGCCTGACGTACGATCAAGCGGAAAAGCGACGGAAACGTCGCTTTTTTCGTGCGGCAACGATTTGCGTGATCATCGGGCAGCGCCGCGTACGGTGTTGTCGTGCGCTATGCGCCGTTCGGGTATTTTGCGCGAGGATGCGGCAGGTCGCGCGACGTTGGGATCTTCGATCCGAATCGAGCGAAATCGGCTTGGCGACAAGTCGCGGAGAAATCGGCGCGATTTTATCCCAAAACGCTTTGCAAAACGCGTTGCTTGCGTTATAATGAATAAGCCGCGTATCCGTAGCTCAGTTGGATAGAGCGTCAGACTCCGACTCTGAAGGTCGCAGGTTCGACTCCTGTCGGGTACACCAAAAACCGATAATCCGCAATGGGGATTATCGGTTTTTGCATGTCGCGGTACGCGGGCACGGCGGATCGGGACATGCGTTGCCGCGCGACATGCGGGCGCGAATGCCGGGGCTCGGTTGGGGGACGTCGGGTCGACTGCATTGCGTCGGCGAAATGACGGCGCGCAATCGGGGGAATTTTCGTTGCGGCGCTTGACAACGCATGCAAAATGTCGATATAATCAAACCGATAACAGACAGGAAAGGAGAATGCATTATGGCAAAGAAAAAGAGCAGTTTTTTTGCGGACTTTAAGGCATTTATCACGCGCGGCAATATCGTCGATCTGGCGCTTGCGGTCGTGATCGGCGGCGCGTTCAGCGCGATCGTCAACAGCTTGGTATCGGATATCATCATGCCGTTGTTGACGCTGGCGACGGGCGACGGCGTGCAAGGTTTGTCCGTCGTGTTGAACGGCGTGGACAAATATCTGGCGGACGGATCGATCAATCCCGAAGCGGTATTGTGGAAGTACGGCAATTTCTTGCAGGCGATCATCAACTTTTTGATCATTTCGCTGTGCATCTTTACGACGTTGCGCATCGCGATGAAGATCAAGAGCGCGAGCGAAAAGCTGGCGGTCAAACATGCGCCGCAGGACGAAGCGGAAGCCGTGGCGGCGGAAGCGGACGCGCCCGTCGAGCCGGCGCAGCAAGCGCCCGCGGCGGAGAGCCAGGAAGACCTGTTGCGACAGATCCGCGATTTGCTGGCGGCGCAAACGTCCGATCCGGACGCGAAAGCGGAATAAATCGCAGTTGTTCAGACGACGGACCGTCCGCGTAAGCGGGCGGTCTTTGTATGTCGCGCCGCGTGCGTCGTACGCGCGGCGTGTGCAAATGGGGCTTGATCTTGCATTATATATATGATATAATAGGGAAAATCTACGGAATCCGTAACGATCGACACAGATCGCGTCATGCGTCCGAACAGGCTCTTGCAATCGGTCGGGCGAGCAAGGACGGAACATCGGTTGTCGACGAAACGGAAATCGGGTCGCGCCGCGACAAAGGAGAAAGTTATGAATTATTGGAAAAAGCTGTCCGTATACGACGTGAATTCCGGCACGCGGTATGCGTCCGGATTTCCGTTGGACGCGGACGGACAGACGACGGCGGTATGTCTGGACGGGGAATGGGACTTCCGTCTTGTCCCAAATCCGGGCGCGGTTCCCAAGGGCTACGAGAAGCCAGGCGCGCAGCTGACCGGATTCGACAAGATCACGGTGCCGTCCAACTGGCAGATCCAAGGATACGGACAGCCGATTTATACCAACTACGTCTATCCGTACGCGTTGGCGCAATTCAATCTCGCGGCGGTGCCGCACGTCAAAGCGCGCTATAACGAAGTCGGATGCTATGTGACGGAATTCGACGTGGCGGATCTGGGACGCGACGTATTTTTGAGATTCGACGGCATCAACAGCTGCGGCGATATTTACGTCAACGGCGAATTCGTCGGTTACTCCGAAGATACGTTCAGTCCGCAAGAGTACGAGATTACGCAATATGTCCGTCAAGGGAAAAACAAACTCGCGGTATCGGTCTATCGGTATACGACGGGCAGCTATCTGGAAGATCAGGACATGTGGAGACTGTCCGGATTGTTCCGCAGCGTGTATCTGATCTACAAGCAGCGGATCGAAGTGGCGGATTATTTTACGCACGCGCAGTTGTCGGAAGATTATCGCAACGCGCGTTTCGAGGCGGACGTGACCGTCTCCGCGCGGGACGCTTTGGCAAGCGACGCGGTCGTATCGGTCGAGTTGTCGTACGCGGGCAAGCGCGTTGCGCGGATCGAGCAGAGATTGGGCGAAGTACAGACGTATTCGTCCCGTACGATTACGTTGTCGGCGGACTTGTCCGACGTGGCGCTGTGGTCGCACGAGCATCCGAATTTGTACGACGTCGAAGTGCGCTTGACGGACGGAGATCGGTTGTTGGATATGCGCCGCTCGCACTTCGGATTCCGCGAAGTCAAAATTACGCCGATGCAGGACGGCAAAGGTCCGTTTATCCTGCTCAACGGCAAACCGATGAAAATCTACGGCGTCAACCGTCACGAGTTCCACCCCGATTACGGGCATGCCGTGCCGGCGGATTGCATCGAGCGCGATATTCGGCTGTGCAAAGCCAACAATATCACGTCGATCCGCAACAGCCATTATCCCAATCAGGACGTGTTCTACGATCTGTGCGATCGCTACGGCATACTCGTCATGGCGGAAACCAATCTGGAATCGCACGGGCTTGCGATCGTCTTGCCCAAGAGCGATAAGCGCTGGCGCGATCAATGCGTTTACCGCGCGACGAACATGGTGCGGCGGTTGCGCAACCATCCGTGCATTATCAGCTGGTCGCTCGGCAACGAAGCGGGATTCGGCAAAGATTTCTTTGCGATGCGCGACGCGGTGCGCGCGTTGGATACGTCGCGTTTCATTCATTACGAACCCGATCAGTCCGGCAAGGTCGGAGACGTGCTCAGCGAAATGTATTCCAAGGTCGAGAAAATGCCCGTCATCGGCGAAAACAAACCGATGCGGCACTGCTATGCGCTGTGGTCGCCGATGGGGTGCAAATATACGCCGCAAATGTATCGCGATCTGCCGTTTATCCAATGCGAATACGCGCATTGCATGGGCAACAGCCTGGGCAATTTCAGCGATTATTGGGATATGTTCCGCAAATACGACCGTTTGGCGGGCGGCTATATCTGGGATTTTGCGGATCAGAGTATCCGCCGCAACCGCAACGGCAAAGACGAATGGTGCTACGGCGGCGACTTCGGCGACAAACCGAACGCGGGCAGATTTGCGTTCAACGGCATCGTGCGGGCGGATCGTTCGCCCAATCCGGCGTTGTTCGAAGTGCGGTATCAGTATCAACAGGTGTGGTTCGAGTTGGAAGGGCATACGATCCGTATGCGCAACGACTACCGTTTTACCGATTTGAATAATTTTGCGCTCGAAATCTCGATGGAAGCGGAAGGCGAGCAGCTGTACAGCCGTCGCGTCACGGTGGAATGTCCGCCGGACGGCACGGCGACGTGCGAACTGTTGCCGATGGAATATCCCGCGGGCAAAGAAATCGTGTGCAATCTGCGCTTGGCGACGCTCGAAGATACGGCGTACGCGCCGGCGGGGCATGTCGTCGCGTACGAGCAGTTCGTGATGCAACCGTTCGACTTTACCGCGCCTGCGCTCGCGGGCGGCGCGACGTTTGAAAAACGCGGCGACGAATATTCGATCGTTTGCGGACAGACGGTATACACGTTGACGCGTTCCGGCGCGATCGTGTCCGTCAAGAAAAACGGCGTCGAAAAACTGACGCATCCGATCCTGCCCAACTTCGTGCGCGCGGCGATCGACAACGACGCGTTGCCGCAAGTGCCCGCGCCGATTGCCAATATCTTTATGGGCGTCAACCGCTTCCGCAACGCGCGGAAAACATTGCGCGCCAAACGCATGCGCGTCGACGCGCAACAAGGCGTCGTGACCGTGGAAACCGATTGGTCGATGCGGCATTTGAAATCGCTGCATACGACGTATCGCTTCGGCGGCGACGGCAGCGTGGAACTGACGATGCGCGTCGTGCCGCGCAGGGATCTGGAACGCTACGGCTTTACCTGGCGTCTGGCAAAGGGCATCGACGGAATCGAACTGTACGGCAAAGGTCCGCACGAAAACTATTGCGACCGTGCGACGGCAGCCAAACTGTGTCTGTGGAAAGGCAACGCCGAAGACATGATCCACGATTATCTGTATCCGCAGGAGAACGGCAACCGCACCGGCGTGCGCTATGCGACGATCGGCGCGCACGGGGATATGTATGTCCGCGCGGTGGATCGGGCGTTTGAAATGACCGTGCATCCGTATACGTACGAGATGCTGCACGGTGCGCAGCACTTGCACGAATTGGGCAGACAAGACATGCTCACCGTGTGCGTGGACGGCAAACAGCGCGGCGTGGGCGGCGACATTCCGGCAATGGCGAATACCAAACCGCAATACAAGATTTTGCCGGGACGGGAGCATACGTTGAAATTCGTATTGAAATTCTGATCGATCCGGTAGGGACGAGACGTGCGCCGACGGATGCGTTCGGCAGACATTGCGTATTCGATTCCGATAGACTGCACGCGATTTTCTTTGACGAAAATCGCGTGCAGTTATTTCGGAGTGCGTAACAATAAACGGAAATCGAAAGGAAACGGGTTATCGGTTCTTTCAAAGACGGTTTTGCCGAGCCGGTCGTTTGGATTCCGATATGCCGGATCGGGACCGGCAACGCCTTGTTTTTTCGTGCCGTCGAGGACGGCTATTTTCAAAGAAATGCTCTGCAAGCGATTGTTTGATGGATCATTGCATGATGCCGAAAACAAAGAAAAAAGCAAAGATTTTTCTTTGCTTTTCTCACTCGAACGCACCCGCGAAGGGCGTCTTCGTTTGTCGGCTCGATTACAGTACGAGCGGAAGAATGATTCCGACGATGACGACGAGCAATACGACGATGTACAGAACTTTCCATACCGCGGGCTTCTTTGCGACATAGCGCCATGCAAGCACGGCGACGACGCAGATCATCAAAGCGCTTGCCACGCCTTGCATCGCGGAAACGATTTTGAGATTGACGCCGCACAGCGACAAAATCATCGCGACCAAATACAGGATCGCGGTTACGGCGAGCAGATAGAACGACAGTTTGTTCATGCTCAACGACGAAGATTGCTTGTTATTGTTGTTGGATTTCTTAGCCATAGTTTGCGTCCTCCTTGTTTTTTAATATGATAGGATATTTGCGGGCGAATTTCAAGCGATTTGCGCAAAATCGTCGAATGCGCATCGATTGGATCGGATTTTCGTTGCAAAACACTTTACAACTTTATCGAAATAAAGTATAATGACGCAGGAAACCGATCGAATATCGGAAAAAGGAGAACGGACATGAAAAAGAAACTCGTTTTGATCATGATGCTGTCGGTGATGGTAATCACGACGGCGTTTGCGCTGGGCGCATGCAATCAGGAATTCAAAGGATTCGACATCGAGGTCGCAAAAGCGGTCGGCGAAAAGCTCGGATTGGCAATCGACTTCAAGGAAATCGATTGGGGAACCAAGGAGATCGAACTGGAAGCCAAGAACATCGATTTGATCTGGAACGGTCTGACGATCGACGACGAGCGCAAGGCGCAGATGTGCATCAGCACGCCGTATCTGTACAACAAGCAGGTCGCCGTCATTCGCAAACAGGACGCGGCGAAGTTTACCGATAAGGCGAGCCTTGCGACGGCAAACGGCATGACGTACGAGGACGGCAGCGCCGGCGAAAAGATTGCGGCGCAGGAATTCCCGAACGTGAACAGCAAGCCGTCCGCCAGCCAGATGCTTGCGTTTACCGCAGTCAAAGCGGGCACGTACGACGTCGTCATCGTGGACTCGGTGCTGGCGGGATTCTACACCGGTACGGACACGAATTTCCAAGACCTGATGATCGTGGAAGGCGTTGTTTTGAGCGAAGAGCAGTACGGCGTTGCCGCGCGTAAGGAAGACATCGGCACGATGGACAAGATCAACACCGCGCTCAGCGAGCTGTATGCGGACGGCACGCTTGCCAAAATCGCCGCAAAGTACGGTTTGGAAAACGAACTGTGCGACTGCACGTACGTATCGCGTTGGGACAGCCTGAGCGATGCGGAAAAAGCGGGCTGGAACTATCTGACCCAAAAGGGCAACATCGTCGTCGGCTACACGCTGTACGCGCCGATCGCGTTCTTCGAATAAAAAGTTGCGGGCGACGGCGGGCGCGGACGCTTGCCGTCGGCTGCGGTATGAGTACGTATGTCATTTTTTGTTCGAGTAAACACGCAACTGTTGGAAGCGTCCCGCTATACGCTGGGATTGTTTGTGCTGACGCTCGTCATCGCGATTCCGCTCGGTATCCTGGTGGCGGCATGCGCGTTGTCGCGTTTTCGACCGATTCGGTATGCGACCAATACATTTATCTGGATCGTTCGCGGCACGCCGCTGATGTTGCAGATCATCGTCGTCATGTACGGTCCGGGTCTGTTGCTGGGGATTCCGATCAAGAGCCAGTTTTTGGTCGCGGTGATCGCGTTCGGGATCAACTATGCGGCGTATTTCGCCGAGATCTACCGCGGCGGCATTCTATCGATGCCCAAAGGACAGTATGAGGCGGGCACCGTGCTCGGCTTGTCCCGCGCGCAGATCAACGGCAGAATCGTTTTGCCGCAGGTCGTCAAACGCATTACGCCCGCGATGGGCAACGAGATCATTACGTTGGTCAAGGATACGTCGCTCGCCAGCGTCATCGGCATCTCCGAGATCATCATGACCGCAAAAGGCATCGTCGCAACGTCGGCGATCATATGGCCGTTGTTCTACACGGCGGTATTCTATCTGGTCATGTGCGGCGTATTGACGCTGGTGTTCAAGGCGATCGAAAAGCGCATGAATTACTATAAGGTGTAAGGTGGAGCATGGCGTTTTATCAGGTACGCAACGTATATAAGAGATTCGACGACACGCAGGTGCTGCGCGGCATCGATTTCGAGATGGAGCGCGGGCAGGTGCTTGCGATTATCGGATCGTCGGGCAGCGGCAAGACGACGTTGTTGCGGTGTTTGAATTTTTTAGAAATCCCGGACAGCGCGTCGATCGAGCTGGAAGGCGAGACGCTGGTGGACATCGCGGATTCGGAAGCCGATCAGTCGTACGAACGGACGGGGTGGTATCAACGACGTTTGGCGCGGATTCGGGCGTTGCCCGAAGAGCAACAAGGCGCCGCGCTGCAAAAACTGCAAGACGGCGCGGAACGCCGTCGCGTGCGTCGTATCCGCCAGGATGCCGCCGCGCAGAACAAAATTCGATCCTTACGAGCGCGACAGGAAGCGACAGCGGACAAAGACCGCGCGCAGATCGCCCGTATGCCGCAGGAGCGTCAAGCGCGCGCGGAGCGTGCGGCGGCGCGTCGGTATCGGCGTTTCGAAACGCGGATCGCGGATCGAAAAAAACGGCAGGATCAGACCGTGCGCCAGCGCAGAGAAAAGGATTTTGCGGATGTGATTCGCGAAAACCGCGCGTATTTCGGATTCGTGTTTCAGTCGTTCCATCTGTTTCCGCATTACAACGTTCTCGACAACGTGACGCTTGCCGCCGATTTGCGTTTGAAAGGGCGCAATCGCACAGACGAGCATGCGCAGATCGAAGCGCGCGCGATCGAGATTTTGGAGCGCGTCGGATTGGGCGATAAGTTGCGCGCGTATCCGTGCGAACTGTCGGGCGGACAGCAACAGCGCGTCGCGATCGCGCGGGCGTTGATTCTCGATCCGAAGATCTTGTGTTTCGACGAGCCGACGAGCGCGCTCGATCCGGAATTGACGCGCGAAGTGTTGCGCGTCATCCGCGATCTCAAACGCGACGGACGCACGATGATCGTCGTGACGCACGAGATGGAGTTTGCGCGTCGCGTCGCGGACAAAGTCATCTTTATGGCGGACGGCGTGATCGAAGAACAGGGCGCGCCCGATCAAATTTTCGACGATCCGCAACGGGATAAGACCAAGGCGTTCTTGCAAGAGTCGGAACGCGGACTGGACGATTAGGAGTGACTATGCAGGAGAGCGAACGGGAAAGCATGATCGCGCAGCTGTGCGATACGCTCGTACGGATGGAGACGGCGCAGGACTGTCGGTTGTTGTTGGACGATCTGTGCACGAACAAGGAAGTCGAGCAGATGGCGCAACGTCTGCGCGCCGCGCAGTTGCTGAAACAAGGACACACGTACGCGCAAGTCATCGAAGAGACCGATATTTCGTCGGCGACGCTTTCGCGCGTGTCGCGCTGTCTGAAATACGGCAAAGGATATCGCAAGTTCGTCGAATCCGAATAACGTTCGGATCGGCGCGTCGGTGCAAGACGGAGCGAACAAGCTCCGTTTTTTGTTGCCACGGCAAGCGCGGTGTGTTACAATACAGGTATTCGGATCGGAGGTGCGCGTATGGCAAAGCGGGTGGTCGTCGGCATGAGCGGCGGCGTGGACAGCTCTTTGGCGGCGGCGTTGTTGCAGGAACAGGGCTACGACGTGGTCGGGCTTTTTATGCGCAACTGGCACGAGACGGACGAAGGCGGCAATTGCAGCGCGGATCAGGATTTTTACGACGTGCGCAACGTTTGCAATCGGCTGGGGATTCCGTATTTCAGCGTGGACTTTGCCGATCAGTATTATCAACGCGTGTTTTTGCAGTTCGTCGAAGAGTATCGCAAAGGCCGTACGCCCAATCCGGACGTATTGTGCAATCGCGAGATCAAATTCGATCCGTTCGTCAAGCAGGCGCTCGCAATGGGCGCGGACTACATCGCGACGGGACATTATTGCAACGTGCGGCATGCGGACGACGGATACCATTATCTGTGCAGAGCGGCAGACGACAACAAGGATCAGACGTATTTTCTCAATCAGGTCACGAGCGAACAACTATCTAAGATATTGTTTCCGTTGGGCGACTTGGACAAGCCGACCGTGCGCGCGCTTGCGCAAAAATACGGACTTTCGACGGCACAGAAAAAAGACAGTACCGGAATTTGTTTTATCGGCGAGCGCAATTTCCGTCAATTTTTGTCTCAATATATTCCGATGCGGCGCGGCGAAATCCGCACGCGCGACGGCGCGGTCGTCGGCGAACACGAAGGCGTGTTCTATTATACGCTCGGACAGCGGCGCGGACTGGGAATCGGCGGTTGCGGCAACGGCGAAAGATGGTTTGTCGTGGATAAGGACGTCGAACGCAATATTTTGTACGTCTCGCAGGGCGATCAGTCCGAGTTGTACCGCAACGCATTGGAATGCGACGATTTTCATGTGATTGCAAAACCGCTTGCGGACGCGGAGTTCGACTGCGAAGTGCGCATCCGTCATCGTCAACCGTTGCAGCGCGCGCGGGCGATTCGGCTGGCGTCGGGCGGACTGCGGATCGAGTTCGAGCACGCGCAACGCGCGATCGCGCCGGGACAGTACGCGGTCGCGTATGTCGGGGACGTCTGCATCGGCGGCGGCGTGATCGAACGGGCATTGCAGGTCGAGTGAACGCGTCGACGGCGCACGGCGAAGACAGAGCGAACCGACGCGAAACGGCGTCGTTTTTTTGATGCAAAACCGCGCGTCGGACGCGGAAAAATGCAGCGCTTAGCAGATAAAACGCGGGTAAAAATTTTTTTGAAAAGGTGATACAAAAACATTGACAGAATCGGATCGCTGTGATATGCTATAAAAGCTGTCCCGAAGAGGGGATAGCAAGCACCTTAACAACTAAACAGAGAGAGTAAGAAAGCGAGAAGTTTCGGAAAGAAAGAAACAGAAAGCTTTAAACTTTAGCAAGTGTACAGAATGAACACATAAAAGCTAGTCAATTGTTTAAAGAGTTAAGATTGAACTTGAGAGTTTGATCCTGGCTCAGGACGAACGCTGGCGGCATGCCTAACACATGCAAGTCGAACGAAGGTAGCAATACCTTAGTGGCGAACGGGTGAGTAACACGTGAGCAACCTGCCTTATACAACGGGATACCTACGGGAAACTGTAGTTAATACGGTATAAGACCACGCCTCGGCATCGAGGAGGGGTAAAAGGAGCAATCCGGTATAAGATGGGCTCGCGGCGCATTAGCTAGTTGGTACGGTAACGGCGTACCAAGGCGACGATGCGTAGCCGACCTGAGAGGGTGATCGGCCACATTGGGACTGAGACACGGCCCAGACTCCTACGGGAGGCAGCAGTGGG
>ERZ779629.358-NODE-358-length-19514-cov-7.113778_pt1 | contig 19514 bp, 20 predicted proteins | sample MGYA00514192_ERZ779629 | MGnify/ENA primary metagenome ERZ779629 (study PRJEB29562, sample SAMEA4376709) | mouse gut metagenome | isolation source: Cecum | study: EMG produced TPA metagenomics assembly of the A DSS colitis mouse model was used to assess the... | reverse complement strand
GGCGGCCTCGCGGTGCTGGAAGAAGATGTCGCCGTTCTCATGGGAGCCGCGCATGACGGGCCGCTCGGGATTGAGGGCGCGGGCGCGGAAAGCGGCCACGGAGTCCATATCCACCATCTCCGCCAGATCCTCATAGTCCCAGATGGCGATCTTCTGGATCTCGTGGGAAGTACGGAAGCCGTCAAAGAAGTTGATAAAGGGAACGCGGCCCTTGATGGCGGCCAGGTGGGCCACCGCGCCCAGGTCCATGACCTCCTGGGGGTTGGTCTCGCACAGCATGGCGAAGCCGGTCTGACGGCAGGCCATCACGTCGGAGTGGTCGCCGAAGATGTTCAGCGCGTGAGTCGCCAGAGTACGGGCAGACACGTGGAACACGCCCGGGAGCAGCTCACCGGCGATCTTATACATATTGGGGATCATCAGCAGCAGGCCCTGGGACGCGGTGTAAGTAGTCGTCAAGGCTCCCGCATTAAGAGAGCCGTGGACCGCACCGGCGGCGCCGGCCTCGGACTCCATCTCCACCACCTTTACGGTGGAGCCGAAGATGTTCTTGCGGCCCGCGGCAGCCCACTGGTCCACGTTGTCTGCCATGGGGCTGGACGGGGTGATGGGGTAGATGCCCGCAACCTCGGTAAAGGCGTAGGACACGTGGGCGGCGGCGGTATTGCCGTCCATGGTTTTCAGTTTTCTTGCCATTTTACTTATGTCCTCCTTTTATAAAAGAAGTTTTCGCACCGTTTATTGTACCACCCTTTTTTTCGTTTGTAAATTGCAAAATCACATTTTCCCTATGAAAATTTTGTGGGACCTGCACAAACTCTTTCAGCGCCGCCCATAAGCAATTTTTTTTGGCAAAACCCTTGCTTTTTGAAGAAAACTATGGTATGATAATAGCTCGTTGAGAAGATGAACGCGCACTGGCGCGATTCGGAACGCAAAATATGGAAAGGAAGTACCCGCTATGTCTCCCTTGATGATCTTTTTGACCGTTATCTATGTGGTTTTCTGCCTCTTCCTCATCGCCGTGGTCCTGCTTCAGTCCGGCAAGTCCGCCGGCTTGGGCGCCATCTCCGGCGGGATGGACACCTTCCTCTCCAAGAACAAAGCCAAGACCTGGGATGTCCGACTGGCTAAGATCACCAAGTGGGTCGCCGTTGCTTTTATGGCCCTCACCCTGGTGCTGGTCCTGTTCCTCTAAGCCCTTTGCTTTCCAAAACGTCCTCCCAACTGCGGGAGGACGTTTTTTATTCCCGCAAACTTTGTCGAAACGAAAGGAACCGCTTATGAACCGCAAGTCCAAGCCCAAGACCCACTATACCCGCCCCCGGCCCAAGTCCCACGGACCCAAGGGGCCCAAATACCTCAAGCCCAAGCCTCTGGTCCTGACCGGCGTCTACCACGCCGCCCCCCAGGGCTACGGCTTTGTCTCCGTCCCCGGCAAGGAAGAAGACTACTTCATCCCCCGCTCTGATACCAACGGCGCCGCCGGAGGCGACCTGGTGCGTATCCAGGTCCCCGACCCCCGCCGCACCAAAGCCAGGGTGCTGTCGGTGGAGCGGACCAACGACGGCACCCTGGAGTCCGCCCAAGCCGCCATCCTCTTCCGCTATAGTGTCTCTCCCGACTTTCCTCCCGAGGTGGACCTCGCCGCCCAGGCCGTTGCGCAGGCTGTCTCCCCCGCCGAGGCCGAAAACCGCGCCGACTTCCGCGGTCTCTGCGTGGTCACCATTGACTCCGCCTCCGCCAAAGACCTGGACGACGCCGTCTCTCTTACCTTTGACGACCGGGGCCGCCGGGTCCTGGGCGTCCACATTGCTGACGTGAGCCACTATGTGGAAAAGGGTTCTCCCCTGGATCTGGAGGCGTTCCAGCGGGGCACCTCCGTATATTATGTAAACCAAGTGGCCCCCATGCTTCCCACGGCGCTGTCCAACGGGATCTGCTCGCTGAATCCCCAAACCGACCGGCTCACCCTCAGCTGTCTGATGTCCCTGGATGACGACGGAGAGGTGGTGGAGCACCGGATCGTCCAGGGGGTCATCCGCACCACCGACCGGCTCAACTACGACGAGGTCAACCAACTGCTGGACGGCGAGACCCCCGACCGGGGGCCCCTCAGCGGCAGCGGAGATTCCGCCGCCGCCATGCGGACGCTGGTCACCCAGTTAGACCGGCTGGCCGCTCAGCGCCGCCGCCTCCGCCGCCTCCGGGGCGCGCTGGAGCTGTCCTCCACCGAGTGCTATTTCACGTTGGACAGCGCGGGCAATGTGACCGATGTGTCGCGCCGGGCCACAGGTCGGGGGGAGAGCTTGATCGAAGAGTGTATGCTTCTCGCCAATGAGACCGTGGCCCGCCACCTCTGCGACAAGGGACTGCCCGGCGTCTTCCGCGTCCATGAAAAGCCCTCCCCGGACAAGACGGAGGCCCTTCGCAAGCAGGTAGCCCCTCTGGGCTTCTCCCTCAAGGACGGGGGCGGCTTTCAGCTTCAAAAGCTCCTGGACGCTTTTCACGGGACCCCAAGGGAGGGTGCGGTCAATATGATGGTCCTGCGCTCCCTGATGAAGGCGCAGTACGAACCGAAGAACCTGGGCCACTTTGGCCTGGCGGCGGAGTATTACTGCCACTTTACCTCCCCCATCCGCCGCTACCCGGACCTGATGGTCCACCGGGTGCTCACCGCCGCCCTTACCGGCCAGCCCCTCCGCCCCCTGGTCAACGCCGCCGCTCCGGGGGCGCTTCAGTCCACCGAGCGGGAGGTGGCCGCCGTCAACGCGGAGCGGGAGATCGAGAAGCTCTATATGGCCCGCTGGATGTCCGCCCACCTGGGGGAGTCCTTCCCCGCCGCTGTCACTGGGCTCACCCGCTTCGGGGTCTTCGTGGGGCTGGAAAACGGCGTGGAGGGCATGCTGCCCATTGAAGCTCTTCCCGGCGGCGGCTACGCCCTTGACGAGGACACCCTTACCCTTCACGGCGCCGACGGCGGACTCACACTGGCCTTCGGAGATCCCCTGACCGTCACCGCCGTGGCCGCCGACCCCTCCACCGGACGCATCGACTTTACCCTGGCTTAAATTTTCCGCCCCTTGTATGTTTTTCCGCATACCTGTCTACACTATGGCATAGATTGGCAGGGAAAGGGGGTCAAGCCATGTTGACCAAGCTGCGCCGGGCACTTACGCCTGTTTCTCAGGAGGCGGAAAATAAAGAAGAACTGCTGGCTGCCATGCGCGCCACCCAGAGCGCGCTCAACCGCGCCTACGAGGGCTTCAACCGCGCCGCCGACGGCGACCTGATCGAGTCCTATGTTTTTGAGATTAAGTCCCTCCAGCACCGCTATTCTTACCTATTGCGCCAGCTTCGGGGATCGGAGCCGCTGAAGGTTGCAGAATGACCCCAAAGCACAAAAAAGAGGAACGCCAAGCAGCGTTCCTCTTTTCATATTTCCTGAACTTTAAACGTTAAAGCGGAACAGCACCACGTCGCCGTCAGCCATGACGTATTCTTTGCCCTCGCTGCGCACCAGGCCCTTTTCCCTGGCGGCGGCCATGGAGCCCAGGGTCTGCAGATCCTTAAAGGCAACCACCTCAGCTCTAATGAAACCCCGCTCGAAGTCGGTGTGGATCTTCCCCGCCGCCTGGGGCGCCTTAGTGCCCCGGGTGATGGTCCAGGCCCGGCACTCGTCCTCCCCGCTGGTGAGGAAGGAGATGAGGCCCAGCAGCTCGTAGCTGGCCTTGATGAGCCGATCCAAACCCGACTCGCTCTGGCCCAGGTCCTCCAAGAACATGGCTTTGTCCTCAGGGGAGAGCTGGGCGATCTCCTCCTCCAGCTTGGCGCACACAGGGAGCACCTGGGCGCCCTCCTTGGCGGCGATCTCCGCCACCGTCTTATAGTAGGTGTTGTCCTTGTGGTTGACAAAGCCGTTCTCGTCCATGTTGGCGGCGTAGATGATGGCCTTGCGGCTCAACAGCTCCGCATGGTCCAGGAGCTTGGCGTCGTCGGGGTCGTCGCATTCGAAGCTCCGGGCGGAGTTACCGTCGTTGAGCCAGCTCGCCAGGCTCTTGAACAGCTCCACCTCGTGGAGGTACTTCTTGTCCCCCTTGGCCAGGTTCTCCGCCTTCTTGATCCGCCGCTCCACCATCTCCAGGTCGGCCATGATGAGCTCCAGGTCGATGGTGGCGATGTCCCCGGCGGGGTCCACCGGCACCGGCTCGTTGGCGTTTTCCACCACGTGCATGATGTTGTCGTCGTCAAAGCAACGCACCACATGGACAATGGCGTCGGTGGCCCGGATGTTGCCCAAAAACTGGTTGCCCAGCCCCGCACCCTTGCTGGCGCCCTTCACCAGACCGGCGATGTCCACAAACTCAATCACCGCCGGAGTGGTCTTCTTGGGGTGGTACAGCTCGCTGAGCCAGTCCAGCCGTGCGTCGGGCACGGTAACTACGCCCATGTTAGGCTCAATGGTACAGAAGGGGTAGTTTGCGCTCTCCGCGCCGGCGTTGGTGATGGCGTTAAACAGGGTGGATTTTCCCACGTTTGGAAGTCCGACGATGCCGAGCTTCATGAAATATCCCTCATTTCCTTCTCTTTCACAAAAACCAACCTTAGAAAGGTTGGTTTTTGTTGTATTTTTGTGTTATTCAGCGGAGATCATGTAGTAGTAGACCGGCTGTCCGCCGTCCAGCAGGGTGACCTCCGCGTTGGGGCAGGCCGCCTGGAAAATAGCCTGGGCCTTCTCTGCGTCCTCCTGCTTCACATCCGCGCCGAAGATGACAGTAATAAACTCCGCCTCCTGTTGGGGCTTATCCTCCGCCAGCGCCTTCAAAAGCGCGTCCAGGTCGGTGTTGGTGCCAAAGAGCTGGTGCTCGGAGAGGGCCATATAGTCCCCCTGATGGATGTCAAAGCCGTCGAAATCAGAGTCCCTGGCGGCGTAGGTCACCTCGCTGGTGTGGACGCCCTTGATGGCATCCATCATGGCCTGGGTGTTGGCGTCCTCCCCATCCTCGGGCAGGGCGGCCAGCAGGGCGGAGATGCCCTGGGGCACCGTCTTGGTGGGGATGACCACCACCTTCTTTTCTTTACAAAGGGGAATACACTGCTCAGCGGCCATAATGATGTTCTTGTTGTTAGGCAGAACATAGACGATCCTCGCCGGGGTCTTGCGGATCTGCTTCAGAATGTCGTCGGTGGAGGGGTTCATGGTCTGGCCCCCGGAAATGACCCCGTCCGCCCCCAGGTCCTTGAAGGTAGCGGCCAGGCCGTCTCCTGCGCACACCGCCACAAACCCGATCTCCTTTTCTGGCTCGGCGTCGGCAACTTCCTCAGCGCCTTCCAATTCTTTCTCAATGGCATCCAGATCGTCGGTGGACTGGACATGCTTACCCGCCGCCAGGTCCTCGTATTGGGTGCGCATGTTTTCGATCTTACAGAGCTCCAGAGTACCGAACTCCTGGGCCTTATTCAGCGCGTCGCCCGGGGTGTCGGTGTGGACGTGGACCTTGAAGGCCTCGTCGTCCTCCCCGATGACCAGAGAGTCGCCAATGGAGTTGAGATAAGCCCGCAGCTCGTCCAAATTCACATTGGGCTTTTTCTTGCGGACAATGAAAACTGTGTCAAAGTCAAAGGTAATATCCTCCTCCCCCAGGGCGGCGAAATCCGCCTTGTCCTGGGTCTCGGCCTCGCTCCCGGCCTCGGGCATAGGCTTGCCCTGGAGGGAGTCCAGCATTCCCTGAAGGATGATGAGGAAGCCCTTGCCCCCCGCGTCCACCACCCCGGCTTTCTTCAAAACGGGGTTTTGGTTGACGGTGTTGTTCAGGGCCTCCTGGCCCTTGGCGATGGTCTCGGTGAGCACCGACTCCACCGCGTCGTTCTCCCGGGCTGCCGCCGCCGCGGCGGCAGCAGACAGGCGGGAGACGGTGAGGATGGTGCCCTCTGCGGGTTTCATCACCGCCTTATAGGCGGCGGCCACGCCGTAGTCCAGGGCCACGGCGAAGTCCCGGCCGTCAATGGTCTCCTTGTCCTTCACGCCCTTGGAAAAGCCCCGGAACAGCAGGGACAAGATCACGCCCGAGTTGCCCCGCGCCCCCCGCAGAAGTGCGGAGGCCACGGCAGAGGCCGCTGCGGAAACGGTGGGATAGCGCTTCCCCTTCAGCTCGGCGGCGGCGGTGTTGATGGTCATGGACATGTTGGTGCCCGTGTCCCCATCGGGGACGGGAAAGACGTTCAGTTCGTTGACCGCCTGCGTCGAAGCGCTGATGGCGGCGGCCCCGTGGATCACGGCAGCGCAAAAGGCCGCGGCGTCGATGGTCTTGATCATGACTGTTGGCCTCCTTCTCTCAGTTGGTCATGGAGTCGATGCACACGTCCACATTCTTGACCTCCACCCCGGTGAGCCGGCTGACGTTGTAGCGCACCTCGTTCATGATGGAGCGGGACACGGCCATGAGGTTCACCCCCGCGTCCACGATAATGTGGAGCTGGACGGAGACAGTGCCGTCCTCGTTGTACAGCACCTTGACTCCCTTGGACATGGATTCCCGGCGCAGCAGGTGGACCAGGCCGTCGGTCTTGGAGCGCATGGCCATCCCCTTCACGCCGAAGCAGTTGGTGGCCGCCGCACCGGTCAGGTTGGTAAACACCTCGCTGGAAATGCGAATTTCACCTTTGTCCGTTCTTTGTTTCATAGCGGTCATCCTTTCTCAAACGCCCTCAATTGGCAGAAGTTACCCATTCACTTTCTTTATTGTAGTCCAACTTTGAAAAAATTACAAGCAAAAAAACCTGGCGTTTTTCTTGTAATTTTTTCAAAATGCCGCACACTAGACTCAACCCCGGCGCGCATTGGGCAAAAATCAATCAAAAGGGAGGGTTTTCTATGGATACAGTGGGCGTCTGGAGCAATACAAGCGCCCTGGCGGAGCGGCTGGAGGCCCGGCTGGGTCAAGGGCGCCGCTTTGTACGCAGCAGCCATCCCGCCGACTTTTCCGACGTGGAGCTTCTGGTGGTCGCCCCCGATGCCACGGGGCTGGCTGGTTTGGACGTACTGCGGCCCCGGCTGGCCCTGCTCCCCGGCGGCTGTGTCGCCGCCTGCCGCCAGGTCCAGGCCGCCTGCGCCGCGAGCTACGGCCTGGGCGTCCAAAACACCCTTACCCTCTCCAGCATCACCGGGGAAAACGTCAGCGTCGCCCTCCAGCGCGAGCTTCTCACCCTCTCGGGACGCACGGTGGAGAGGCAAGAGTGGGTACTGCCTATGGACCTCTCCCTGGGCAGTGCGGACCATTTTCTCTGTCTGGTGGGGGCGCTGCTGCTGTTGGACTGCCCCCCGGGTCAATGAAGGCCCTTTTCCCGCCTTTGCAGGCGGATATCCTTTCCGAAGAAGGGCAGGGCGTGATAGGCACCCTCCAGCCGGGAGCACACCTGAGAGGTATAGCGGGACCGCACATCGTCCATGGTCAGGTTGGAGGAGATCACCGTGCGGGCGCGGCGGTTCATCCGCTTGTCCAGGAGCTGATAGAGAGCGGACTGAACAAAAGGCGTGGTCATCTCGCTGCCCAGATCGTCCAGCACCAGCAGTTCACAGCTCTGATACCGCTCCACCTGCTCCTGGCTCTTTCCGCCCTCGTCCCGGCCAAATTTCACCGCCTCGTAGTGGGCGAACAGCTCCGCCGCGGTGACATACACCGTCCAATGCCCCTTCCCGGCCACCTCCTTGGCTATACAGCCGGAGAAGAGGGTCTTGCCCAGCCCGGTCCCTCCGTAGAGGAACAGGTTGTCGCAGGGATAGTCCGGAAAGTCTCTGGCGTAGTCTCTGCACACCTCCAGCACCGTCTGGGCCGCTTCCCGGGAGGACATGCCAAATTCCGGGTCAAAGGTGGTGGGATACCACTCCATAGATACGTTGGAAAAGTCCATAGCCGTCAGGTCCAGGACCGTCTTCAGCTCCGCCAGGTTCTCCTGGATGCACAGCTCCAGCACACAGCGGCACACCTTCCCGCCGGCGCTCCCCGTGTCCTTGCACAGGGAACAAAGGGGCGTATTTTCCAGGGTGGCCGGGTCGATCCCCGCGCGCTCCAGAAGCGCCAGCCGCTCCTTCTGGGCCGCCAGGTTCTCCCGCCGGGCGGCCTCCACCGCCGTGGTGGGATCGGTCCCTGAGCGCAGGGCGGCGGACATGGCCTGGACCACTGTGCGGTGGATGGCCTTGTCCAGCGTCTCCAGCCCGGGGGCCTTCTCCCAGCACTGCCTCTGATAGGCCAGCTGGGCCGCCTTGTGGTCCTCCCGGGCAAGCTTGATCCGCTCGTCCGCCTTCCAAAGATGACGGGGGTCAACCATCTTCCCCACTCCTTCCCGTGGTGTGCTTGAGCCGTGCCAGGTCCTCCGCGATACGGCGGCGGCGCTGGCTCTCCCGCAGGGCGGGCGGAGCGGTCCGCGGCCCCTTCGCCTCCGGACTCTTGTCCCCCGCCTCGATCTCGCCGGGAGTGTGCAGGCCCTTGGCGTGCCAGCTCTTTAAAATAGAGTTCATGTAAGGCCAGGACATAGTCTGCTTTTTCAGCAGAGTCTTTTCATAGGCCATGATGATGGCCTCGTCGGGGAAGCCCCAGTCGATCCAGGTGGACAAGTAGTCCCGCTCCTTATCCAGCGGCGCACGGCCACGCACGCCGATCCTGGGCAGCAGCTCCCGCTCCCGGGTCCGCAGGCCCTTCTGGCGCTGAAGAAACTCCTCCGCCGCGCCCAGCGTGTCGATGCCCATGTCCCGCCAGCGGTACGCCGCCTTTTTCACCTGGCTCATCCGGGGACGGCGGCCGATGCCGTATTTGCTCTCCATCTCCTCTACACACCAGATGGTGAGCATGAGGATGACCTCCGGGGGCAGGGCCAGGTAGTCGTAAATGGTGTAGAGCTGCTTGAGGTCGGCAGGGGTCAGGATGGAGCCCAGTCGGCGCTCCACCTCCCGCTGGAGCCCGGCGAAGGCCGCGTCTCCCTCCAGGGCGCTCACCACGTCCCGGGTGTTATATTCCGGGGGCGCGTTGTCCTGCAAAACCGGAGCCGTCTCCACCTCCGCCGTCGCCCCAATAAGGCCCGCGGTCTGAAGAGCCTCATAGGCCGCCTCCAACCGTCCCTTGGCCCAGCGGAGCCGTCTCTCCGCCTGGTTAAAGTCCCCGCCACAGCGGCACAGGGCGATGTATAAGAGGGCGGCGTCCCCCGGCAGACCCAGCAGCTTGTCCGCCGTCTCCCCGGTCATGGAAACCACCTCTCCCGCCAGCGCCACCACCGTCGCCATGCGACCCCCCCCCGTGTTTCGGCAGCGACCGTCATTATACGCGATTTGGCCTTGGAGGTAATGAGCAGTTTCTGCCGGGGCGGCAGAAGGAGACGGCCCAGTCTGGGCCGTCTCCTTCTGCTCCGTTTTGCCGTATGCGGATCTATGCGGGATCACTTGAGGCCGGGGCTTTCCTCCCAGCGGTCACAGGTCTCGTCAGGGGAAGCGTGCTTATACATGGGCAGATTACAATGCCCGTACCACAGCGGCATATAACACCGTTCCTTGTCCACGAGGACATAATGCTGGCGGTAATGGGCGCAGGTCCCACATACTTCAGCCTTTACCATCGCTTTTGGCATTCGTTCCATAATGCGCCTTGCCTCCTTGCTTTTGGTATATGAAGTATAACAAAGTAATACAATATATGTCAATCCTTTTGTGATATATTGCGATACAATATAAACCAAAAGGAGGAATGCCGCATGATGACGCCGAAAACGGATGCACAGATCAGCTTTCGTATGACCCGGACGTTTAAGGAGCGCTTGGAACGTCAGGCCGCCAAGGAGCGCCGCAGCGTCTCCAACCTGATTTTGAAGGCGCTGGAGGAGTATCTGGACCAAGCCGAACAGAGCGAGTGAAAGGGACGGCCTGTGGCCGTCCCTTTCTTGACCATTCCGCGCTTTGGGGGTATAATAGCCCATACTTACCATCCCGGAGGTGACCGCCATGGAGTTCTTCGACACCCACGCCCACTATTACGCCGACGCCTTTGATGCCGACCGGAAGGAATTTGTCGCCGCCCTGCCCGAGCACGGCGTGACAAAGGTGGTCTGCCCCGGCTGCGCCTTGGAGAGCAGCCGAAAAAGCCGGGACCTAGCGGAACAGTTCCCCTTCTTCTACTTCGCCGCCGGCGTCCACCCCGAGGACATCGAGGGGGTGGACTTCGACGCCCTGGACGAAGTGGAGGCCCTGTGCCGCCACCCCAAGTGCGTGGCCGTGGGAGAGATCGGCCTGGACTATTACTGGGTCAAGGGCAAGCCGGAGCGGGAGCGCAGCCGGGAGTTTTACCGCCGCCAGCTGGCCCTGGCCGAAAAGCTGGGCCTCCCCGCCATTGTCCACGACCGGGACGCCCACCGGGACACCCTGGACATCGCCATGGAGTTCCCCAACGTGAAGGGCGTGTTCCACTGCTGCGCCTTCTGCGTTCCCGACGCCCTGGAGGCCATCGACATGGGCTGGATGCTGTCCTTCACAGGCAACGTCACCTTCCAGACCGCCCGCCGGGTGCCCGAGGTGGTGGCCGCCGTGCCCCTGGAGCGCATCATGCTTGAGACCGACGCCCCCTACCAGACCCCCGAACCCTTTCGGGGGGAGCGCAATTCCTCGCTGTACCTCTACCGGGTGGCGGAGGCCATTGCTGAGATCAAAGGGGTCTCGGTGGAGGAGGTCGCCGCCGTGACCTATGAAAACGCCATAAAATTTTTCCGCATCAAGGAGTGAAGCCATATGATGACCATTACCTATGAATATGAGGGCGCGCTGTACGTCAACCTTACCAACCGCTGTGATTGCAACTGCGTCTTCTGCCTGCGCCACAACGGACACAAGGGCAGCATCTACGCCGACGACCTGTGGCTGGAGCACGAGCCTACCGTGGAGGAGGCTCTGGCCGACTTCCGCGCGCGGGACCTGGCCGCCTACCGGGAAATCGTGTTCTGCGGCTTTGGGGAGCCAACCTACCGCATCGGCGATCTCTGCGCCATTGTAGACGCGCTGAAGGAAGAGTATCCCGCCCTGCCTCCCATCCGCATCAACACCAACGGTCACGCCAACCTGATCCACGGCAGGGACGTGACGGGAGACCTGACGGGCCGCATCGACACGGTGTCTATTTCCCTCAATGGCTCCACGGCGGCGGAGTACTGCGCCGTCACCCAGCCCCGGGACGGCGAAAAAGCCTGGGAGGCCATGCTGGACTTCACCAAAAGGTGCGCCACCGCCGTTCCCCACGTGGTGATGACCATTGTGGACAAGGACAAGACCCCAGAGGAGATCGAAGCCTGCCGCGCGCTGGCGGAAAGCCTGGGAGCCAAGCTCCGGGTGCGGGCGTATATCTCTGACTAAGGGCTGTCGCGCTCGTATTGGCCACATCACGCCGTAGCTTCCCTTCTCGCCTCCGCCTCGGTATCCGCGGAGAAGAGGAACTCCCCGTCCCGGTAGACCTCCACATGACCCATCACATAGCGCATTTCATCGTTCATGACAAAACCTCCTATCCTGTTGCCTTCTGACAATAGGATAGGAGGTTTGTTGTCCCATAATTGGGACTTATTCCTCTGTTTTCTCCGGCTTTTCAAAAAAAGCCGCGAAGGTCTCGGCGTCCATGACCTCGTGCTCCAGGAGGTAGTCCGCCACCCTTTCCACGATATCCGCCCGCCGCTTCAAGATCTCCTCGCAGGTATGGTGGGCGGCGTCCAGCAGGGCGCGGACCTCCCGGTCCACCTGTCCGGCCACCTCTTCCGAGTAGGGCTTGGTCCGGGCCATGGAGCGGCCCAGGAACACCTCACCCCGGTCGCTGTCCAGCACCACCTCGCCCAGCTTGTCGCTCATGCCGTAGCGGGTGACCATGGCGTGGGCCACATCGGTGGCCCGCTCCAGATCGCTGCTGGCCCCGGTGGAGATATCCCCTAAAAACAGCTGCTCGGCCGCCCGTCCGCCCAAGCAGACAGCCAGTTCTTCGGTGAGCTCAGTCTTGGAGCGGTAGCTCCTGTCCTCTGTGGGCAGGGAGATGGTCATACCTCCCGCACCGCCCCGGGGGATGATGGTGATCTGGTGCACCGGGTCGGCGGTGGGCAGGTCGTGGATGACCACGGCGTGGCCCGCCTCGTGGTAGGCGGTGAGCTTTTGGGCCTCCGGGGTGATGACCCGGCTTTTTTTCTCCGGTCCGGCGATGACCTTCATCATGGCCTCATGGAGGTCCTCCTGCGTTAAAAAGGGCCTGTCAGCCCGGGCGCACAGCAGAGCCGCCTCATTCAGGAGGTTTTCCAGATCCGCCCCGGTAAAGCCCGCCGTAGCCTGGGCCACCTTCTGAAGGGACACGTCCTCCCCCAGGGGCTTGTTGCGGGCGTGGACCTTCAGGATCTCTTCCCGGCCCTTGATGTCGGGATAGCCCACATAGATCTGGCGGTCAAACCGTCCGGGACGGAGCAGAGCGGGGTCCAGGATATCCCGCCGGTTGGTGGCGGCCAAAACAATGACTCCGGAGTTCCGGGCGAAGCCGTCCATCTCCACCAGCAGCTGATTGAGGGTCTGCTCCCGCTCGTCGTGCCCGCCGCCCAGGCCTGCGCCCCGCTGGCGGCCCACCGCGTCGATCTCGTCGATAAAGACGATGGCGGGGCTGTCCGCCTTGGCCTGGGAAAACAGGTCGCGAACACGGCTGGCGCCGATGCCCACATAAAGCTCTACAAAGTCGGACCCGGAGATGGACAGGAAGTTGACGCCCGCCTCCCCCGCCACCGCCTTTGCCAACAGCGTTTTTCCTGTACCCGGCGGGCCTACCAGCAGCACGCCCTTGGGCACACGCGCTCCCAGGCTGTTGAACCGCTCAGGGTCCTTGAGAAAGTCCACCAGCTCCTGGAGCTCCGCCTTTTCCTCCTCCGCCCCCGCCACATCGGCAAAGGTGACGGAATTATTCTCTCCCGTGAGGGTGCGCGCCCGGCCAAATTTGGACGCCCGCTCATCTCCTCCTCCACCGGCGCCGCCTCCCTGCCGGGTCCCCATCACATAGAGAAAGCCCAGCATAAACAGCAGCATCAGCAGACTGGGCAGCAGTCCTGTCACCCACCATGGCGGCTCATAGGCGGGGATATAGTCGCAGTCGTTCAGAATCCCCCGGTTCAGCTGCTCTCCGATCAGCTCGCCCAGATCGGCGTCAAACTGCTCCACCGAGGCCAGCTGGTGGGTGATGACCGCCGTGCCGTCGGCCAGGGGCTCCTTCAGGGTGACCTGAAGCTCCTTGCCCCGCACCACAAAGCGGTCTACCTCTTCCCGGATAAAAAACCGCCGGACCTGGGCATAGCTGTAGCCGCCGCCCCGGTCCATCTGCCCCAGAAGAAACAACACCCCTACAATGACCAGCGCCACCAAAAGGTATGATATGATATCTCTTGGGGAGAATTTTCGCTCGTTTTGCTCCTTCAAGCCTATCCTTCCTTTCCGTGTTCGCCGGTCTCCTCGGCTCAGCCGCCGTAGACCTCCGGCTTCAGCACCCCAATGTAGGGGAGGTTGCGGTATTTCTCCGCGTAGTCCAGGCCGTAGCCCACCACAAAGGCGTCGGGCACCTCAAAACCGGAATAGTCCGCCTGGATGGGCTTCGTCCGCCGCTCCGGCTTATCCAGCAAGGTGCAGATGGCGATGGACGCGGGCTTTCGGGCGGCGAGCACATCCCGCAGATAAAAAAGGGTGTTACCTGAGTCCAGGATATCCTCCACGATGATGAGGTCCTTCCCCTCAATAGGCTCGGACAGGTCCTTCAGGATCTTTACCTGGCCGCTGGAGGTGGTGCCCGCGCCGTAGGAGGACACGGACATAAAGTCCACCGTGCAGGGCAGGTCGATGGCCCGGGTCAGATCGGCCATAAAGATGTAGGAGCCCCGCAGAACGCTCACCAGAACAGGGGACTTGCCCTGATAGTCTCTGGTGATGGCCGCGCCCAGCTCGGCAACCTTCGTCTTTAGCTGCTCTTCGCTGTAAAATACCTCCAAAATGTCCTTATCCATCTCTTTCATTGCCCTGTCTCCTCTCTCTTTCTTGTCCATTGCACCAGCAGGCCCTCTTGACCCGGCGGCGCTAAATGCTCCTGACTTGGCCCAATCCCCGCAACGCTCAAAATATGCGTCCCATCGGTGAGGACAGGGGTGGCCTCCCGCTCCCCCACGGGAACGTTCAGCTCATTGAACCACTTTTTTACTGTCTTCCCCGTGCGAAATGGCGGGTGGAGACAGTCACCCGTCTTCCTGCCGCGGATCCAAAGCCGCCCGTCGAGGGGAGGGCGCAAATAGAACGCGTCCGGGGTGGGCGGCGCGTCGGGGACCCGGTCTATCCGCGTAACGCGCAGCGTCCACAGCGGCGTCTCCACCATCCCGTCCGGCGGGACCTCCGCCGTCTCCAGCGGCGGCCAGGTCCGTTCAGCGGCCGACGGTCTCTCCCGCCCGCCGTGGGTCTCCAGAAAGTCCAAGTCCCGGCGGAGGGTCTCGGTCATGCGCCCCGCCGCCTCCGCCACCTTGGGGTTGATGGAGCGCAGAACGGGGAGGACCTGGTGGCGCAGGCGGTTACGGGCATAGGCCGTATCCGCGTTGGTGGCGTCCTCCACATAGGGCAGCGCCAGCGCCTCCACATAGGCGTCCAACGCGGACCGGGGCACCTCCAGCATGGGTCGGACCACGATCCCCCGCCGGGGGCGGATGCCGGTAAGGCCGTTTAGACCACAGCCCCGGGTCAGGTGGAGGAGCACGGTCTCTAAATTGTCATCGGCGTTGTGGGCAGTGGCGATGACCGCCGCCCCGGTCTGTGCCGCCGTCTTTTCCAAAAAGGCGTATCTGGCCACCCGGGCGTTGGCCTCCACATTGCCGGGCAGGGCGGCCACATTCCCTTCTCCTTGATAAAAGGGAATATGCCACTCCCCGCACAACGCGCGGCAAAACTCCGCGTCGGCGGCGGAATCTGGCCGCAGCTGGTGGTCAAAGTGCGCGGCGGCCACCGAAAAGCCATGCTCCTTCAAAAAGTGGAGCAACGCCACCGAGTCCCGCCCGCCGGAGAGAGCGCATAGGATCAGCCCCTCCCCAGGCAGCAGCTCCATTTCCCGGGAAAAGGATAGGATGCGCTCCATTTAATACTCTTCGTGGATATGATCCACTTCCTCCGGGTCGATAAAGGAGGTGAACTGCGGCCGCCAGCCCAGGCGGACGATACCCGTCTCGCCGTGGCGGTTCTTGGCGATGATACACTCCGCCTCGTTGGGGTTGGCGTCCTCGCCCTCCTCGCTGTAATAGTCCTCCCGGTGGAGGAAGAGGACGATGTCCGCGTCCTGCTCGATGGCGCCGGAGTCCCGCAGATCGGAGAGGCGGGGGCGGCGGACGGTGGTCTTGTCCTTCTCGTTGGCGCGGGAGAGCTGGGAGAGGCACAAAATGGGCACCTCCAGCTCCTTGGCCATGATCTTCATGGCCCGGGAAATATCGCTCACCGCCTGCTGGCGGCTCTCGCCGCCATAGGATTGCTTGCCCCCGGCGGAGGTCATCAGCTGGAGGTAGTCCACCACCACCAGGCCCAGGTCCTGGACCCGGCGGCACTTTGCTTTCATGTCGGCCACGGTGAGAGAAGGGTCGTCGTCAATATACATATCCGTGTGGGACAGGATGTTGGCCGCATTGGCCACCCGGGTCCAATCGTCGTCGTTGAGCCGTCCGGTGGCCAGGTCCCGGTTCTCGATCAGGGCCTCCCCGGACAACAAGCGCATACCCAACTGCTCCTTAGACATCTCCAAGGAAAACACCGCCACCGACTTGCCCGAGAATTTGCCCGCGTGGAGGGCCATGTTCAGCGCCATAGAGGTCTTGCCCATGCCGGGTCGGGCCGCCAGGATGATGAGGTCGGACTTGTTAAGGCCGGTGAGAGCCCGGTCCAGCACCTTAAGGCCGGTGGAGATGCCGGGCAGCTGGTCCCCGGATGCAGCCAGCTCTCCCAGCCGCTCCAGCAAGGAGGGCACAATGCCGGACAAGGGCTCCAGACCGGTGATCCCCCGGCCCTCCCGCAGGGCGTAGATACGCTGCTCGGCCAGCTCCAACAGGGCGGAACCCTCCTCCTTGCCCTCCCGGACCTGCGCCTCAATATCTCCGCAGGCCAGGGACAGACGGCGCAGCAGGGCCTTGTCCCGAACGATGTCGATATAAAGGGACACGTTGGCGGAGGTGGGGGTGATCTCCATGAGCTGCTTGAGGTACGCCGCCGAGGTCTGCTCGTTATAGTTGCCGCTTTGGCGCAGCTGCTCCAGGATGGTGACCAGGTCGATCTTCTGGGAGAAGTTGAACATCTTGTAGATGCTCTCGTAAAGCTCCCGGTTCTGGCGCAGATAGAAGTCCTCGGGGCGCAGCCGCTCAATGACCAGAGGAATACACCCCTCGTCAATAAGCATCGCGCCGAGGACCGACTGCTCGGCTTCGGTTGAATGAGGTAGTTGGTAAGCTAGAAGTTCGTCCACACTGGTCACCTCTCATTACAATGCTCGGGCGGGCAAAGCCCGCCCTCCGCAAATTCCGCGCTATGCGCGAAATTTGCGCGCCTGCCGGCGCGTCCCCGCTCCCGCGGGTGCCCTCCGGATGTTCTCTTGGAGGGGTTCCTTGCTCGGGCGGGCAAAGCCCGCCCTCCGCTGCTTTCTCACGCCTCGGTCACGACCACGTGGATCACGCCGGAGACCTCATAGCCCAGCTTGCACTTCAGCTCAAAGCTGCCGAAGGACTTGATGGGGTCGTCCTGGACGATCTTGGTCTTGTTGATGTCTACGCCGTGCTGGGCCTTGAGGGCCTCGGACACGTCCTTGCCGGTGACCGAGCCGAAGAGCTTGCCCCCCGCCCCGGCCTTGGCGCGGATGATGACCTGAATGGACTCCAGCCGCGCGGCCAGCGCCTGGGCCTCCGCCTTCTCGGCGGCCTCCCGCTCCCGCTTGGCCTCGTCCTGCTTCTTCATCTTGTTGAGGTTGTCGGCGGTGGCCTCCACCGCCAGCTTGCGGGGAAGAAGGAAATTGCGGGCGTAGCCGTCGCTGGCTTCGATGAGCTGGCCCTTCTTGCCCTGGCCCTTCACGTCCTGCTGGAGAATGACTTTCATGGTGGTTCGCTCCTTTTATGCTTGAATTGCTTTTAATTTTCCTCAAAATAGCGGTCGATGGCGATCTTCAGCATCCCCACCACCTCGTCCACCGTGCAGCCGGGGAGCTGCGCCCCGGCCACGGCGGCGTTGCCGCCACCGCCCAGCGTCTCCAGAATGACCTGGACGTTGGTGCTGCCGTTGCTCCGGGCGGAGATCATGGACACGCCGTTCTCCCCCGCATAGACCACAAATGAGCAGTCGATCCCCGAAATGTTGAGCAGCTCGTCGGCGGCCTGAGAGGCGGTGACACGGCCCACGCTGTGGTCCGCCGCCGCCAGCGCTACCCCCTCCCGGTAGAGGGTGGCGTTGCGGATGAGGTCATACTTGGCGATGGTGCCCGAGAGATCGGTCTGGAAGAGCTTTTTCACCTCGGCGGTGTCCGCCCCCGCCCGGCGCAGAAAGGCCGCGGCCTCGAAGGTGCGCCCGCCGGTGCGCATGGTAAAGTTTTTCGTGTCCAGCATCACGCCGCCCAGCAGGGCCTCCGCTTCCACCCGAAAGAGATCGGCGGAGTCCAGCTGGTATTGCAGCAGTTCGGTGACCAACTCACAGGCGGAGGAGGCGAAGGGCTCGTGGAAGTTGAGGGCCGCCCCCTCGATATACTCCGCTGCCCGGCGGTGGTGGTCGATGACCGCCACCTTGGTGCATGCCTCCAGCAGCTCACCGGAGATCACCTGGTCGGGACGGTTGGTGTCCACCACCACCAGCAAGGTGGAGGAATCCGCCGCCACCAGGGCCTCCTGGGGATTGATGAAGCGGGTCTTGTAATACTCCTGACCGGACAGCCGCTCTACCATCGCCTGCCCCGGCGTCTGAGCGGCCTCCTTAATAACATAACAGGGCACGTTGAGCTTGCGGCACAGGGCGCACACCCCGGCGGCGGCCCCTACCGCGTCCATGTCCGCCATCTTATGACCCATGACCATCACAGCGTTGGAGTCGGTCACCAACGCCCGGAGGGCATTTGCCATGACCCGGCTCTTCACCTTGGTGCGCTTCTCCAGCTCCTTGGTGTGGCCTCCGTAAAACTCGAACCCGACCTTGTTGCGCACAACGGCTTGGTCACCGCCCCGTGACAAGGCCATCTCCACCGACAGGGAGGCATAGTGGTAAAGCTCGTCAAAGGTGTCCGCCCCCCGGCCCAGGCCGATGGAGAGGGTCACCGGCCCGCCCTCGGCACAGGGCGCCTGGCGCACCTCGTCCAGAATAGAGAACTTTGCGTCCATATAGTCCTGGAGATACCGCTCCTCAAACACAAAGAGATAGCGGTCCCGGTCCACCCGGCAGAAGAGGCCGCCCGACCCGGCCACCCAGGCATCCATGCGGTTGTTGATCTCGCTCAAAAGCGCGCTGCGGGCGGAGTCGGACATGGGCTTTAGGACCTCGTCGTAGTTGTCCAGCACCAGCAGAGCCACCACAGGGCGGGTATTGACAAAGGCGTCTCGCGCCTTGGCCAGCTCGGTCACATCCACCCAGTAGGTGGTGGCCAGATAGCCGCTGGAGCGGCTGAGCTCGTCGGTGCGCACCAGGTGGCCGTAGACCTGGAAGCGGCGCAGGCCCAGACGGACCTCCTGGGGACAGACCGCCTTCCCCTCCATGAGCCAGCGGATGGGGAAATCCTCCACCAGGCCGTCCAGCCGGGTGTCAAACAGATGCTCCTTGCGGCCGGTGAGGTGGAGGAAGCGGTCGTTGGTCCAGATGATCTCCCCCGACTCGGGCCGGAAGATGACCATAGGCAGCGGGGAGTTGACCATGGCGTCCTTAGCCGCCACGTCCATATCCCCGGTGAGGGAGTTCATGAATTTCGCCAGCGCCTTCTGGCGGCGGCGGTTGTGGCGCAAAAACCCCAGATAGCAGAGAGCCGCCGCGGCGCCCTCCGCCACCGCCAGGGCGTATTCCTTCAAAAGCGCGGTGATAATAGCAAAGACGGCCAGCAGCACAAAGGACAGCCGAAAGCCGGTATCAAAGACATGGGTCTTGTTTTTTTTCACGGTGCTCCACCTCCCGGAGGCTGCGCTAGCTTGGGAAAAGAGTATACACGGGATATTATACCAAAGTCAGGCGCAAGAAACAAGAGCTTCTTTTTCGGTCCACCCCCTTCCAGCTTTGCGAAAAAATTACCATTCTGCCAGCGGAAAACCCTTTACATTTTGGTGAGAGTAACGTATAATATGACCTGTGATCAAACCTTTCCCCAGCAGTTCAAAAAAGGTAGAAGGAGGAAACACAATGATCTATTCTTCGGAAGTGCAGAATATGTGCCCCGTCGCTAAGGGCGCATACCACGGTCCCGCTCCCATCCCCGAGGAGGGCAAGTGGGTCCAGGCCAAGGAGA
>ERZ779629.351-NODE-351-length-19678-cov-7.113387_pt1 | contig 19678 bp, 17 predicted proteins | sample MGYA00514192_ERZ779629 | MGnify/ENA primary metagenome ERZ779629 (study PRJEB29562, sample SAMEA4376709) | mouse gut metagenome | isolation source: Cecum | study: EMG produced TPA metagenomics assembly of the A DSS colitis mouse model was used to assess the... | reverse complement strand
CTCACCCTGCGGGTGAATTCCGCCTATGAGAAAATGACGGGAATCGCGGCGGAAAAGGTGGTGGGGCGGTACATGGAAGACATTGTCCGGGAGGGCATCTTGTCTTCCTCCATCACCCAAAAGGTGATCTCAACCCGCGGCGAAATCATCCGGGAACAGATCTCTTACAGCGGCGCGCACGTGACGCTGCGGGGTATTCCCATCTACGAAAACGGGGATATTGCCCTGGTGGTCACCATTGTGCGGGACATTACGGCTATGAACAGCTTGCAGCGGGAGTTGGATCAAAACCGTTCGATCATGGAGCAATACAAATCACGTTTGGAGGAGCTGGACGGCAATAAGAATTTCGTGGCGGTCAGCCAGGAATTCCGCGCCGCCGTGGCGCTGGCGCAGCAGGTAGCCAAGGTGGACACGACGGTGCTTATTCTGGGGGAGTCTGGGACCGGCAAGGAGGTCCTGGCCCGGGAAATCCACGAGAAAAGCCACCGGCGGGAGCAGGCGTTTCTCAAAACAAACTGCGGCGCTATTCCGGAGAACCTTTTGGAGTCAGAGCTGTTCGGCTATGTGAGCGGTGCCTTCACCGGGGCGCAAAAGGGCGGTCATGTGGGGCTGTTCGAGGCGGCCAGCGACGGGACCCTCTTTTTGGACGAGATCGGTGACATGCCCCTCCACCTGCAGGTCAAGCTGCTGCGGGTGCTTCAGGAGAGAACGGTCACCCGCATCGGCTCCACAAAGGCCATTCCCATCAATACGCGAATCATCGCCGCCACCAACCGGGACCTGGTGCAGATGGTACGGCGAAAGGAGTTCCGTGAGGACCTGTATTACCGGCTCAACATTGTGGCGGTGAAGTCCCCGCCGCTGCGGGAACGCAAGGAGGACATCCCGGGCTTGGTGGATTTTTTCGTGAAAAAGTTGAATAAGAAGTATCATTTTTCCAAACGGCTTTCGCCCCAGCTGATTGCGGCCTTTATGGAGTACGACTGGCCGGGAAACGTCCGGGAGCTGGAGAACATGATTGAGCGGCTGCTGGTGACCAGCAGCGCAGATTTCATCACCACGGAAAGCAGCAGGCTGCCCTGGACCGCCGCAGGGACGGCGGCTATCCCGGAGGAGATCGCGGGTTGCGCCGAGGACATCTCTCTTCGAGAGGCGGTGGAGCGGCTGGAGCGGCAAATGCTCGCCAACGCCGTAAAGCGGTGCAGCACCACCTATGAGATCGCGGCAGCGCTGCAGATCAGTCAGCCGTCCGTATCCCGGAAGCTGAAAAAATATGGTCTGCGAATGGCGGACCAGGCGTGATCTATTACTGAATCACAATTTAATTATGAATCAGGGAAACGGCCCGCATGATTCAACAATGAATCATGCGGGCCGTTTTTTAGCAGGCTTCGGCGGCCGTCCGGCTGAATTGGAAAATGAGGAAAAAATGTATGACTGCCCATGGCGGATAAAAAGAAGGCGCTAAGGCTCACGCCGGCCGCAAATTTTCGAGGAACTGAGTGCGCGCCCCTGCGGACTGGCAGTTGTGCAAAAAAGTTGGCACAGTTTTTGCTCAAAGTATATAAATGCTGAACAAAGCGCAATGCCGATAAACAGTTAGGAGGGATAGATTCCATGCATGGAGCAAGCGCCTTACAGGGGCTGAAGGTCCTTGACTTTACCAGAGTGTACTCAGGCCCCTACTGTACTATGCTGCTGGCCGACCTGGGCGCGGAGGTCATCAAGGTGGAGGCCGTAGGCAGGGGAGACGATACACGCAGCTTTTACCCCATCAAAAACGGACAGAGCGGATACTTCACCTATCTTAACCGCAGCAAAAAGAGCGTCACACTGAACCTGAAGTCCCAGGAGGGAAGGCGGGCCGCGATGGAGCTGGCGCAGTGGGCGGACGTGGTGGTGGAAAACTTTTCCGCGGGGACAATCGCCAAGCTGGGCCTGGGCTACGAGGCGGTGAAGAAGGTCAACCCGGAGGTCATTTACGCCTCCATCTCCGGCTTCGGACAGTCCGGCCCCTACAGCAGGAAGGCGGCCTATGACGCCGTGGCTCAGGCCATGGGCGGCATGACCTATCTGACCGGCTACCCCGATGCTGCGCCGGTCAAGGTGGGTCCAGCCATTTCCGATGCGGCCACAGGCGTTCACACCGTGGTGGCTATTCTGGCAGCGCTGCATTACCGGGAAAAAACCGGGCGGGGGCAGTACATCGACATCGCCATGCTGGACACAGTGTTTTCCATGCTGGAAAATTCGGTTCCCATCATGACCATGCTGGGCGAGAACCCCCAGCGTATCGGCAACGCGAATCCAGGTTCCGCGCCGTACAATATGTACCGCACCGCCGATGGAATGGTGGTGATCGCCACCGCCAACGACTCCCTGTTTCGGCGGCTGGCGGGAGTGATGGGGCGGCCGGATCTGCCAGACGATCCCCGCTTCAGCACCAACCCCAGCCGCAAGGCCCACGAAAAGGAGATCGACGCCATTGTGGAGCAGTGGACCCAGAGGCACAGCACCGCGGAAGTGGAGCGGCTGCTGGATGAAGTGGGCGTCCCCGTGGCTGCGGCCAGATCGGTAACAGCTGGTGGAGGACCCGCAGCTGCTCCACCGGGAAATGATCGTGGAGCACGAGGTCCCCGGAGTGGGGTGGGTCAAATTTCCGGCCAACCCACTGCGTCTGCAGCTGACTCCGCCGGACCCATCCCGCCGCGCGCCGGAGCTGGGGGAGCACACAGCTGAAATTCTCAGCGCAGTCCTGCACTACAGCGACGCCCAGATCCAGCAGATGAGGGAAAACCAGGCCATTTAATTTGAGGAGGAATGCCATTATGATGAACGCGCAGCAATACAAAGACAGCTTGAAAAGCCTGCACCCGCTGATTTACTGCAGCGGCAGGAAAATTGAGAACGTAGTGGACGACCCCATGACGGCTCCCCATGTGAATTCTGCGGCCCTCACCTATGAGCTGGCCTTTGACCCGGAGTATGAGGACCTGATGACCGCCACCTCCAGCCTCACGGGGAAGAAAATCAACCGCTTCACTCATATCCACCAGAGCACGGAGGACCTGGTGAAAAAGGTAAAGATGATGCGCATGATCGGTCAAAAGACAGGCACCTGCTTCCAGCGCTGCGTGGGCTTTGACGCCATGAACGCTTCCTTTATCACCACCTATAAAATCGACAAAAAGTACGGCACGAACTATCATGAGCGGCTGAAGAAGTATATAGAATACGTTCAGGAGAGTGACATCATGGTGGCTGGCTCCATGACCGATCCCAAGGGCGACCGGAGTAAAAAGCCCAGCCAGCAGGCCGACCCGGATTTGTTCGTCCACATTGTGGAGCGCCGGGAGGACGGTATTGTGGTCCGGGGAGCTAAGGCCCACCAGACCGGCATGGTGAATTCCCACGAGATGCTGATTCTGCCCACCACCAACCTGGGACCCGACGACGCGGACTATGCCGTGGCCGCCGCCATCCCTGTGGACGCGCCGGGGGTGATTCATTTCTTTGGACGCCAGACCAACGAAAACCGCCGCCTGGAGGGCGATATCGACTGCGGCAACGCGCAATACGCCATCGTGGGCGGCGAGACGCTCACCGTTCTCGACGACGTGTTCGTACCCTGGAACCGGGTGTTTATGTGCGGCGAGTACGATCTGGCCCAGGAATTTGTGGAGACCTTCGCCTCCTACCACCGGCAGAACTATGGCGGCTGCAAGGTGGGCGTGGCCGATGTAATCATCGGGGCCGCCGCAGCGATGGCGGAGTACAATGGCTGTCACAAGGCATCCCATATCAAGGATAAACTGGTGGAGATGGTCCACCTGTCCGAGACTATGCACTGCTGCTCCATCGCCTGCTCCGCCATGGGCCATAAGACCGAGGCGGGCAGCTATTACGTGGACACTCTGCTGGCCAATACGGTGAAGCTCAACTGTACCCGCACCATGTACGAGATTTCCCGCCTGGCCCACGACATCGCCGGCGGCTTCATCGCCACCCTTCCCTATGAAACCGACTACCGCTCCGATGTCGGCCACGAGTATATCGACAAGTATTTCGCCGGAGACGCCCGGTTTAAAACCGAGGACCGCATCCGCATGGCCCGCCTGCTGGAGAATATGACCGGCGGCACCGCCTTGGCGGAGTCCATGCACGGCGCAGGCTCGCCCCAGGCCATGCGGGTGATGATCCAGCGCCAGACCAACTGGGAGCAGAAAAAGACTTATGCCAAGAAGCTGGCAAAAATCAGCACGGAGGATTGACGCACCCTTGCGGCCCCGCGCAGGAGCGGGCGGGTCTTCCTGACAGGGAGAGGCATATAAGGATCGGTTTGAAATACTGCGGCGGCTGTAATCCAAACTATGAGCGCAGCGGCATTGTGAAGCGGGCCAGATCGGAATATCCCCGCGCCGAATTCACACCATATGATAAGGCCGGGTATTATGACCTGGTGCTGGTGATCTGCGGCTGCCTGGAGGAGTGCTTTACATTTGCCTGCTCCAACAGCCGCCACGGCGCCATTCCCATACGCGCCCCAGAGGAGTACCGGCGGCTCCAAGCGTTTATGGAGGCTGTGGGAGAACGCGCCGAAACTACGAACTGACGCTGCTTGATATGATTCCAGCTTTCACACAAGAGGAGGTAAAACATGGATTCCACAAAAGAGAGAGATAATATCCTGACCCGTTTTGGTACCGCTATGGGCAATATTTCCATGAAGTATATGCCGGATGCGGCGACCTTCGCTGTGATTTTTACCATCATCGCCTTTGTGGGGGGCATTGTGCTGGCTAAGCAGACCCCCATGCAGATGGTGGGCCACTGGTACACCGGCTTTTGGAGCCTGCTGGCCTTCAGCATGCAGATCGCCCTGGGCGTGACCACCGGCTCGGCCATTGCCCACCACCCCACCGTCAAACGCTGGATACGTGCCGCCTGCGACAAGCCCAAGACCGGCGCGCAGGGCGCGGCTCTGGCCTGTGTGTTCGGCATACTGGCCCACTATATCCACTGGGGGCTGGGCATCATCGTGGGCGCCATCGCCTCTCTGGAAATTGCGCGGGCCCTGCGGCGCAAGGGTGTGAAATTCCACTACGGACTGATCGTCGCCGCCGGTTTCACCGGAGAGATGTGCTGGCATGGCGGTCTGTCCGCCTCCGTGGGCCTGACCATTGCTCAGCCCGGTCATTTTCTGGAGGCCGAGATGGGCGTGATCCCCTTCATCAACTACCTGGTCAATCCCATGAACATCATCCTTCTCATTGCCTTCGCCGTCATTCCGCCTGTCATCTGCTATGTGCTCCATCCCAAGGAGGACAAATGCCCCGAGCTGCGTCCCGAGACCATCGCCGTGCTGGACGAGCCCGACGTGGAGGCCAAAAAGCTGGATCTGGCCAGCGCCTCCACAGGAGACCGCATCAGCCACAGCAGGATTCTGGGCTGGGCGCTGGCGGCCATCGGCTGGGTGTTCCTCATCAATCATTTCATCAAGAACGGCTTCTCGCTGGATATGGACGTGGTTAACACCATCTTCCTGTTTGTGGGCATTGCCATGTACGGCGACCTGACCCAGTATGTGGCGGCGGTGCGCAACTCCATCGGCGGCATCACCGGCATCGTGTTCCAGTTCCCCCTGTACGGCGGCGTGCTGGGAATGGTGCGCTACTCCGGCCTGGTGGCCATTCTGGCCAACGGTCTGGCCTCCATCAGCACCCAGCTCACCTTCCCTCTGGTTACCTTCCTGACGGCAGCCATCGTCAACCTGTTCGTCCCCTCCGGCGGCGGGCAGTGGGCGGTACAGGGGCCCGTGTCCATCGCCTCGGCCAAGCTCATGGGCGCGGACCTGCTGAAAACCTCCCTGTGCGTGGCCTACGGCAATACCTGGACCAACATGGCGCAGCCCTTCTGGGCCATCGCCACGCTGGGTATCTGCGGCCTGAAGCCCAAGGATATCATGGGCTATACCTGGGCCATCATGCTGCTGAGCGGCCCCATCTTCATGCTGGGGGTCACCTTCCTGCCGGTTTGACCTGTGGCAGGACGCCGCTGTGGATTAACCCCAATTCGCTGAAAAGAAAAAGGAGCTGATATAATGAAGAATTTGTTTGACTTGACGGGCAAGGTCGCCGTTGTGGTGGGCGGCGCCACCGGCCTGGGTCGGGGCATGGCCTGCGCGCTGGCGGACGCCGGGGCCACCGTGGTGATAGCCAGCCGCCGGCAGGAGGTTTTGGAGCGGGCCGCCGGTGAGATGTCCGCCGAAACCGGCGGGAGAGTGGTTCCCATTCAGCTCAACGTGACCTCGCTGCCCGCCATCCGTTCCTTTGTGGAAGAGGTGGACCGTCGGTTTGGCAGGATCGACATTCTCATCAACAGCGCGGGCATCAATATCCGCAAATCCGCCCTGGACTTTGAAGCGGAGGACTGGGATAAGGTCACCGACACCCAGATCAAGTATGTGTTCTTTATGGACCAGGCGGTGGGCCGGTACATGGTGGAGCACGGGATCAAAGGGCGCATCATCAACGTGGGCTCTTTGTCCAGCGCCATCGGGTTGAAAAACATGGTAGCCTACTGCGCCTCTAAGGGGGCGATTGTTCAGCTGACCAAGGCGCTGGCCAACGAGTGGGCACAGTACGGCATCTGCGTCAACGCCATCGGGCCGGGCTACTACTTCACTGAGATGACCGAGCCGCTACTGAAAGACCCTGCCGTGGTGCGCGGGTATGAGGAGAAAATCCCCATGGCCCGGCTGGGACTGCCCGCCGATCTGGCCACGACGGCGGTATATCTGGCGTCGGACGCCTCCAGCTATGTCACCGGCCAGATTGTCTATGTGGACGGCGGGTGGCTGATTAACTGATGTGTTTTCTCCCCACCTGCGCAGGCGGAGGTGGGGGCCGGACCGGCAAAAAGACCATGCGCAGCTTGCTGCGCATGGCTTTTTGCACTGTCTCTGGGGGGGCAGCAGAGAGATATGACAGATGAGAACTGGGGGCGATAGGTATGGATCTGGACATTTCCGTGAAGCAGACACAGAACCTTTCCCCGCAGATGGTCCAGGCCATGAAAATATTGCGAATGGGCGCCCAGGAGCTGACGCAGTACCTGGAAGAGGCCGCGGAGGAAAATCCCGTGCTGGAGGTGGAAATCAGCTGCGGCGTTCCGGAACAGGTTCCCGAGCTGTGCCGGAGGCTGGAGTGGCTGGCGGCAGGGGACGTCCAGAACGGCTGCTACCACCGGCAGGACGCCGAGGAGGCGTATGAAGCGCTGGAGCATTATGGCGTGACGGACGACAGGGAGGAAAGTCTGTACCGCCATATCGCCGCGCAGCTGCAAGGGCTGAACCTGGAGCCGGAGCTGGCAGCCTGCGCCGGATTTCTGGCTGCGGATCTGGACCGGAATGGCTGGCTGAGCGGGCCGCTGGAGGTGCTGGCGGCGGAGATTCATCAGCCGCTGTCCCGGATGGAGCGGGCGCTGGAGGTGCTGCAGTCCCTGGAGCCGGCGGGGGTGGCGGCCCGAGACCTGTTGGAGTGCCTGTGCTTGCAGCTGCTGCGCCTGCGGCCAGTGGACAAGCTGGCGCTGGCCATTGCCACAGACCACCTGGACGCTCTGGCCAAGCATCATTATGGATATATCGCCAGGCAGCTGGAGGCGGATCAGGAGGCAGTGGAACGGTCATGCCGGCTGATCCGAACGCTGAATCCCCGCCCGGCCTCCAGGTTTGAGTCTCTGGAGCATGTCGTGTATATCACGCCGGATGTCATCGCCACAGTGCGCGGCGGCCGCCTGGAACTGGTGGCCAACGACCGGATCGTCCCTGTGTTGGGCATCAGCGCCTACTACACCCGGATGCTGAAGGCGGGGGATGTGCCAGAGGTGAGGGAATATCTGACGGAAAAGGTGCGCCAGGCGAAATACTTGCTTCAGGCGGTGGAGCAGCGAAAGAGCACCCTGCTGGCCTGTGCCCGGTGTATCGCGGAGATCCAGCAGGATTTTTTCCGGAAGGGAGCGGGCAGCCTGGTTCCCATGTCTCTGCAGGATGTGGCGCGGCGGGTGGGCATCCACGAGTCCACCGTCAGCCGGGCCGTTGGCAATAAGTACCTCCAATGTCCGTCGGGGCTATATCCGTTCCGTGTGTTCTTTTCCCGCGGGCTGGGTGGAGAGACGGGCGGAAAAGCATCCCCTGACGCGGCCAAAGCTCTGCTGAAAGAGCTGATCCAGCAGGAGGACAAGGCGCGGCCGCTCTCCGACCAAAAGCTGTGCGGGCGTATGGCGGCCCAGGGCTGCGCGATTTCCCGACGCACGGTGGCCAAATACTGCGGGGAGCTCCAAATTCCCGGCATGTCCCAGCGCCGGACAAAGGGCGGGTGAAGCCCATGCAGAGAATCTTATTTTTTGAGTCCCCGGCGCCAAAGCCCAGGACATAAAAAGTGAAGGGGGCCTGATCTGGCGCCCTGTAGGGCAAGCCGCCCCTTATTTTTCCGCTGAAACAGCCGAAAGGAATAAAGAAACCGGCGCTCCGGACGGCGCGGCGGGAAAGCGCTGTTCCAGCTGCCCGTCGGAAAGAACGAACAATTGGGAGGAAAGGATTATGAAGAAAACAAAGACGCTCCTGGCCATGCTGTTGGCCTTCCTGCTGCTGGCATCGGCCGGATGCTCACTGTCCGATCCGGGAGCGCAGAACACGGACGGCGAACCGTCCGCCGCCGCGGACCCGACGCAGGAGCCCACCCCTTCGGAGAGCGAGCCAGAGGAATCGCTGGACCCGGAACTGGTGGACATGGTAAAGTACAATATCTACGTGGAAATGAACAACAAGATCGTGGATGTGCTGGATACCCTTTACAGCTACTATGAGGTGGTGGAGTACGCGGACGAGTTTGCCCTGCGCTCCGACAGCGAGTACACCTATAAATACGACATTTCCCCCTACAATACCGACTTACTGGAGGAGGCGGAGTACGTGGCGGTGCTGGAACCCGCCTTTGAGACGCTGGACGATCTGACGCTCCAGATCATCGACCCGCTGCGGACGCTGATGGATACATTTTCCGACATCTATTCCGACTACAGCTATGCAGACGACCAGTATGCCCGGCCCAAGGAGTATCATAAGGCGATCCAGGCCAATGCGGCGGTCTTTGAGGACCTGGCTTACCAGTACATGGACGCCCTGGAGGAGCTGAGCATCCAGCGGGTGGAGAAAGAGGAAAAGGAGATGCAGGAGGAGGGCCGCCTGCTGATCTATGGCTTCAGCCACTCCATCACCGTGGTCAAGAGGATCACCGCAGAGTGCTATAATCAGGGGATTTCCGACTATAACATCGAGGAGCTGAATTTGGAGCCCATCCGCCCGCTGTACCAGGAGCTGCTGGACACCATTGAGGCGTACAAGGCGGCCGCCGAGGACAATAACCAGCTGATGGAGGAGTCCATGAGCGCGGACAACGCATACCACTATGGCACCCAGATGGACCGGATGGCGTCGGCTATCGACTGGATGATTCGCCAGGTGGAAAGCGGCTATCCCATCGAGGACCCGGGCCGTGAGTTTTTGGGCGGCCTGATCCACGTGGAGGAAGTGCTGTCCGACTGCATCGACCTGTATAACAGCGCGTTCGCGTCCTGAACAGGGTGCGGTTGGAGAAAAATTCAAACCAGCAGAAAGCGGGGCCGCGCAGGGAGCGCGGCCCCGCTTTCTTTGTGGGGGAACCGTGGGGGCCTTTTGTAAAAAAGGGGTTTCCTTTTTGCGGGCGTTCGTGTATAATAGAGTGAATATACAAAATGGGCCGTTGTGCCCATAGGACGCATACCGGCGACAGGTCCGCCGGGGGAGGAGGAGTCCCATGAACAGAAGTACTGCCCGGGAGATTGCCGTCCATTTCGCCTTTGAGCTGGCCTTTTCCGACGAGAGGGCCGAGGCGCTGTTGGAACGGGAGCTGACAGATGAGTCCTTTGCCCTGCGGGGCAGGGAGGAGCCGCTGTACGCCCAGATGCCCGGAGAGGGAGAGCGGGAGTATATCACGCGGCTGGTGCGCGGGGTGGGCAGCCATGGCGCGGAGCTGGACGGCTATATTGACAAGTACGCCAAGGGCTGGAAGTTCTACCGCATCGACCGGGTGGCCGCCGCCATCATGCGGGTGACCATGTATGAGATTTTGTATATGCCCGACATCCCCAACAAGGTGGCCATCAACGAGGCGGTGGAGATCGCGAAAAACTACCTGGATGACGACGTGGTGAAGTTTATCAACGGCATCCTGGGGTCCTTTGTCCGGGCGGAGTTCCCGGAGCAGGAATGAGCGGAGGGACGGCCATGGACCGGCAGTGCATCGGATTTGATACCAGCAATTACACCACCTCCGCCGCCGTGTTCGGCGCGGGAAGGGCGGAGAACCGGGGAAAGCTGCTCACCGTGCCCGAGGGGGCGCTGGGCCTGCGGCAGAGCGACGCGTTATTTCAGCACGTGAAGCGGTTGCACCTGATGGCGGAGCAGCTGCGCGCCGATGGGGCGGTGGGGGACATTGCCGCCGTGGGGGCGTCCACCCGCCCTCGGGAAGTGGAAGGGTCTTATATGCCCTGCTTCCTGGTAGGAGAGGGGGAGGGCCGAACCCTGGCGGCGGCGCTGGGGGTGCCCTTCTATCCCTGCTCCCACCAGCAGGGCCATGTGGCCGCTGCGGCCTGGTCGGCGGGGCGGGAGGACCTGCTGGACAGGCCCCACCTGGCCTGGCACCTGTCCGGCGGCACCACGGAGCTTCTGCGGGTGGAGCCGGAGGGCCACACCGTCCGGGCGGAGGTGATCGGCGGCACCAGCGATATCGCAGCGGGACAGCTTATCGACCGCACGGGAGTGCTGCTGGGCCTGCCCTTTCCGGCGGGCAAGGCGCTGGATGCGCTCTACCCCGAGGCGGACGCGGCCACGGATTTTCGCGTCAAGCTGAAGGATTTGAGCTTTTCCCTGTCCGGCATGGAGAATAAGGTAAAGGAGCTGATGGAAAAGGGCGAAAAGCCCGCCAACATCGCCCGCTTTACCTTGGATACCGTCACCGGCGTGGTGATCCGCGCCACCCATGAGGCGCAAAAGCGGTGGCCGGGATTGCCGGTGCTGTGCTCCGGGGGAGTGGCCTCCAACCGCCAGCTGCGTGCCGCCATGGAGCGGGAGTGCGGCGCGGTATTTGCCCAGCCCCAGTACTCCACCGACAACGCCCTGGGGGTGGCCATCCTCGCCCATCGGGCGCTGGAGCGGGAGGTCAGGGAGTGAATACCGCCGGCTTTCCTGTCTATACTGTATCTCAGGTCAACGGCTACGTGAAGGACCTGATGGAGGACGATCCCCTGCTCACCGGCCTTCTGGTGCGGGGCGAGGTGTCCAATTACAAGTGCTATCCCTCCGGCCATCACTACTTCTCGCTGAAGGATGAGCAGGGTTCTCTGCGGTGCGTCATGTTTCGGGGGGAGGCGGTGCGCCTGCGCTTCCGCCCGGCCAACGGGATGCGGGTGGTGGCCTTCGGCCGGGTGTCGGTCTTTCCCCGGGACGGGCAGTATCAGCTCTATTGCGCCGAGCTGATGCAGGATGGGCGCGGGGCGCTGGACGAGGCGTTTGAAAAGCTGCGCCGCCGCCTGGAGGCGGAGGGGCTGTTCGACGAGGCCAGCAAGCAGCCCCTACCCAGGTACCCCAGGAAGATCGCCCTGGTCACCTCCCCTGCGGGGGCGGCGGTGCGGGATATGGTGCGCGTGCTGGGGGCCCGGTGGCCGCTGGCCCAGGTGCTGGTGGTCCCCGTCCGGGTTCAGGGGTCCGAGGCGGCGGGGGAAATCGCCGCCGCCATCCACCGCCTCAACAACCGCTCGGACATCGAGCTCATCATCACCGGCCGGGGAGGCGGCTCCCGGGAGGACCTGTGGGCCTTCAATGAGGAGATCGTGGCCCGGGCCGTCTATCTGTCCAATATCCCGGTGATCTCCGCCGTGGGACATGAGCCCGACGTGACCATTACAGACTACGCGGCGGACCTGCGGGCGGCCACCCCCTCCAACGGGGCGGAGCTGGCCGTTCCCCATCAGGACGAGGAGCGCGCCCAGCTGGCGCAGCTGTCCGCCCGGCTGGCTCGGGCGCTCCAGGCCCGGCTGGACGGAGCGCGGCGGGAGCTGGCGAGATTGAAAGGAAGCCGCGCGCTGCGCGCCGTCAAGGCCCCCATCCAGGACCGGCGGATGGCGGTGGACGCGTTGCGCCGCCGCCTGGCTCTGGCCCTCCGGGGCAGGGTGGAGGGGGGCAGGCAGGCGCTGGGCGCAGCCCAGGAGCGGCTGCCTCTGGCGCTGAGCGCGCAGACTGCGAGAAAAAGGGCCAAGCTGGGCCGCCTGGCGGCGGGGCTGGACGCGCTGAGCCCGCTGAAGGTGCTGGGCCGGGGCTACGCCATCGCCCGCAGGGGGGAGGACGTGGTGTCCTCCATCGCCCAAATTGAGCCGGGGGACCGGCTGGACATGCTGGTGAGCGACGGCGTGCTGAGATGTGTCGTGGAGGAGAAGGAGGAGAGGACATGGCGGTGAAAAAACAGCAGTCCTTTGAGGAGGCCATGAGCCGGCTGGAGGCCGTCGTGGCGCAGCTGGAGAAGGGCGAATGCGGCCTGGACCAGTCCTTGAAGCTGTTTGAGGAGGGGGCCGGGCTGGCGGGCATGTGCGAGCAGCTGTTGGACCAGGCGGAGCAGAAGGTGAATCTTCTGCTGGCCAATGATGAAGAAGTTCCCTTTGCGGGGGAGGAATCCGATGGGCTTTGACGCGGAATACCGGCAGGCCCTGGCCCTGGTGGAGGGCGAGCTGGAAGGCAGCTTTCAAGAGTGGATGGACGGCCCTCATCGGGAGCTGATGGAGGCCATGCGCTACAGCCTGCTGGCCGGGGGCAAGCGGGTGCGGCCGGTGCTGGCGCTGAAGTTCTGTGAGGCGCTGTGCGGGGAGATGGAGCCCGCGCTGGATTACGCTTGCGGGATTGAGATGCTCCACACCTATTCCCTCATTCACGACGACCTGCCCTGTATGGACAACGACGACCTGCGCCGGGGCAAGCCTACCTGTCATGTGGCGTACGGCGAATGGCTGGCCCTGCTGGCGGGGGACGCCCTCCAGGCCGCGGCGTTTGAGCGCCTGGCATGCTCCAAGCGGACCACTGCGGCGGCCAACGGCAGGGCGTGCGCGGTGCTGGCCCGTGCGGCAGGCTGTGCGGGCATGTGCGCCGGGCAGTATTTGGACATCCAATGGGAGGGCCGGGCGCTGGATGCCGGTGAGCTGAGCCGGATTGACGATTGGAAAACCGGGGCGCTGCTGGAGGCGGCCTGCCTGCTGGGGCTTACCGCCTCTCCGGTGGAGCCCGCTCTGGAGCAGTGGGAGGCGGCGAAGCAGTACGCCCGGCAGCTGGGCGTAGCCTTCCAGATCCGGGATGACATGCTGGATGTGGAGTCCACCGAGGAGGAGCTGGGCAAGCCCATCGGCTCTGACGCGGAAAACGGCAAGCACACCTATGCCGCCTGCTACGGCTTGGAGCGATGCGGGGAGCTGGTGGCGGAGCTGACGGACCAGGCCAAGCAGAGCGTGCGGGGAGCCTTTGAGCGCCCGGAATTTCTGTGCGCCCTGGCAGATTCCCTGGCAAAACGGAAAAATTGAGGGAAAGGGCGGGGAAAGAGCCGCGGATTTCCCACTCATAGAGGAGAGATGTGTGATGATTCCGGTACTGTTCATTGCCATAGCCGCCTGGGCGATTGCCCAGGTGCTGAAGCTGCTGATCGCCACGGCGGTTTACCGAAAATTTGACGTCACCTATCTCGTCACCGGAGGCGGTATGCCCAGCTCCCACTCGGCGTTGGTGTGCGCCGCCGCCACCTCCTGCGGCATGAGCGCGGGGTTTGATTCGACGGTGTTTGCTATCGCGGCGGTGATGGCGTTCATTGTCATGTATGACGCCGCCCACGTCCGCCGGGAGACGGGGGAGCAGGCCAAAGTGCTCAACTATATCATCCACAATTGGGAGGAGTTCAAGCCGGAAAATTTCGAGCGGGACTTCAAAGAGCTCATCGGGCATACGCCCCTCCAGGTGGCGGTGGGCGCGGTGCTGGGCATTGCCGTGGGGGTGGCGGGCAGCCTGACGTTTGGGCTGTGAGCCGGAGGAATTTGACATAGAAGGAGGCGCGGCCATGGGCCCCGAGCAGCTGAATACCCTCACCGACATCCAGGCCAAGCTGCTGTGCGACCAGCTGCGGGAGCAGATTATCGCCAGCGTGTCCAAGACAGGAGGACATCTGGCCTCCAGCCTGGGGGTGGTGGAGGCCACGGTGGCCGTCCACCGGGTATTCGATTTGGAGACCGACCGGCTGGTATTTGACGTGGGCCACCAGTGCTACGCCCACAAGATTTTGACCGGCCGCGGAGGCCTGATGGACACGCTGCGCAAGCTGGGGGGGCTGTCCGGCTTTCCCAAGCCCCGGGAGCACCGCTCGGACGCCTTTATTGCGGGGCACGCCTCCAACGCGGTGTCGGTGGCGCTGGGCATGGCCCGGGCCCGGACGCTGAGCGGCGAGAACTATTGCGTCCTGGCGATGCTGGGGGACGGGGCCATGACCGGGGGGCTGGCCTACGAGGGCCTGTCCGACGCGGGGCAGAGCGGGGAGCAGCTGGTGGTCATCCTCAATGACAACGGTATGTCCATCACCAAAAACGTGGGCGGCGTGGCCCAGCATCTGGCCCAGCAGCGGCTCAAGCCCCAGTACCTGCAATTTAAGAAGCTGTACCGGCGGGCCACCGGAGCCACGGCGGTGGGCCGGGGGCTGTACCGCTTTACCCATCGGGCCAAGCAGGCGGTGAAAAACGCCGTGCTCCATTGCAGCATGTTCGAGGATATGGGCTTTACATATCTTGGCCCGGTGGACGGCCATGATGTGAATTACCTCACCCGGCTGCTGCGGTACGCCAAGGAGCTGAACGGCCCTGTTCTGCTGCACATCAAGACCATCAAAGGAAAGGGCTATCTCCCGGCGGAGCGGGAGCCCGACCGCTTCCATGGCGTAGGGCCCTTTGACCGGGAGACCGGCGAAGCTCTGAATCATGGGGGCGAGACCTTTTCCAGCGTGTTCGGAGACACCATGCGCCGGCTGGCCCGGGAGCGGGACGACGTGTGCGCTGTCACTGCTGCCATGCCCGACGGCACGGGGCTGATGGGCTTTGCCAAAGAATTTCCGGCGCGCTTTTTCGACGTGGGCATTGCCGAGGGCCACGCGGTGGCCATGGCGGCGGGCATGGCCAAGCAGCGCATGGTCCCGGTGGCGGCCGTTTACTCCACCTTTTTGCAGCGGGCCTACGACATGCTCATCCACGACGTGGCCATCCAGGGGCTCCATGTGGTGCTGGGGGTGGACCGGGCGGGGCTGTCCGGCGAGGACGGGGAGACCCACCACGGCGTGTTCGATGTAAATTATCTCAGCTCGGTGCCCGGCATGAAGATCTACTGCCCCGCCAGTTTTGAGGAGCTGCGCGCCATGCTGCGCTGGGCGGTGGAGAAGTGCCGGTGCCCGGCGGCGGTGCGCTACCCCCGGGGGGGCGAGGGCGAGTTCACCGCCCTGTGCGGTGTGGAGGGTGCCAGTGTCATCCGCCCCGGAACGGACGTGACCATTGCCGCCTATGGCACTATGGTGAACGAGGCGCTGGCGGCGGTGCGGCTTTTGGAGGAAAAAGGCAGGTCTGCCCAGGTGGTGAAGCTCAACAGCATCGCGCCCCTGGACATGGACACTGTCGCTGCCTGCGCTCAGAAAACCGGGCGGCTGGTGGTGGCGGAGGAATGCGTGGACGCGGGCTGTGTGGGCCGGCGCATTGCCGCTGAGCTGGTTCTGCGGGAGGTGACGGGTGTGCGGCTGGTTCTGGTGAACCTGGGGGACCGTTTTGTCCGGCAGGGCACAGTGGCCGAGCTGCGGCAGCTGTGCGGCATCGACGGGGCGTCCATCGCCCGAAAAGCGCTGGAGGTGATGGACCGTGGCTAAAAAGCGCGTGGACCTGCTGCTGGTGGAGCGTGGGCTGGCGGACACCCGCCAGAAGGCTCAGGCCGTCATTATGGCGGGGCAGGTGTTTACCGGGGAGCGCCGGTGCGACAAGCCGGGCATGACCCTGGAAGAGGACGCTCCTTTGGAAGTCCGGGGCCAGCTGCGTTACGTCAGCCGGGGGGGACTGAAGCTGGAAAAGGCCATGCAGGTCTTTCCTATTACGCTGGAAGGGAAAACTGCCGCCGACATCGGCGCGTCCACCGGCGGCTTCACCGACTGTATGCTCCAAAATGGGGCGGCGCGGGTGTACGCCGTGGATGTGGGCTATGGCCAGCTGGCCTGGTCCATCCGCAGCGACCCGCGGGTGGTATGTCTGGAGCGCACCAACGCCCGGTATCTGACGGCTGAACAGATCCCTGAGGCGTTGGACTTTGCCTCCATCGACGTGTCCTTCATCTCCCTGGGGCTGATCCTGCCCGCCCTGCGGCCGCTGATGGCGGCGGACGGCCAGATCGCCGCCCTGGTGAAGCCTCAGTTCGAGGCGGGGCGGGACAAGGTGGGCAAGAAGGGCGTGGTCCGCGATCCGGCGGTCCATTTGGAGGTGCTGGAGCACTTTTTGGACCACGCGGCCCAGGCGGATTTCTCCGTGCTGGGGCTGGATTTCTCCCCTATTCGGGGGCCGGAGGGAAATATTGAATACCTGGGCTTTCTCCAGGCGGGGGCCGGAGAACGGGCCGGGGTGGATCTGAAGGAGCTGGTCGACCGCTCCCATCAGGCGCTGAAAGGGTGAGGGAAGGTTGAAAATCGTACTGAGTCCCAACCCCTACCGGGACCGGGGGCTGCGAGCCGCCCAGGCCGCTCAGCGCATTCTGGAGGGCGCCGGGGCGTCCACCGCCATCTGCCTGCCCTTTGAGGTAGAGCAGGGAGGACGGCTGGATCTGCCGCCCAACGTGCCCCTGGGAAGTTTGGGGGAGGAGCTGGCCGACGCCGGCGCCCTGGTGTGCTTCGGCGGGGATGGGACCATTCTGCACGCCGCCCACGAGGCCAACGCCAGGGGCATCCCGGTGCTGGGGATTAACCTGGGCAGCGTGGGGTTCATGGCGGAGCTGGAGCACGGGGAGCTGTCCCTGCTGTCCCGGCTGGCGGCGGGGCGGTTTGGCATCGAGCGGCGGATGATGCTGGACGTGGCCGTTCGCCGGGAGGGGCACGTGGTGTTCACCGAGCACGCTCTCAACGACGCGGTGGTCACTAAGGGCGCGGTGGCCCGGGTGCTGGATTTGGAGGTCACCGGGGACCGGGCGGTCATCTCAGCTTTCGCGGGGGACGGGCTGGTGGTGGCCACCCCGACCGGCTCCACCGCCTACTCCATGGCGGCGGGGGGGCCCATCGTGGAGCCCACGGCGGAGAACATTATCGTCACCCCCATCTGCGGCCACTCGCTCCACGCCAAGCCCTTCGTGCTGGGAGCGGGCCGGGCTGTGGGCGTGCGGCTGGCGCCGGGGGGCAAAAAGACCGCCTACCTGTCGGTGGACGGGGGGCGGGCGTTTCGCATACAGCCGGGGGACTGGGTGGAGTGCCGCCGTTCGCGCCAGGTCACCCAGCTGGTGAAGCTCACCGGCCGGAGCTTTTACGAGCGGATCAATCAAAAACTGGGAAAGGTGTGAGGGAGTTGAAGAGCAGGCGTCAGGCGGAGATCCTGCGCATCATCCGCGAGCAGGACGTGGAGACCCAGGAGCAGATGCTGGACCAGCTGGGACGGCGAGGCATCCGGGCCACCCAGGCCACCATTTCCCGGGATATCAAGGAGCTGAACCTGGTAAAGCAGCCGGGTGGGAGCGGAAACTACCGCTATGTGGCCTCCAGACCAAAGCCGGCGGAGCACAGCTTTGCCGGGCGGCTGAAGAACATTTTTAAAGAGGGGGTGACCTCCTGCGAGGCCGCCCAGAACATTGTGGTGGTCAAGACCATGCCGGGGCTGGCCCCGGCGGCGGCTGCCGCGCTGGACGGCATGGAGCTGGAGGGCTTTGTGGGCTCGCTGGCCGGGGACGATACCGCCATCCTCATCATGCGCACCAGCCAAGTGGCGGAGGAACTGACCCGGGAAATTGAATCCATGCTGGAGGGGTGAGGAAACGTGCTCAGCTTGCTGCATATCGAAAACATCGCGGTGATCTCTCAGGCGGACATCACCTTCGGTCAGGGGTTCAATGTCCTCACCGGTGAGACCGGCGCGGGCAAATCTATCGTCATCGACTCCATCGGGGCTATCATGGGAGAGCGCACCAGCCGGGATCTTATCCGCACGGGGGCCAAGTCCGCCCGGGTGTCCGCCCTGTTTCGGGACCTGCCCGCCCTGCCTTGGTTCCAGGAGCAGGGGATGGGGCCGGACGAAAACGGGGAGCTGCTCATCGAGCGCTCCATTCAGGCCGACGGAAAAAACGCCTGCCGGGTGAACGGTCGGCCTCTGCTGGTCACTCAGCTGCGGGAGCTGGGCCAGCAGCTGGTGAACGTCCACGGCCAGCACGACGGCCAGCAGCTGCTGGACGAGGAGTGCCATCTGGGCTATCTGGACAGTTTTGGAGGGGTGCAGGACAGCCTAACGGCCTTCTCCGCGGCCTATGCCCAGGTGCGGGAGCTGCGCCGGGAGCGGGACAAGCTCCAGATGGACGACGGGGAGAAGGCCCGACGGATGGACACCCTCACCTACCAGATTGAGGAGCTGGAAAAGGCGCAGCTGCGCCAGGGCGAGGACGAGGAGCTCTCTCAGCGCCGGGAGGTGCTGCGCAACGCCGAGCGGCTCACCGACGCGGTGGACGGGGCGTGGCAGGCGCTCACCGGCGGGGAGGACGGCGAGGGGGCCGTATCCCTGCTGATGGAGGCGGAAAACCGCCTGTCCCAGGGAGGGCGGTACAGCGGCGAGCTTCAGGCGCTGTCGGAGAAGGCGGCACAGCTGCGCTGCGACGCGGACGATCTGGCGGAGCTGGTGCGGGACCTGCGGGGGACGCTGGACTTCTACCCCGGGGAGCTGGACGAGATCGAAGAGCGGCTGGACCGGCTGTACCGCCTGAAAAAGAAGTATGGCGGTACGGTGGAGGAGATGCTGGACTACTTGGACAAGTGCCGGCAGGAGCTGGACGCCATCCAGTTTTCCGAGGACCGGCTGAACCGGCTGGACAAGGAGCTGGAGAAGGCCCTTGCGCAGGCGGCGAAGCTGGGGCGGGCGCTGTCCGACCGGCGGCGCAAGGCGGCGGATATGCTGGCCAAGCGCATCCAGTCAGAGCTCAAGGCGCTGGACATGCCCAAGGTCCAGTTCCAGGTGGAATTCGCGCCCAAGGACGCCCCCGACGGCATGGACGCCACCGGCATGGATACGGTGCGCTTTCTCATGTCCGCCAACGTGGGGGAAGCCCTCAAGCCCATCAACAAAATTGCGTCCGGCGGTGAACTGTCCCGGATTATGCTGGCCCTGAAAAACGTGCTGGCGGAGACGGAGCAGGTGAGCACCCTCATCTTCGACGAGGTGGACACCGGCGTGTCCGGTCGGGCGGCGGTGAAGGTGGCCCAAAAGCTGTTCCAGGTGTCTCAGGGCCGCCAGGTACTGTGCGTCACCCACCTGCCCCAGATCGCCGCCATGGGGGACGTGCACTTCTCCG
>ERZ779629.349-NODE-349-length-19766-cov-7.951195_pt1 | contig 19766 bp, 18 predicted proteins | sample MGYA00514192_ERZ779629 | MGnify/ENA primary metagenome ERZ779629 (study PRJEB29562, sample SAMEA4376709) | mouse gut metagenome | isolation source: Cecum | study: EMG produced TPA metagenomics assembly of the A DSS colitis mouse model was used to assess the... | reverse complement strand
ACAGCGACATCGACGTGGTGACGGTGCTGGACCGGGTGGAGCTGCCCGATCTGGACGCCTACCGGGCCGTGGTGCGGGAGATGCCCGAAGGGGAGAAGGCCTGCGGCTTTCTGTGCGGCGCGGCCGAGCTGAAGAGCTGGCCCGGATACGACCTGCTGGCGGTGGCCCGGGACACCCGGGATGTGCGCGGAAGCCTGGCGCCGCTGCTGCCGCCTTTTAGCCGGGAGAATTTGGCCCAGGCCGCCGCCGTCGGTGCGTCGGGAATTTACCACGCCGCGGTCCACACCTATCTCTACGGCTCCCGCGAGGGCTGGCCGGACTTTTTGAAACAGGTCCACAAGGGGGCGTTTTTCACCCTGCGGACGCTGCACGAGCTGCGTGCCGGGGAAAACGTGCGCGCCAAACGGGACCTGCTCCCCCTGCTCTCCGGGGACGAGCGGGAGATTCTGGCGTACAGCCTGTCTCCGGGGGACGAGCCGCCGGAGGACGCCTTTGCGCGGCTTGTGCGCTGGTCCGCCGCGGCCATGGAGGAGAGCAAAGACACAAAATTTCCCTGACATATCCGTCCCGTTCCTGCCCATGCTAACAGGGTAAAGGAGGGCGGCGGATGATGAGAGAACCGTATTGGGGCCTGTTTTGGTCCACCGGAATGCCGGAGGCATGGCTGATGAGCCGGAGCGGAGAGAGAGCTGACGCGGGCCTGAAAATCGAGGGCCCGTGGGGGCTGTCCGGCCCGCCCTCCGGCGTGGAGCCCAGCCCGCCGGAGACCGGAGCCAAGGGTCCCACCTGAAATTGAAGCCGCTCCGGCCCGCGCCGGGGCGGTACATAGGAGGCGCGTGATGCACCTGACCACCAACGCCCTCGTACTGCGAGAGGTGAATTACAAGGAATCGGACAAGATCCTCACCCTGCTGACGGAACAGGAGGGTAAGCTCACCGTGTCCGCCCGGGGATGCCGGAAAAAGGATAGCCCCATCGCCGCCGCCTGCCAGCTGCTGGCCTGGGGGGAATTTACGCTGTACGAATTCCGGGACATGTGGTCGGTGAAGGAGACGGCCTCGGAGCGGCTGTTCGACGGGGTGCGGGCCGACCTCGGCAAGCTGGCCCTGGCAAGCTACTGCGCCGAGGTCACCGAGGCCCTGGCCGAGGAGGGACAGCCCGACCCCGGGCTGCTGGCGGTGACGCTCAACTGCCTCCACGCCCTGGACAAGCTGAACTGTCCCCTGGCCCAGGTCAAGACCGCCTTCGAGTGGCGGTCCATGGCCCTGGCGGGATACGAGCCCCAGATCGGCCGGTGCGGCGTGTGCGCCCGGGAACAGCCCCGGGAGCCCCATATCCACCTGGGCGAGGGTACGCTCCACTGCGCGCCCTGCCGGGACAAGCTGGGGGAGGGAGTGTCCATGCCGCTCACCCCGGCGGCGCTGGCCGCCCTGCGGCATATCGTGTGGGGGCCGCGCAAGCGCCTGCTGTCCTTCCGGCTGGACGCGGAGGGACTATCCAAGCTGTCCGACGCGTCGGAGGCCTATCTCATGACCCGGCTGGAGCGGGGGTTCCGCACGCTGGACTTCTACAAGAGAATTACATATCAGCCATCGCTGTAAATTAGAGGAACATGATTATGACGCCATTATATGAAAAATCCATCGAGACGCTGGAGCTGCCTCGGGTGCTGGCCCTGCTGGCCGCCGAGGCCCACACCGAGGAGGGCCGGGAGCGGTGCTTGGCCCTGCGGCCCCTCTGCGTCCCCGGCGACGTGAGTCGGCTGCAAAAGCAGACCTCCGCCGCCTTTGACCTGCTGGTGAAGCACGGCACGCCATCCCTGTCGGGGGTGAAGCCGGTGGCCGCCGCCCTTCAGCGGGCGGACCGGGGAGGCGCGCTGAACACCCGGGAGCTGCTGGACATCGCCCAGGTGCTGCGCTGCGCCCGCAATGTCCGGGAGTACGGCTCCGGGGGCGAGGGCAGGACCGTGCTGGACGGCTACTTTGAAAGCCTTACCGCCAACCGCTTTTTGGAGGACAAGATCACCGGCTCCATTTTGAGCGAGGACGAGATCGCTGATTCCGCCTCCTCCGAGCTGGCCGACATCCGGCGGCATATCCGGGCGGCGGCGGGCAAGGTGCGGGACGTGCTCAACCGGCTCATCTCGTCCAACCAGTCCAAGTATTTGCAGGACGCCATCATCACCATGCGGGGAGGCCGCTACGTGGTGCCGGTGAAGAGCGAGCACAAAAACGACATACCCGGCCTGGTCCACGACGTGTCCGGCTCCGGCGGCACCTTCTTCATCGAACCCATGGGGGTGGTGAACGCCAACAACGAGCTGCGGGAGCTCCAGGCCAAGGAGCAGAAGGAGATCGAGCGCATTCTGGCCGAGCTGTCCGCCGACTGCGCCGGCTTCAAAACGGATATTGAGGACGACTACCAGACCCTGGTGTCGCTGGACTGCATTTTCGCCCGGGCCAAGCTGTCCTCCCTCATGGGGGCCATGGAGCCGGCGCTGGGCGGCCAGATTGAGCTGCGCCGCGCCCGCCATCCCCTGCTGGACCCCAAGACCGCCGTGCGCAACGACCTGGCGCTGGGGGGGAGGTTCGACACGCTGGTCATCACCGGACCCAACACCGGCGGCAAGACCGTCACCCTGAAAACCCTGGGCCTGCTCACCCTCATGGCCCAGTGCGGCCTGCACATCCCGGCGGCGGACGGCTCCACCGTGAAGGTGTGCTCCGCCGTGCTGGCGGACATTGGCGACGAGCAGTCCATCGACCAGTCCCTGTCCACCTTCTCCTCTCACATGACCAACATCGTGGCCATTCTGGAGCAGGCGGACGACGAGACGCTGATTTTGTTCGACGAGCTGGGGGCGGGCACCGACCCGGTGGAGGGCGCGGCGCTGGCCGCGGCCATCATCGAGTCCGCCCGGTCCATGGGGGCCGCGGTGGCCGCCACCACCCACTACGCCGAGCTGAAGGTGTACGCCATGACCACCCAGGGGGTGGAAAACGCCTCCTGCGAGTTCGACGTGGAGACGCTGGCCCCCACCTACCGGGTGCTCATCGGCATACCCGGCAAGTCCAACGCCTTCGCCATCTCCCGGCGGCTGGGCCTGCCCGACTATATCATCCAGAAGGCCGCCGACCGCATCGACGCGGAGAACGTGCGCTTTGAGGACGTGCTCAGCCAGCTGGACATACAGCGCCAGGCCATGGAGAAGGAGAAGGAGCAGGCGGCCAGGCTGCGCCGGGAGATGGAGGAGGACCGGGCCCGCGCGGAGGAGTACCGCGCCCGCATCGAGGAGGAGCGGCGCAAGGCCACCGAGAAGGCCCAGGCGGAGGCCAGGTCCATCATCGAGCAGGCCCGGGACGCCGCCGACCAGACCTTCAAGGAGCTCAACGAGATGCGCCGCCGCCAGGAGCGCAGCCGGGAATGGGTGGACGACAACGAGCAGCGCTCCGAGCTGCGCCGGAAGCTCAACGAGGCGGACGCCGCCCTGGGGGGACGCAGGGAGGACCTGCCGCCTCCGCCGCCCACCCGGGACGCGGCGCCGGGCGACGTGGTGGAGCTGGTCAGGATGGGCACCCAGGCGGAGGTGACGGGGGTCAATAAGGACGGCACCCTCCAGCTCCAGGCGGGCATTCTGAAGCTGAAGGCCAAGCAGAGCGAGGTGCGGGTGCTGGAGGACGCCACCGCCCGGAAAAAGCAGAGCGCCAAGGACAGACAGCGCGCCGCCTCCGTGTCCCGCCCCTTCCGGGCCTCCGCCGCCAAGGCGGAGCTGGACCTGCGGGGCATGATGGTGGACGAGGCGCTGGGAGCGGTGGACCTGTTTTTGGACAACGCACTCATGGGCAAGCTGGAGACGGTGACCATCATCCACGGCAAGGGCACCGGCGCGCTGCGCAAAGCGGTGCGGGAACACCTGAAAAAGAGCCGCTATGTGAAGGAGTACCGCCCCGGCGTCTACGGCGAGGGGGAGGACGGCGTGACGGTGGCCACGCTGAAATAAAGACTGTGTCCACCCCTCGTGGACCATGGAACGTAGTGAATTATGGGTGGTTTTCACGAAAGTGCCTGTGAGAATTTGGTGAAAATGCTCTTGACGTTTGGGTGCTAAATTTGATATTCTTATGTGGTAAAAATTCGGGAGAGCAATCAGGTCGCGGTACGCTGGACCGAAACTTCTTGATGGAGGGAACCGCTCATGTATATGAAAGAGACAACCGTCAACAATCAGGTCGGCCTGCACGCCCGTCCGGCGACGTTTTTTATCCAAAAGGCCAATGAGTTCAAAAGCTCCATCTGGGTGGAGAAGGACGACCGCCGGGTCAATGCCAAGAGCCTGCTGGGCGTGCTGTCTTTGGGCATCGTGAAGGGCACGACCATCAACCTCATCGCTGATGGCCCTGACGAGGAGATCGCCATTGACGCGCTGGTGGAGCTCATCAACTCCGAGTTTGCCGAGTGATTCTACGCTGACCACAAAAAAGCGCCGCAGATGCGGCGCTTTTTTTGCTAGAAGCGCTGAGCCGTTGTGAGCAGCGGGCTAAGGCCGGAGCGAAGGGGAAAGCCCAAGGAGGGGGCCGAAGGACCCCGGATGGGTTTCCCCGGAGTCGGAGGGCTTAGATCCGCGTCGCGAACAGGCGAAGCGTGACAAAGCCAGGAACACGATTGACGCCGCTTGTCTGGACGGCGACCTGCGGCGTACTCCGGCCAATCAAACGAGGGGAAGGAGCGGGTGGTATGACATTCGACGAACTTCGGGACAAGGCCCACGCCCTGCCCCTCAAGCCCGGCGTGTATATCATGCAGAACGCCGCCAGCGAGGTCATCTACGTGGGCAAGGCCAAGGCGCTGAAAAACCGGGTGAGCCAGTACTTCCAGGACCAGTCCCGCCACAACGAAAAGACCCGGGCCATGGTCAGCCAGATCGACCACTTTGACGTCATCGTGGTCCAGTCCGAGTTCGAGGCGCTGGTGCTGGAATGCGCCCTCATCAAGCGCCATCAGCCCCGGTACAATATCCTGCTCAAGGACAGCAAGGGCTATCCGTATATCCGGGTGTCGCCGGGGGACTACCCCAAGTTCTCCCTGGTGTCCAAGCCGGAGGACGACGGGGCCCGGTATTTTGGACCCTACGGGGGCCGTCAGGCCAGCTATGCCATCATCGACGCGCTGCGGGAGGCCCTGCGCCTGCCCGCCTGCCACAAAAAATTCCCCCGGGACATCGGGAAGGAGCGGCCCTGCCTCAACTTCCACATGGGCGTGTGCGACGGCTACTGCCGCTTGGAGATGGATCAGAGCCAGTACAGGCGGTCCATCGAGCAGGCGGTGCGGCTGCTGGAGGGCCGGCTGGACGAGGTGGTGGACGAGCTCACCGCCGAGATGGAGCTGGCGGCGGCGGAGCTCCGGTTCGAGAAGGCCGCCCAGCTGCGGGACCGCATCCGCTCCATCCAGCTGCTTTCCAAGCGGCAGAAGGCGGTGGCGGGGTCGCTGGCGGACACCGACGTGGTGGGCTACCACCGGGGGGAGGCCAAGAGCTGCCTGGTGGTGCTGCATTACATCGGCGGAGAGCTGGCGGCCAAGGACTGGGAGCTGCTGGGTGTCCCTATGGAGGACGAGCAGACCACCGTATCCGCCCTGGCGGCCCAGTATTATGGAGGACGGGGGCAGCTGCCCCGGCAGATTCTGCTGCCCTGCGACATCGACGACCAGGTGGACCTGGCCCGTATGCTCACGGAGTCTGTGGGCCGCAGGGTGGAGGTGCTCACCCCCCAGCGGGGGGCCAAGATGGAGCTGGTGCGGCTGGCCAACGAGAACGCCGCCGAGGAGGTCCTCCGGGCCACCACGGCGGAGGAGCGCCGGAGCAAGCTCACCGAGGCGCTGGGGACCCTGCTGGGGCTGGAGGAGCTTCCCCACAGAATCGAGGCGTTCGACATCTCCAATACGGGCAGCGCGGACATTGTGGCGTCCATGACCGTTCACATTGACGGCAGGCCGCTGAAGCGGGACTACCGCCACTTCAAGCTGCGGGACATGCCCCACGCCGACGACTACGCCTCCATGGAGCAGGTGGTGGAGCGCCGGTTCCGGCGGTATCTGGACGGGGACGAGAAATTTGCAGACCTGCCCGACCTGCTGCTGATGGACGGCGGCGCGGGGCAGGTGAAGGTGGCCCAGGAGGTGCTGGGCCGGCTGGGGCTGGGGGATATCCCGGTGTACGGCATGGTGAAGGACGACCGCCACCGCACCCGCGCCCTGGTGGCCGGGGACGGCCGGGAGATCGGCATTCAGGCCAACCAGGCCCTGTTCGCCATGGTGGGGCGCATCCAGGAGGAGACCCACCGCTTCGCCATTGAGTTCCACCGCCAGCAGCAGGCGGGGCATCTGAAGGGCTCGGCGCTGGACGATATCCCCGGGGTAGGGCCCGCCCGGAAGGCTCAGCTGCTCAAGCACTTCAAGAGCGTGAAGGCGGTCAAGGCCGCCGCGCTGGAGGAGCTTGCCGCCGTGGTACCCAAAAACACCGCCCAGGCGGTATACGGCCACTTCCACAGGCCGGACGCCGGGAAGGGAAAGGACGAGACGCCATGAGAGTGATCACAGGGACCGCCCGGGGCCGCCGGCTGGAGGCGCTGCCCGGCCTGGACACCCGCCCCACCACCGACCGGGTGAAGGAGAGCGTGTTCAACGTGCTCCAATTCGATATTGAGGGGCGGCGGGCGCTGGACCTGTTCGCCGGCAGCGGCCAGATGGGCATTGAGGCGCTGAGCCGGGGCGCGGCGTTCTGCGACTTTGTGGACAGCGCCCCCGCCGCGCTGAACGTGGTGCGGCGCAACGTGAAAGCCTGCGGCTTTGAGGGGCGCAGCGCCTGCCACGGCAGGGACTTCGCCGCCTTTCTCTCCGGCTGCCGGGAGGGGTACGGCCTGATTTTCCTGGACCCGCCCTATGCCTCCGGAAACCTGGAGCGGGCGCTGGAACACATCGCCGCGATTGACATTGTGGTGGAAAATGGTATAATAGTGTGCGAAAGTCCGGCGGACCATCAGCTCCCCGACCTTCCGGCCCCCTACGAAAAGGGGCGGGAGTACCGCTGCGGCAAGATCAAATTCACCCTATACCGCAGGAGGACGTGCCCATGAGACGCGCCATCTATCCCGGCAGCTTTGACCCGGTGACCCTGGGCCACCTGGACATCATCAAGCGGGCCGCCGCCATTTTTGACGAGCTCATCGTGTGCGTCAGCGTCAATTCCGCCAAGGACGGGGGGCTGTTCTCCCCGGAGGAGCGGGTGGAGCTGATCCGCATGGTGACGGAGGACCTGCCCAACGTGAAGGCGGACTGCTCCCGGGAGCTGGTGGCGGAGTACGCCCGGCACAGCCGGGCCAGGGTGCTGGTGAAGGGGCTGCGGGCGGTATCCGACTACGAGTCGGAGATCCAGATGGCCATGGTCAACGCCAAGCTGTACCCCCGGCTGGATACGGTGTTCCTCTATACCCGGCCCAAGTACGCCTATCTCAGCTCCACGGTGGTGAAGGAGATGGCCCGGTACGGGGCGGACCTGTCCGACTTCGTGCCCCGTCAGATCATTGACCGGGTGCGGGCAAAGGTGACGCAGAGCGGGCAGGATTACCTGTAAGCGGCGGGGTTAAGATCTGCGCGGATCAGCCGGACGGCCGCTGAAGCTGTCAATACAGGGCGATACATCAAAAGGAGAGATGACTCATGGCAACTGCTGTGGATGAACTGCTGGACATGCTGTTTGATATGATTGATGAGGCGAAGAACGCCGCCTTCAGCGGAGACAAGTGTGTGATCGAGCGGGATAAGGCGCTGGACCTGATCGAGGACGCCAAAAAGCAGCTGCCGGTGGACCTGGCGGAGGCCAGGAAGATCCTCAACGCCCGAAACGAGTATCTGGCCGCCGCCAAACGGGAGGCGGAGGAGATCCGCAAGCGGGCGGAGATCGAGGCCAACCAGATGGTGAGCGAGGCCCCCGTGATGACCCAGGCCCGCCAGAAGGCCCGGGAGGTGCTGGCCCACGCGGACGAGGAGGCCAAAAAGACCTGCCGGGAGACCAACGAATACTGCGTGGACCTGCTGCGCCGCACGGAGGACGCTCTGGCCGCGGCCCACGCGGAGATGCGCCAGGTGCACAATCAGTTCCGCTCCGGCATGGGCGCGGGAACCGGAAGCGACCGGCCCTCCGGCGGCAGCCGGATGTATGACGCGGAAGCGGACCAGTGAGTGAAAAAGTAAATAGAACCCCTCAAAACCCCCGCCGCAGCTTTTGCGGCGGGGGTTTTGCCGTGCACCAAGATATGGGGGAGGGTGTGGGACATACGCCTGTGACAGTACGTATGTGCGGAAGAAAACGAATAGAAGTTCGATTAAATTTGCCGTGTTATTCCCGTAAAATGGGCAAAATCACCGAAAAAAAGTCCTTGCAATTTTTAGGAGGCTACGGTATACTGAAAAGCGTAGTGGAGTGAAATGGAGTAAATTTGCTATCAGTAGGAGAGAAATGGAGGGATTGGGATGACCGGCACCTACGAGCACAGCATCGACAACGCCGGCCGCCTGATCGTGCCCTCCAAACTGCGGGACAAGCTGGGCTCCAGCTTTTATCTGGCGGTGGGGGTGAAGGAAAACCTGACCCTCTACCCCATGGAGGCGTGGGACAAGCTGCGCGCGCGGGTGTCCGAGCTGTCCACCACCGACGCGGCGGCCATGGATTTGTTCTTTGCCAGCGCGCAGCTGTGTGAGGCGGACAAGCAGTGGCGCTTTCAGGTGCCGGCCTACTTGAAGGACTACGCCAAGATCGACCGGGACGTGGTGATCACCGGCAACAACGACCGGGCTCAGATCTGGAGCGCGGATAACTGGAAGGCCAAGACCCGGCAGCAGCTCAACCCGGAAACCATTGCCAGCCTGATGAAAAACCTGGGGATCTGACGCGATGATGGAATACACCCATAAGCCGGTACTCCTGGAGGAGTGCCTAAACGGATTGAACATTCACCCCGGCGGGATTTATGTGGACGGCACTCTGGGCCGGGCGGGCCACTCGCGGGAGATCGCCGGGCGGCTGACCACCGGGCGGCTCATCGGCATCGACCGGGACAAGGCCGCCTTGGACGCCGCCCCCGCCCGCCTGGCCGGGCATATGGACAAGGTGACTCTGGTGCGGGGCAGCTTTGGTCAACTGCCCGCCATCCTCTCCTCGCTGGGGGTGGAGGGGGCGGACGGGATGCTGTTCGACCTGGGGGTGTCCTCACCCCAGTTGGACGACGGCAGCCGGGGGTTCTCCTATCTACAGGACGCGCCGCTGGACATGCGCATGGACCAGTCCGCACCCCTCACCGCCCGGGATGTGGTGAACGGCTGGGACCAGGAGGAATTGAAGCGGATTCTATGGCAGTACGGCGAGGAGCGCTATTCCGGCCTCATTGCCGCCGCCATCGTCCGGGAGCGGGAACGCGCGCCCATCGAGACCACCGGGCAGCTGGCCCAGCTGATCCGGGACGCCATGCCCGCCAAGGCCAAGCGGGAGAAGCAGCACCCCGCCAAGCGCTCCTTCCAGGCCATCCGCATCGCGGTGAACGACGAGCTGGGGGAGCTGGAACGGCTGCTGGACAGCGCGCTGGACGCGCTGAAGCCCGGAGGGCGGCTGGCGGTCATCTCTTTCCACTCGCTGGAGGACCGGCTGGTCAAGACCGCCTATGCCGGATGGGCCAAGGGCTGCACCTGTCCACCGGATTTCCCGGTGTGCGTGTGCGGCAGGAAGCCCCGGGCAAAGCTGGTGGGCAGGAAGCCCATCACGGCGGGAGAGAGGGAGCTTGCGGAAAATCCGCGGGCGCGCAGCGCCAAGCTGCGCGTGGCGGAAAAGCTGTAAACACAGTGGATAAGATCCAGTCCCTGCGGCTTCATGGTGGGGTGTGGAGCGGATATGTGAGGAGAGTGCCCCATGGCAGCTGAGCGCAGGAACAACAGAAGATACCAGACCTATGGGAACGTGGCCTACCAGCCGGTGCCCGAGCTGGAGCCCAAGCGCCGGGAGCGCTCGTCTGCGGCGCCTGTCCGCCGTCCGGAGCCGCACCGCCGTCCCCGGCCGCAGCCCCGCCGCCGCCCGGCAGTACGGCCCAATATCGAGGTCCGGCCCCAGAGCGCCGTGGCCCCCTTTACAGTGGTGGGGCTGTTTGCGGTGCTGGCGTGCATGCTGCTGCTGGTGGTGAACTGCGCCAGGCTGGCGGTGGTGAACAACGGCATCGTGGAGCTGCGCGCCGACCTGGCTGACCTCCAGGACGAGAGCAGAGTGCTCCAAACCAGATATGAGCTGTTGTTTGATGTGGAAGAGATCGAGCGTCAATTTTTGTCCAACGGCTCCATGGTCCGCTCCAACCCGGGCCAGACGGTATATCTGGACCTGTCCGGCGGGGACAGCGTGGTTTATTACGAGGGGGCAAAGGACGGCCTGTCCGCCCTGGTCCAGCGCGCGGAGCAGTTTTTTGCCGGCCTGATGTCATAACCGGCTTGACCCGTCACATAGATTTACCCGTAGAGACAAAAGAGGGGCGTGTGGAACACACAGGGTTCCCGCGCCCCTCTCCCGTAAGCGGCGCGCCCCGCGCCGTCCGGTGAAAACCCTTGGATAGGAGGACCCCATGCAGGACACGAACCTCAGACCCCGCCGCTCGGACGGCAAAAACAATCGAAGCCTGTTCCGGCGCACCATCTTTCTGATGGCGGTGCTGGGGGTGGGGATATTCCTGCCCCTGGTGTACCGGCTCTACCAGCTCCAGATCGTGGAGCAGGAGGACTGGGAGCGGCGGGCCGCCACCCAGCAGACCCGAAGCATCTCCGTGCCCGCCAACCGGGGCACCATCTACGACCGGGAGGGCCGGGCCATGGCCATGTCCGCCACGGTGTATAAGCTGATCCTCTCACCCCGGGGGGTGGTGGGGTCCATCGACAAGGAGAAGTATAAGGACAAGGAGAAGAATCTGGACGAGACCGCCTATGAGAAGGCCCTGTACGACCTGCGGGAGACCATCGTGGACGGCATCGTGGACCTGTTTGGCTACGACGAGGAGCGGCTTTGGACGCGCATCGAGCGCACCAGCTCCGGCTATGAGGTGCTCTACTACGAGCTGGAGGAGGAAGATGCGGAAAAGGCCCGGCAGTTCATCGGAGAAAACCGGCTGTCCGGCGCCCTTCAGCTCACCCCCAGCAGCAAGCGGTATTATCCCTTCTCCTCCATCGGCTCCCACGTGCTGGGCTACATGGGCCAGACGGAGAGCAGCGGTGAGAATATGGTGGGGAAGGACGGCATCGAGGCGCTGTACGAGGGCGCCCTGTCCGGCGAGCTGGGAAGGGTGGTCACCTCCAAAAACGGCTGGGGCCAGGAGATGATCTCCGGCTATGAGATGTACTTCGACGCCCAGAACGGCTACGACGTCCACCTCACCATCGACGAGCGCATCCAGGCCATGCTGGAGCAGACCCTGGCGGAGGGCATCGAGACCTACGACGTGCAGGCGGGGGCCTTCGGGCTGGCCATCGACCCCCAGACCGGGGCGGTGCTGGCCATGGCCAGCTCCCCGGACTTCGACCCCAACAACTGGGGCGTGCTGCTCAGCGAGGCCCTTCAGGAGCAGGTGGAGCAGGTAAAGACGGAGGAGGGGGACGACGCGGCCGACGCCGCCTGGAAGGAAGCCTGGAACAAGCAGATGCGAAACCGCGTGCTCAAGGAGACCTATGAGCCCGGATCGGTGTTCAAGCCCATCACCGTGGCCATCGGGCTGGAGGAGGGGGTCATCTCCCTGGACAGCACCTACAACTGCAGCGGCTCCAAGAAATTCCCGGGGGTGGAGAAGCCCATCAACTGCCACAAGAAAGGCGGCCACGGCCAGCAGAATCTCACCAAGGCGGTGGGCAATTCCTGCAACGTGGCCCTGATGAACATTGCCGAGGAGATCGGACCGGAGATCACCTGGAAATACTGGCAGGACTTCGGCTTGATGGAAAAGACCGGCATCGACCTGAGCGGCGAGGAAAAGGGCATTTTCTGGACGGAGGAGCACTTCAAGAGCATCAACGCATCGCTGGAGCTGGCCACCAGCTCCTTCGGCCAGCGCTTCAAGGTGACCCCTCTGGAGATGATTACCGCCTTCGCCGCCGTCATCAACGGCGGGCACCTGCTCCAGCCCTATGTGGTGCAGTCCATCACCGACGGGGACGGGAATACCACCTTCTACCACGAGACGGTGGAGGTGCGCCAGGTCATCAGCGAGTCCACCTCTGAAAAGATGCGGGGCATCCTGGAGAGCGTTGTGGCCAACGACTCCGGCCACAACGCCTCCCAGATCGGCTACCGCATCGGCGGCAAGACGGGCACCTCGGAGCTGCTGGACCGGAAGAACGAGCCAGGCTACAACAAGGACGTCATGTGCTCCTTCATGGGCTTCGCCCCGGCGGACGATCCCCGGGTGCTGGTGCTGGTGGTGTACGACACGCCCAAGCGTTCCAGCGTCGGCTCCAGCTACACCGCGGGCGGCACCTACATCAGCGGCGGCAATATCGCCGCGCCCATGGCGGGGGCGCTTATCGCCAACATCCTGGACTACATGGGCATCGAGAAGCAGTACAGCGCCGACGAGCTGGCCGGAGCCGCCGCCCCCATGCCCTACGTGGTGGGCAGCGAGCTGACGGTGGCCAAGGGCGCGGTGCAGAGCGCGGGCTTTGAGTGCCGCACGGTGGGCACGGGCAATGTGGTCACCCATCAGGTGCCCGCCGCCGGCGTGTCCATCCCCGGCGGGTCCAACGTGATCCTCTACCTGGGGGAGGAGGCCCCCGACGGCCAGGTGGCCACCCCCGACCTGGAGGGGCTGAGCCCTGCGGCGGCCAAGACGAAGCTGGAGGAGCAGGGGCTGTTCATGCGGGCCACCGGCGTGGTGGACTACACCGACTCCTCGGTGGTGATGGCCGCCCAGTCGGTGGACGCGGGGACCATGGTGACCCCAGGTACGGTGATAGAGGTCCGCTTTGTCAGCGATATTGAGTATGGCGACCATGCCTGAGCGGAGCGCGAAGGCGCCGGTGGCCGTGGTGGGCCGGGGTGGGACCATCACCGCCGCGCTGCTGCGCACCCTGGTGCCCGGGCCGGTGGTGGAGCTCACCCCCTGCCTGGCGGCGTTCTATGAGGGCGGGTGCCTGGCGGTGGTGGGGGAGAACGTCGAGCCGCCCCCGGAGCGGACGCTCAGCGGCTGCGCCGCCGCCCGGTGGGCGCTGGCCCCCCGGTCCGGCGTCACAGTGGTGGGGCTGGATGACCCGGAGGGCCGGCGGCTGGCCGCCAGCAGCGGCGCGGTGTACGGCTACTCCGACGGGCGGCCCCAGGCCGACCTGACGGCGAAGAATGTGCGCCTGCGGGGAGAGCGGCTGGAGTTCGTGGCCCTGGCGGGGGGCGAGCTGGCCCGGGTGCGGGTGAGCGCCGGACCCCGACCCCGGCTGTATGACCACCTGGCGGCGCTGGCGGGGGCGCTGGCCCTGGGGGTGCCCCTGGGGGAGGCGGCCAGGCGGCTGAGCGGCTGAGCACACGCGAAATACAAAAGAGAGTGCGGAGGAGAAAACTATGGTACGGATATTACTGGCGGCAGCGGCTGCCTTTGTGATCTCGGCGGCGGTGGGCTGGGTGCTCATCCCCATCCTGCGGGCCCTGCACGCGGGCCAGTCCATCAAGGAGATCGGTCCCAACTGGCACAAAAACAAGGAGGGCACCCCCACCATGGGGGGCATCATGTTCATCGTGGCGGCCGCCGCGGTGGTGCTGGCCTTCGGCTGGCAGGACATGGCCGGGGGGAGCTGGCAGGCGCTGTATGTGCTGGGCTTCGCCCTGGTGTGCGGCGCCATCGGCTTCATCGACGACTACGCCAAGATCCGCAAGCACGAGAACACCGGCCTCACCGCCGGGTGGAAGTTCCTCTTGCAGCTGGCGGCGGCCATCGCGTTTTTGACGCTGCTCAACAGCACCCACCACCTGACCCCCAACCTGTATATCCCCTTCGTCAACGTCTATCTCCCCCTGAACTGGGGGGTGTATCTGGTGTTCGCGGCCTTCGTCATCGTGGGCTGCGTCAACTCCGTCAACCTGACCGACGGGCTGGACGGCCTGGCGGGCAGCGTGACGCTGGCGGTGTCGGTGTTTTTCGCGGCGCTGTCCCAGTGGTGGGACAAGGGCGCGGTGGGGGTGTTCGCCGGGGCGCTGGCGGGGAGCTTGCTGGGCTTTCTGGTGTATAATTTCCACCCCGCCAAGGTGTTCATGGGGGACACCGGCTCCCTGTTCCTGGGAGGCGCGGTGTGCGGCATGGCCTTCGCCCTGGACGCGCCGCTGGTGCTGGTGCCGGTGGGGGTCATCTACATTGCCGAGACCATGAGCGACATCATCCAGGTGGGCTACTTCAAGCTCACCCACGGCAAGCGCATCTTCCGCATGGCTCCCCTCCACCACCACCTGGAGCTGGGCGGGTGGAGCGAGGTGCGCATTGTGCTCACCTTCACGGGCATCACCGTGGCCTTCTGCCTGCTGGCCTTTGTGGGGGTCATGTACCGGTACGCAATCTGAGAATTGGTACAGCTTTTGAGAAATCAGGATCAAAATGGGGGCCTCCGCGGCGCTCGGGAGCGGCGCGGACCGGCCGCCGACATGTTTCACGTGAAACATCAGTTTTAGAAAAACGAAAGGGGTGAGTCCCATGGCCAGGAAAGCCAAACGAGATTTGACCATCGAACAAAAGCTGGCCCGGGGGCCCATCGACCTGCCCTTTCTGGCGCTGGTGATGCTGCTCACCGCCGTGGGGCTTATCATGGTGCTGTCCGCCTCCTACGCCTCGGCCATGCTCAACCTGACGCCCAAGGTCACCGACACCGGCGGGGACCCGCTGTACTACTTCAAGCGGCAGTTCGGCTTTGCGATGCTGGGGGTGGGGGCCATGTTCGTCATCTCCAAAATCGACTACCAGCACTTCCGCTGGATGTCCGTGTTTGCGCTGGGGGGGTCCATCGTGCTGATGGCGCTGGTGTTCGTCCCCGGTATCGGCAGGTCCGGCGGCGGCGCGCTGCGGTGGGTCAGCATTTTCGGCATCCGCTTCCAGCCCTCGGAGATCGCCAAGGTGGGCGTCATCATGTTTTTCTCCGCGGGGCTGTCCAAGCGCACCGGCCAGGTTGGCCCGCCCAAAAAGTGGAGCAAGCGCACCTTCACCGGACGGATGGCCGCCCGGCTGGACCGGGTGGGCCTGCTGGAGCTGATCCCCTACGGGCTGGTGCTGGCGGTGGTGCTGGGCATCATCGCCATGCAGCACCACATGTCCGCCATGGTGCTCATCGTGGTGGCGGCGGCGTCGGTGCTGTTCGCCTCGGGCATTTCGCTGGGCTGGTTTGCCGCCGGCGGGGCGCTGGTGAGCGGTGCGCTGGTGTGGATCATCACTCAGACGGAGTATATGACAGAACGCGTCACCATCTGGCGGGACCCCTTCAGTGACCCCAAGGGCGACGGCTTCCAGCCCATCCAGTCCATGACCTCCATCGGCTCTGGCGGCCTTTTGGGGGTGGGGCTGGGCAACAGCAGGCAGAAGTACGCCTTCCTTCCGGAGGAGCACAACGACTACATCTTCGCCATCGTGTGCGAGGAGCTGGGCATGGTGGGGGCGTGCGTCATCATAGCGCTGTTCGCCCTGCTCATCATCCGGGGGTTCTGGCTGGCCCTCCACGCCAGGGACCGGTTCGGGACGCTGCTGATAGTGGGCATCACCTCACTGACGGCGTTCCAGACCTTCTTCAACATCGGCGTGGTCACCAACTTCCTGCCCCCCACCGGCATTTCGCTGCCGTTTTTCAGCTATGGCGGCACGGCCCTGGCCATTCAGCTGGCGGAGATGGGCATGGTGCTCAGCGTATCCAGGCAGATCGCCGCCCCCAGGGCGGAGTAGGAGGAAAGGGGGCCCCGCGAAAGCGCCTTTCAGCTTTCGTGGGGAGAGGACGATATGAAGATAATCTTTACCTGCGGCGGCTCGGCGGGGCACGTGAACCCGGCCCTTGCCGTGGCCCAGCAGTTCGAGGCCCGCCACCCCGGCTGTGAGATTCTGTTCGTGGGGGCGGAGCGGGGGATGGAGCAGCGGCTGGTGAGCCAGGCGGGCTACCCCATCGAGACGGTGAAGGTGTCCACCTTTGAGCGCGCCTGGAGCTGGAAGGTGCTCAAGCACAACGTGGGCAGCGCCTTCAAGCTCCCCGTGGGACAGCGGGAGGCGGCGGCCATCCTCAAACGCTTTCAGCCTGACCTGGTGGTGGGGACGGGGGGCTACGCCTCCTACCCGGCGGTCCACGCCGCGGCGAAGCGGCGTATCCCCTGCGCCATCCACGAGTCCAACGCCTACCCGGGCCTCACCACCCGGGCGCTGGCCAACAAGGTGGACCTGGTGATGGTGGGCTTCCCCGAGGCGGCGGAGTACTACAAGGACGCCAAGCGGGTGGCCGTCACCGGCACCCCGGTGCGGGGGGAGTTCTTCACCCTGGACCGGGAGCAGGCCCGGCTGCGGCTGGGGCTGCTGGACAGCCAGCCCTTGGTCATCTCCTTCTGGGGCTCCCAGGGGGCGGGGCATATGAGCGGCAAGACGGTGGACTTTGTGGAGCGCTGGGCCGCTGAGGGACGCCGGTTCCACTACATCCACGCCGCCGGGCGGGACTACGAGGACATGACCGCCGAGCTGGCCAAGCGGGGCGTGGCGGTGGCGGACGGCGAGGTGCGGCCCTACATCGACGACATGCCGGTGGTGATGGCCGCAGCCGATCTGGTGATCTGCCGGGCGGGGGCGTCCACCATCGGGGAGCTCACCGCCCTGGGCAAGCCCGCCATTCTGGTGCCCTCCCCCTTTGTGGCGGCCAACCACCAGTTCAAAAACGCCAAGGTGCTGGCCGACCGGGGCGGGGTGGAGCTGGTGGAGGAAAAGGACTGCACCGGGGAAGGGCTGTACCGCACGACGCTGGAGCTGCTGGCGGACGGAAACCGCCGGGCGGCCATGGGGAGGGCGCTGAAGGAGCTGGCCGCTCCCCACGCGGCGAAGGATATCTACGAAAACCTCGTCAAGCTCATAAAATAACGGCGCAAAGGCCATCCGCATAGAATGAATCGAGATTTCTTCTATGGGGAGGCTTTACCATGAGCGTGATGTATCTACGGGGTGGCGCCCCCTTGGAGGGCAGTTTGGCCGTCCACGGCGCGAAAAACAGCGTGCTGCCCATTCTGGCGGCCTGCCTGCTGGCCCGGGAGCCGGTGACGCTGCACAACTGTCCCCGGCTCACCGACGTCACCGCCGCGCTGGGCATACTGCGCCAGCTGGGGTGCCGGGCGGAGCAGGAGGGGCACACCGTCACGGTGGACCCCGCAGGGGCGTCGGGCTGCTCCATTTCGGAGGATCAGATGCGGGCCATGCGCTCGTCCATCATCTTCCTGGGGCCGATGCTGGCCCGGATGGGAGAGGCCCACCTTACTTATCCCGGCGGGTGCGAGCTGGGCCCACGGCCCATCGACCTGCACCTGAGCGCCATCCGGGCCATGGGGTGTGCGGTGAGCGAGGATCGGGGCATCCACTGCCAGGGACGGCCCCAGGGGGGCGAGATCCAGCTGTCCCTGCCTAGTGTGGGGGCCACGGAAAACGCCATGCTGTGCGCGGTGGGGGCGTCCGGCCCCACCACCATCGCCAACGCCGCCCGGGAGCCGGAGATCGGTGATCTCCAGAGCTTTCTCAACCTGCTGGGAGCCCGCGTGAGGGGGGCGGGGAGCTCCACCATCACCGTGGAGGGGGGGCGCATCCTCCACGGCGGGGAGTACGCCGTGATGGGGGACCGCATTGTGGCGGCCACGCTGCTGTCCGCCGCCGCCTGCGCGGGCGGCCGGGTGCGGCTGAGCGGGGTGGATTGGCGGCATCTGGCCACGGTGCTCTCCGTGTTCCACCAGGCGGGGTGCCGGGTGGAGAGCAGGATGGAGTACGTAGAGCTGGTCCGGGACCGGGACGTGCCGCTGAAGGGAGCGCCCACCATCCGCACCGCGCCCTACCCAGGTTTTCCCACCGACGCCCAGGCCCCCGTCATGGCGGCGCTGGCCGCGTCTCAGGGCTGCACGCTGTTTGTGGAGACCATGTTCGACAGCCGCTACCGCCATGTGCCCGAGCTCATCCGCATGGGCGCGGACATCACCACCGAGGGGCGTGTGGCCCTGGTGCGGGGGGTGGAGCGGCTGCGCGGGGCCCGGGTGGAGGCCAGCGACCTGCGGGGCGGGGGAGCGCTGGCGGCCGCGGCCCTGGGCGCGGAGGGAGTCACCGCCCTGACGGGCTTGAACCACATCGACCGGGGCTATGAGGACTTGGAGGAGATGCTCCGCGCCCTGGGAGCCGATGTGGAGCGCCGGGAAGCGTGAGGACAGCCGCGCAGGGGAGCTTGGACCGAAGCGAGGACAAAAGCCGGCCCGCCGGGTGACGGCAGACGGCTTTTGCCCGGGTCGGAGGGAAAGCGACCTGCGGCGCGGCCAGTCCGAGCGTGACAATATAAGAAGCGTGAGGACAGCCGCGCAGGGGAGCTTGGACCGGAGGGAGGACAAACGCCGGCCCGCCGGGTGACGGCAGACGGCTTTTTGATCGAGGGAAACGGAGGTGACCACCATGGCAAGACAGCGCAAGCACAGCCGGCCCAGCCGCCGGCGAGGCCGCTTCGGCGGGCTGTATAAGGTGCTGTCCGCTCTGCTCATCGCTGGGGCGGTGGTGGTCGCCTGCGTGGTTTTTTTCCGGGTGAACGCCGTGGAGGTGACGGGCAATGTGCGCTATACCATCCAGGAGGTGGTGGACGCCTCCGGCGTCAAAACCGGGGACAATCTCATAACCCTGTCCAGAAGCCGGATCTCCACAAGCATACGCGCCCAGCTGCCCTATGTGGAGAGCGTGAGCATCCACCGCGCCTACCCGGACAAGCTGGTGATCCGGGTGACGGAGCGGGTGGCGTCGGCCTCGGTGGACTCCGCCGAGGGGCGCTGGCTCATCTCCTCCCAGGGAAAGCTGCTGGAAAAGGACAACGGCAGCGTCAAGACCGTCCAGATCATCGGGCTGACGGCGGTGAGCCCCTATGCCGGGGGAACGCTTCAGACGGCGGAGGATGAGCAGATCACGCTGGACTATGTAAAGCAGCTGCTGTCGGCGGCGGAGACCCACGGGATGCTGGAGCAGTGCACCCAGCTGGACTGCTCTGCGGCCACCTCCATGACGCTGTATTACGGCATTTATCGCATCAAGATGCCCCGGGGCGGGGACTATGATTACCACGTGCGCCTGACGCTCAAGGCGTTGGAGGAAGGGCTGTCCAGCGGAAAAATGCAGCAGGGGCAGAGCGGCCTGCTGGATCTGACGGTGGTGGAGAACAAGGCGCGTTTCATCCCAGACCACTAAAAAATTTCTCCAATACGCAACTTTCTATTGACCCCATAGGGAAAAAAGGGTACAATACAACAAGATATAGCTTTGCGCTTGAGATGGATAACAATTCGTTGTTTTACATAGGAGGATCATGGGTTATGGCTTTTGTAATGGATTCCACCGCCAGCCACGAGGACATTTTAAAGGTCATCGGCGTGGGCGGCGGCGGCAATAATGTGGTGAACCGTATGGTTCGTTCCGGAATGCAGGGTGTGGAGTTCATCGCGGTGAATACCGACCGCCAGTGCCTCAACGCTTCCGAGGCCA
>ERZ779629.348-NODE-348-length-19771-cov-5.671079_pt1 | contig 19771 bp, 18 predicted proteins | sample MGYA00514192_ERZ779629 | MGnify/ENA primary metagenome ERZ779629 (study PRJEB29562, sample SAMEA4376709) | mouse gut metagenome | isolation source: Cecum | study: EMG produced TPA metagenomics assembly of the A DSS colitis mouse model was used to assess the... | reverse complement strand
TTCCTTGCGAAGTTCGACAACAAATTCGTAAACTTTTTCAAGGCTCCCGGCAAGCTTATACAGAAAACGCTCACCACGCGCGAGCCCGACGAGGAAATGATAGAGGTCGCAATTGCGGCGTTCAACAGGGTGCTTGCAATGGACGCAGACCCCGCCGTACCCGAAACCGAATTCGTAACCAGCGGCATACTGTCTAAAATGCTTGCCGATACTAAGGCGAAATTTGCCGCGGCGGAAATAGACGAAAGCGACGCCGAGTGGATATATTCAATCGTTCTCGATATAAAGCGAGACGAGCTTAAAAACGAGCGCATGGTGCTCTCGTCGGAAAGCAAAAAGATACACGCTATCGCAAGCGAGAGGCTTACGGGCAGACCGCTTTGGTACGTTATCGGCGATACCGATTTCAACGGCTGCCGCATAAAGGTAGACGAGCGCGCGCTCATTCCCAGACCCGAAACCGAGCTGCTTGCGGATTACGCGATAAAGTCTATCGAAGAGGGCGACAAGGTTCTGGACCTTTGCACGGGCTCGGGCTGTATCGCCGTTTCGATAGCGAAAAGCTGCGTCGGCAAGCGCGTTTCCGTCACTGCGGCGGACCTTTCGGAGGCGGCGATTATGCTCGCGCAGGAAAACGCAAAGCTTAACGGAGTAAACGTCAATTTCGTGCAGAGCGACCTGTTTGCAAGCGTTCGCGGCAGATATAACCTGATAGTCTGCAATCCGCCCTATATAAAGAGCGGCGACATAGCGGGGCTTCAAAAGGAAGTGCGCGGGTTCGAGCCGAAGATTGCGCTCGACGGCGGCGACGACGGGCTCGACTTTTACAGGCGCATAGCCCAGTCGGTGAGAAGCTACCTCGCCAAGGACGGCGTGCTGCTTCTCGAATGCGGGGAGGGTCAGCCCGAAGAGATATTAAAGCTTTTCGAGCGGCGCGACTACGCAATGGTTATGAAGGATTTGAACGGGGTAGACCGTTTTATCAAAATCGCGTTTTAAGCTCTTCGTATCTGCGGCGCAATACGGCGCTGCTTTACGCAAATTATAAGAAAAAATTGTGTCGCAAAGGCACAATTTTTTATATGGAAAATATATGGAAAAATTTTTAATTAAGCTTCGGGATATTTATAACCGCTATTGCGAGCTTTCCGAAAAGCTGAGCGACCCCGCAGTAATAGCCGATACCGCGCTTTGGACCAAGACTGCGAAGGACCAGTCGGAAATTTCAGAGATTGCGCAGAAGTACGAGGAATATCTTGCCGTTTTCGACAGACTGAAAAAGGCGGACGAGGGTATCCGCAGCGAGACCGACCCCGACATGCGCGAGCTGTTTCTTGCGGAAATTTCAGACTGCTCGGAGGAGGTCGAAAGGCTTAAAGGCGAGCTTAAAATCGCGCTTTTGCCCAAGGACAAAAACGACGACAGAAACTGTATAGTGGAAATACGCGGCGGCGCGGGCGGTGACGAGGCGGCGCTTTTCGCCTACGAGCTGTACAGAATGTATTTAAACTATTGCGAGCGGCACCGTCTGAAGGTCGAGCTCGTCGATATAAACGAAACCGAGCTGGGCGGCATAAAAGAGGTCGTTTTCAACGTCGCGGGCAAGGACGCGTACAAGCAGCTTAAATTCGAAAGCGGCGTGCACCGCGTGCAGCGCGTGCCGGAAACCGAGTCGCAGGGGCGCGTCCATACCTCCACGGCGACCGTGGCGGTTCTGCCCGAAGCGGAGGACGTCGAGGTAGAAATCAAGGACGAGGATATACGCGTGGACGTGTACCGTTCGTCGGGCGCGGGCGGGCAGAAGGTCAACAAGACCGAAACCGCGATACGCATTACGCACTTTCCGACAGGTCTTGTCGTCACTTGTCAGGACGAGCGCAGTCAGCTGAAAAACAAGGACAAGGCGTTCAAGGTTCTGCGTTCGAGGCTGTACGATTTTTACAGCTCGCAAAACCGTTCGGCGTACGACGAGCACCGCAAAAGCCTTGTCGGACGCGGCGACCGAAGCGAGCGTATACGCACCTACAACTTCCCTCAGGGCAGAGTTACCGACCATAGAATAGGACTTTCCCTGTATTCTATCGATACGTTTATAATGGGCGACATCGAGGAAATGATAGAGGCGCTGACCGTTGCCGAGCGCGAAAACCAGTTGGCGGGAGAGGAATAAAATTCGGTCGGGCGTGACGAACGCCCGACCGTTTTAACGGATAAAGTTATGACTTTTAAAGAAAGGATAAGCAAATTTTTTACACCCATAGATATGCGGCAGGGCAAAGAATGGAAGGTTTTGCTCAGATTTTCGCTGCCGATAATAGTATCTTATCTGCTGCAACAGGTGTATACGATAAGCGACGCCGCTATATGCGGGCAGACTCTTTCCGCGGACGAGGTTGCGGGCGTAAACGACGTTTCGTCTATTATTTTCGTTTTTTTGCAGTTCGCCTTCGGCTGTACGGCGGGCTTTACCGTGATAATTTCCGACAGAGTCGGCAATGCGGACGCGGACGGAATACGCCGCTCGTTCGCCGCCCAGATAATTCTTTGCGCAATTATCACCGTGTTGTTGACCGCGGTATCTATGCTATGCTTAAAGCCTATGTTAAGCTGGATAAACGTCAAGCCGTCCAACGCTGCCGTTTACGACGCGGCGTATTCGTACTGTCTGGTTATATTTACGGGTATATTCGCGCAGATGTTTTACAACTTTATCTGCTCGGTGCTGCGCAGTATAGGCGATTCGGTTACGCCGCTCGTATTCCTGTTTGCGTCGACGGTAATTAATATCGGGCTGGATTTGTTGTTTATAGTCACGTTCGGTTGGGGCGTAAAGGGTGCGGCTGCCGCAACGGTAATCGCGCAGGCGCTCAGCACCGTGGCTTGTTTTATCTACACTTTTGCAAAATTCAAAAATCTGCGCCTTCGCCGCGCCGACTTCAAGGCGGGCTTAGGCGAATATCTCGCTCACGTCAAGCAGGGCGTGCCGCTCGGCTTACAGTTTTCGGTGCTTGCCATAGGTCTGATAGTTTTGCAGGGCGAAGTCGTGCGCTTTGATTTGACACCCGACGGCGCAATGGTGGAGGGCAATCCCGCGCAGAACGGCTACGGCGCGGCGTGCAAGCTGGGCAATTTCCTTATGTCGCCGATGAACGCGTTCGGTACTGCGTTAGTCAGTTTCAACGCGCAGAACCTCGGTGCTCGCGAATACGGCAGGATAAGGCGCGGAACGCTTCAAGCGACGCTTATGATGTCGGTTTTCTACGTCGTGCTTGCAGGTAGCGGTCTGCTTTTGACGATAAACGGCGCGTATTTACGGCTGTTTTTAAGCGCGGATAAAATTACCGAACGCTCGCTCACATTCGGTAACTGTTATCTGTATGTCGCGCTGTCGTTATACTTTATATTAGGAGTTCTGTTCGTGTGGCGTTCGGCGGCGCAGGGTATAGAAAAACCGCAGTTTACTTTGCTTGCGGGTACTGCGGAGCTTGTCGCACGTATTCTGGTTTGTTTTCTTTTGCCTACGGCGGTAAACGGCGGCGAAATAAATTCCGAGGCGTCGCTTTCCTCTTATATAGCGCTATGCTTTGCCGACCCCGCCGCGTGGCTTGCCTCGGTGCTTGCGCTTACCTATCCTTTCGTAAAATATATCTGTCTTGAAAGATATAAAATAAAAGCGGACGCATAAGCGTCCGCTTGTTATTTGACCTTGATACGGCGGGCGACCTTGTAGGATACGCCGTCGTCGGAATAGCCGACGAGGAAAGTGTTTATTTTCAGCTCGTCGGGGTAGGGAATGACCTTTATCTTTTCAAACGCCTCCGCAAGCTTTTCGGCGTTTTCGTCCGTTATAACGGTAGAGTGGAATATAAATTGCTTATCCAGCTCGTGCGGCTTTACGGCGTAGCTTTTTGCTATCTCGTCAAGCTCGGCGTGCAACTCTTTAAACTGCTCGTTCTCTTCCATTCTCAGCCATATAAGCCCGTCGCGCAGCTCTAAGTCCGCGACCTTTGCCGTAAAGGGCTTCGCCGTCTTCAAATGCTCTACTATATCCTTCATGCAGTGCTTTGCAAGCGCCTCGTCCAGCTCGAACGAAATTTTAAGCGAAACGTGCTGGGGCAAGGCGAGAGCGGCCTCGCTGAGTTTTAGCTCGGCGTTCAATTCCTTGACCTTTTCCCTGTATTCCGCAAACCTCGGGTTTATATCGCAGCACGTCCAAATAAACATAAATTTTTACCTCTGAAATAGATTACTTATTGATTATATAACTTACCCGCAAAAATTGCAACCTATAATTATTCCCTATATTGACAGAAAAAGAAAACTATTGTAAAATAGGCTTATGAATTACAATCAGTCAACCGAAGATTATCTTGAATGTATACTGCTTTTATCGCGCGAAAACGAGTTCGTTCACCGAGTGGACGTGGCGCGTAAAACAGGCGTTTCGCAGCCCGCGGTGCAAAAGGCGGTTAAAATTCTGCAATCGGGCGGATACGTAGAGTGTGACGGTATGCACATTTACCTCACCCCCAAAGGCGAGAAATACGCTATCGGTATTTTCGACCGTCACTGTACTATTACCGAATTTTTGCAAAAAATAGGCGTCAATCCCGCGGATGCGGAGGCGGACGCCTGTAAAATGGAGCACGTAATTTCGGACGCCTCTTTCGAGGCTATAAAAAAATTCTTGGACAGGTAATTTATGAAATTCAAAAAGCTGTTTTTAGTTATTTGTATTATTTGTTTCGGGCTGGCGCTGTCAGTTGCAGCCGCGTGCGGCGGTGAAAACGACGGGCCCGCCTCTATCCCCGTCATAAGCGTAGCACTTGACAAAACCTCTGCGGAGCTTGAGGAGGGAGATACCGTTAAGCTTACGGCAACCGTGCTTCCCAGCAACGCTACCGATAAAACTGTACTTTGGGAATCTTCAGATAAGTCTGTTGCGACCGTTTCGGACGGTACGGTAACCGCAATAGCTGCCGGCACGGCAAATATTACCGCAAGCGCGGGCGGCAAAACCGCGGTCTGCGCGGTAACGGTCAAGAAAAAGAGCGAAGTAAAAATCCCCGTGGCAAATATCACGCTGAATAAGGAAACCGCAATTCTTTTCGTCGGCGAAAGCTATACGCTTATTACCACAGTGCTTCCCGCAAACGCAACCTCGAGAACGGTAAGCTGGAGGTCTGACTCGTCTTGCGTAACAGTATCGGATAAGGGCGAGATAAAGGCGGTTTCTGCGGGTACGGCAACCGTAACCGCCACCGCTGACGGCAAGAGCGCGACCTGCAGGGTTACTGTTTACGAGTTGCCCGCGGTAGAGGAAGTGACGCTTGATAAAACGGCTTTGACGCTTACCGTCGGCGAAACGGATATGCTTAATGCCACCGTTACGCCGGCAGTCGCGCCTGTCGTCTGGAAGTCCTCCGATGACGGCGTCGTGACCGTTTCCGGCGGTAAAATAACAGCCGTAGGCGAAGGGAATACCGTTATAACCGCAACTGCGGACGGAAAGAGCGCAACCTGTACCGTTACCGTCAAAGCGAAAGTAACAGAAGTCGTTTCCGTTACGCTCAGCGTTGCGGACGCGGAGCTGACAGAGGGTGAAACTCTGCAAATTACAGCTTCCGTATCCCCCGCGAGCGCAACCGAAAACGAGGTAAGCTGGTCGTCGTCAAACGGCGCGGTTGCTACCGTCAGTGACGGACTTGTGACCGCTGTCGCGGCGGGTACGGCGAATATTATCGCAAGCGCGGGCGGCAAAACCGCGGTCTGTGAAATTGCGGTTGTGGCAAGAGAGCCCGAAATTCCCGAAAACAGCATAATAACCTATGCGCATGCGGGAGCTGAATGCGCGGCGTTCGAGTGGAAGGAAGCTAACCCCGCGGGTGCAAAGGCGGAATATAAGCTGTCGTCGGCTTCGGCGTATACGCGCGTGGACGGTCAGCTTATCCGCGCAATTTCGGACGGCGCCGCGCGCGTTGATATTTTAGGCTTGAAGGGCGGGGAAAAGTACGATTTTAAAATTACTTCGAGCGACGGTAAAACCGCATACGCAAAGGGCGTGGAAATTGACGCGCACGACCGCGCGGGCTACGCGCATTACGGGTTTAGCGGCGTCGGCGCGTATAATGACGACGGCACGCTTAAAGCGGGCGTAAAGGTCGTTTACGTTACCGAGGCAAACAAGAACGACGTGGACGGCAAGGGCAACAGCATTGCGGAATATCTTGCAAGTATCCAAAACAATAGTAGTCCTGTCGCAATAAGAATAATCGGCACGGTCGGCTCGGCAACGTGGAACGAAATAGAATACGGCTTCCCCGACGGCTTAACCGAGGATAAGGTGGTCGGCATAAACGGCAAAAAGCTGCCTACTGACAACAAGCTACTCACCCAGTCGGAGCTGATTAAGGGCGGGTACAACACTCTCAACGAGTATCCCGATAAATTAGGCGGCGCAAGGTGCGTTGCGATAGACGGGCTCGTCAGCAAAGCAAGCTATTCCTCGGGCGAGTACGACAGCCTTTGGAACGACTGTCAGATTAAGAACGTCAGCAATATCACGATAGAGGGCGTCGGTGAGGACGCGGAAATTTTCCAGTGGGGCTTTACCTTTAAAAGCTGTAACTCCGTCGAGGTCAGAAACCTCAGATTTTACGACTATACCGAGGACGCCTGTTCGATAGAGGGCAGCGAAAATTCAACCACGCTTGCGGGCTTCAAGCACAAAAATTTCTGGGTCCACCACAACACCTTCGATTTGGGCGTTAACTACTGGGACGTTTGCGCCGAGCAGGATAAACACGACGGCGACGGCGCGACCGACTTCAAATATATTTCGAATATAACCGTCGCGTACAACCGCTATAACGGCACGCACAAGACGGGGCTGGTCGGCGGAAGCGACACCGCGCATCAGGCGTGCTTTACCTTCCACCACAACTATTATAACGGCTGCGACCAGCGTATGCCCCTCGGCAGACAGGCGAACATGCACCTGTACAACAACTATTATAAAAGCTCGGGGCTGTACAGCGTATCGCTCAGGGCGGGCGCGTACGCGTTTATCGAAAACAGCGTGTTTACAAGCGGCAAAGAAAAAACCAAGCCCGTCGAGCTTGTGAAGGGCAGCAACGGCGCTCCTTCGGCTAAGCTTATCGGCTGCGAAATAGAGGGGGAAATCGCAAACGGCGTCGGCAGCGGGTATCTTTACGTCGGCGACGACAGAACGGTAATTGTTCAGGGTGACAACCTTTACGGACTGAATTTCGAGCAGAGCGCGAATTTCTATACCGTTGACAATATGCTTTCCGCAAGCGAGGTAAAAACGGTAATTCCCGAAGTTGCGGGCGTAATGAAGCGCAGCAACAATCTGGAAACAGAGGACGGCGGAGAAGAGCAGCCGCCCGAGGTTATCCCGCCCGAGCCCGCAAACGGACAGAGCGTAAGCTTTACGGAAGAAGGCGAAACGGTTGCGGTTGACGAGGTGTTTGCCGACGGCGAAGCGTTTACGGCAAGCTGGAACAAAACCAAGTCCGCAGTGACGAAAGGATTTTCCGCTGCGGTTGCTGACGACGGTTCGGAAAAGTCGTTCGGATACGCGCTTTTAAGCAACGGCACGGGCGGCGGCGTTACGGTAACCGCTAAGTCGGCGATAAAGCTTACGGTATATTACGGCGCAAGCGACAGCCAGTTTTCCGTAAAGGACCAGTCAAAGTCCGGTAATCTTTGCTGGACGGTGGACGGCGTCAAACAAACGAGCGCAAAGACCGAAAGCAAGAGCAACAAAACAGCTTACAGCGAGGTTATAACTCTTGAAGCGGGTCAGACGGTGATATTTGAAATTTCGGCTAACAGATTCGTTCTGTACGGACTTTACGCGGAATAATAGTGCGCGCGCATTTCTGCGCGCGCTTTATTTTGAAAAAAAACTTAACTACGGTTATTTTTTAGTTGACAATTACGTTTTCCGTGAATATAATAATGCTATAAAAGTTAAACACGGTTAATTTTTAAGGAGGAACGCTATGCCTATTGCCATTGCACCAAAGGGGAAAGAACTTTTCGTTCGCAGAGTCGGCGCTGACGACGGGGCGAAAAGACACCTGCGCGAAATGGGAATTTTCGAGGGGAGTAAAATTACCCTTCTTGCTTCGAACGGCGGTAACGTAATCGTCATGGTCAAGGAAGGCAGATTATGCCTTGACAGAACGCTTGCGGGTAAAATTATCGTGGCGTAAAAATTTTTGTATTAAAAATTAACCATAGTTATTATATTGAGGTGTTTATGAAAAAATTATTAAGCGAATTTACGGTAGGCGAAAGCGGCAGAATAGTTGCCGTAACGGGCGAAGGGCGCGTGCGCCGCAGGCTTTTCGATATGGGCGTGACCCCGGGGGCAACGCTGATTATGCGCAAAAAGGCGCCGCTCGGCGACCCCGTCGAAATTACTATCCGCGGCTACGAGCTGACGCTGAGAAAGTCGGAGGCGGCGTGTGCGGAGGTGGAAGTGCTATGAAAACTTTTGCTTTGGCGGGCAATCCCAACTGCGGAAAAACGACGCTTTTCAACGCGCTTACCGGCTCGACGGCGCACGTCGGCAACTGGCCGGGCGTTACCGTCGACAAGCGCGAGGGCGTGTACAGGGGCGGCGAAAAGCCCGTAAAAATAGTCGACTTGCCCGGTATATACTCGCTTTCGCCTTATACCCCCGAGGAGGTAGTTTCGCGCAATTTCATTCTCGACGGGCAGCCCGACGGGATAATAAATATCGTCGACGCAACCAATTTAGAGCGCAATCTTTACCTTACTACGCAGCTTCTCGAAACGGACGTCCCCGTCGTAATCGCGCTGAATATGATGGACGAGGTAGACAAGGCGGGCGACAGGATAGACGCCCAAGCGCTTGAAGCGGCGCTCGGCGTGCCCGTGGTCCCCGTTTCCGCATTGAAAGGTAAGGGCATTAAACAGCTTATGGACAGGGCTGCTGCTCTGCCAGAAACGCGCAAGGGCGTAACCGTCTTGCAGGACGAATTCAGAAGCGAAATAGCCGCAGCGCGCGCCTACTACGAAAAAGAAGGTGTTTCCTCGCCGCTGTTCCACGCGGTAAAGCTTCTCGAAAACGACGAAATCGAGCGCGAAAGAAAGGGTGCGAAGGAGGCGGTCGCCCAATTAAACGCCGACCTCGAAGCGGAAATCGCCGACAGGCGTTACGGGTACATATCGTCAAACCTTGCGTCCGTAAAGGTAAGCGCAAAAAGACAGACGCTTACCAAATCGGATAAGATTGACAGAGTTCTAACGCATAGAATCTGGTCCATTCCCATATTTATAGTTGTGCTGTTCGCCGTTTTTCACCTGACCTTTTCGGAAAATCTGTTCTTTCTGAACGGCTTTACCGAGGGGCAGGGTTGGATGCCTACGCTTGAAGAGCTCGGCTACGGCGACGGCTTCGGGGCGAGGCTGCTTGCGTGCTTTTACGACGGCGCGGTATTTTCACCCGGCGTGATGCTGACTAATTTACTCAATCTCGTACTCGACTATATAGGCGGGGGCGTTTCCGCGCTGATAGGCGTTTGCGGCGGCGCGGCGTGGGTAGACAGTCTCGTTTGCGACGCAATACTCGGCGGTATTTTCGCCGTGCTCGGCTTTTTGCCGCAGATTTTGTTTTTGTTTCTCGGCTTTTCGGTTATGGAGGATACGGGATATATGGCGCGTATCGCGTTCGTGCTGGACAGAATTTTCCGCCGTTTCGGGCTGTCGGGCAGGGCGTTTATGCCCATGATAATGGGCTTCGGCTGCTCGCTTCCCGCAATGATTAACACCCGCACTCTTTCTGACGAAAACGAGCGTACGGCGACTATCCGCGTAATTCCCTTCTTTTCGTGCGGGGCAAAGCTGCCCATACTTACCGCAATGGCGGGAGGTATACTCGCCGTGTTCGGGGTCGGCAACGTAGATTTGATAACGCTTTCGATGTATCTTGCAGGTATTGTAATTGCGGTTTGCGCGGTGCTTTTAATGCGCAATACCACTATGCGCGGCGAAGCTCCGCCGTTCATTATGGAGCTGCCCGCATATCGCTTGCCCGCGTTCAAAAACGTGTTGCTGCATTTATGGGATAAAGCAAAGCACTTCGTAAAAAAGGCGTTTACTATCATTTTCGCGTCGACGGTAATTATATGGGTGCTGCAATCGTTTTCCTGGCGTTGGGAATTTTTATTGCAGGACGCGCAGCAACTTTTCGAGGCGGACCCCGTAAAGTGGCAGTCGCTTGCGGAAATAGAGGGGCTTGTAAACGTGCAGACCGATAAATCCATTCTCGGGAGCTTGGGTGCGTTCGTTCAGCCGCTGTTTACGCCGCTCGGCTTCGGTGCGCAGCTTGGCAAGTCGTTCGGTTGGGTGTTCGCGGTTGCGGCTATAACGGGACTGGTTGCAAAGGAAAACGTAATAGCAACCTTAGGTGCGCTCGCCGCGGTCGTTGCGGGCGCGTATATCGACTGGGAGGCGGACGAGGTTGCAACCGCCGTCGCAATGATAGAGGGTACGGGCATAACTATTCCCGCTATATTGGCTTTCATAGTATTCAATATGACAACCATTCCCTGCTTTGCGGCGTGCGCCACGGCAAAAGCCGAGCTGCCCAAAGGGAAATTCAGATGGACGCTTCTTTTCTGGGTAGTGACAAGCTATCTTTCAGCCGCGGCTATATATACGTTAGGCAGTTGGTGGTGGACGCTGTTCATATGGCTTGCTGTTGTCGGCGCGGCGGTTGCGCTTATAGCTTTAAGAAATACGGGCAAATTCGATATTCTTAAAATTTTCAAAAAAAGGAGTAAAAAATGAACGCGTTCGATATCGTCGTAACGGTAATTATCGCCGTTTCCGCTCTCGCCGTAATAGGTTGGCTTATCTATAAAAAAATAAAAGGCAAGGGCGGCTGCTGCGACTGCTCGGGCTGTACCGCATGCGACAAATGTAAAAAAAAATAAATGATATAACGCCCGCCCGCTTTTGCGGGCGGGCGTTATATATAGGCGTCAAAACTTGTGTAGCGGCAAAGTTACATTTTTTAATTATTTGCATTACCGCATTGATTTTTTTAAAATTTTATATTATTATATTAAAAAATAATTATTTATGATAGGTGGTAAAATGATTAAAAAGAAATTATTTATTGCATTTTCTGCATTGGCATTAAGTATATGCTTTATTGTTAATTTGATGTTGTTTACAACAAATGTTAATGCTAAAATATTTAAAGACCCAATAAGGTATCATGGCGATAAAGGCGGCGCGGGAACTTTAGTGTGCTTCGACGCTCAACACCAAAACGAAATTTCAAATTTTGCTTCCGTAAATGATGCTACGAAAAGTTTTTATACTAATCCCAAAATTAACGAAAACATTTATAAAAAACCGTCGGCGCATGAAAACTATAATAATATGGATTACGTTGTTTATATTGTAGACAAGCTTGACAAGCTTGCAATGGAATATACCGGAAACGACAGAAGAAAAGCAAACAACTGCGTATTCGGATATATCAGGGGAATAAGTACAAGTTATTGCGATGAGGGGGAAAATGGCGGGCACGTAGGTTATATCGATAGCATTGTCAATAAATGGACATCAACGGCGGGCAAAATAGATAAAGGGTTTGTTAATTTCGTTGCGTCTAACGAGAAAGTTGACGAAATAACTTTCCCCGAATTTTTTGCAAGCTTTGTGCAGGACAGTGACGATTATAACAGCTATTTATACGGAACAGTAGATAGTAGTTTTTTAAATAAACGCTATAAAGTCCCCGACCTCCTCGGCACGGGACAGAGTATCGATTTATTACATATGTTTGCTGCAATAGACGGAATTTATTTAAATACGGAGCATAATAAATTTGCCTGTGACTTTGCTTTGGGAAGTGTCACTATTCAACGCGATATTGTTTCTTGGTTGGGGGATTTGCACCAATTAATTAATAGTTTAAAAGATAAAGATATTGAAGAAAAGACTTATAGTTTAGCAGAAGGATATATTGACTTTAATACTTATCTAGGCGGAGGGAGCGGATTTCCTAGCGATGATTTGCTTGCCGATATTGACGCTTTTAATATTACTAAATTTTTTATTGACTGCGAAAAAAACTATATCGTAAACGCATTTTACGGATATTATAACAGTATTAACAAAAATAAAGCTGTAAAAGGTAATAGATTTTACGAATTCATTTATACTGCTACCTTAGATTTAGAGTGCGCAACAATGCCTAATATCGTTGAAAGTTTTAGGAGGTCGGCGTGCACCGAAAGCAATGTAGGTTATGAAAACGGCAGATATTGGGAGGCTGACATTCGAAGTGGGGTGCGCGTGCATTTGATGGGAGGGGCTGGTTATCAGACGCGTAAAATATGTACGAAATTATTTTGTGACTACATAATAACATTAAGTGGAAGGACGGACTAAATGAAAATAATAAAATATAGTTTGATAATAATTTTATTGCTATTTTCTTTTATGTTGTGTTTTTTTGTTGCAAGTGTGTTAAAGGGCAATTTGTTTGACGAGAAAGTGCTTAAAAAATATGAAGTAAGTTGGCTTGAAAAGCCGCAAAACGCCGTCAATGAAAAACAGTATTCGGATTCCGACAGTTATAATTATGAATGTGAATTAAAAAGTGTTGAAGAATCTTTGTCGTATATTGAAGAAGTATTTAATAATTTTAAAGAAAGAAATTATACTGTAGCCCATTCTATTCGCGCTGTTGACAATGCGTTGCAAGATTTGTATTATGAGGTTGCAGAATCAAATAATTTAACTGATTTTTGTGAAGAGAATAATATTTCGTATTTTTACAAATTTTTTTATAATTCAAAGCCGTTAAATGAAATTGAAAAAAATTCTATTAATCATCGAATTGAGATAGGAAGCCGTTACTTGATTGTTAAATGTTCAAAGATTAAAAACGAAAATAATAGTTATTTGTTAAGTATCATTCTAAATACTGAAGAACAAAAAAACAGTAATTTTATTGTATTAAATAATTAACGTCTAAGGTATTCACAAAGCTGTTTTGCGAATACATAATTACATTAAGCGGGCGGGAATAAGCAGCAATGAAAAAATAGTTCTGGATAAAATTGATATAATTTCAATAACCGGATTAGTCTGTAAGATTATATCAGCAATATTATTTACGAATAACTGAAAGAGTAGACTTTTTGTGAGGTACGGTTTATGATAAAGGTTTCCGACAGGGCGGCGGCGATTGCGCCGAGTATGACGCTTGCAATTTCCGCAAAGGCGAACGAGCTGAAAGCCGCGGGCGAAAAGGTGATAAATTTCGGTGTCGGCGAACCCGATTTCGCTACGCCCGCGCATATAGTGCAGGCGGCGAAGGACGCGCTCGATTGCGGCCGCACGAAGTACGTTGCCGCGGCGGGCTTGCCCGAGCTCAGAAAGGCGATAGCGGAAAAGCTGAAAAGAGAAAACAATCTCGACTACGGCCCTTCGCAGATAATTGTTTCCAACGGCGCAAAACATTCCATTTTCAACGCCGTGTTTGCAACGATAAACGAGGGCGACGAGGTGCTTATTCCCAAGCCCTACTGGCTGACTTATCCCGAAATAGTTAAGGCGTGCGGCGGCGTTCCCGTCTACGTTATGGCTACCTATCGCCACGGATATAAGGTCACGGCCTCGCAGATTGAAAATATGATTACGCCCAAAACCAAGGCGATAATTTTAAACAGTCCTTGCAACCCTACGGGCGCGGTATATACCGAAGCGGAAATCCGCAAAATCGCCGACGTTTGCGCGCGGCACGGACTGACCGTAATTTCCGACGAGATTTACGAAAAGCTTATCTACGGAGGCGAAACGCATTTTTCCATAGCCTCGCTTTTAAAGGAGCAGACGATTGTAATAAACGGGCTGTCAAAGTCTCACGCAATGACGGGCTGGCGGCTTGGATACCTTGCCGCGCCCGAGCACGTCGCAAAGGCGATAGCGTCGTTTCAAAGCCATTCGACGTCAAACGTAAACACCATGACCCAGTACGCGGCGCTTGCCGCGCTCGGCGACGACGGCGCTTCGGTGCGGGATATGGCGGGGGAATTCGGCGCGCGCCGCGCTTTTATGATTGAAAAGCTGGAAGAAATGAAGGCTTTGGGCTTCGACTTTATAAAGCCAGACGGCGCGTTTTACGTTATGCTGCTTTGCGACGGACTGTACGGTAAAACCTATTGCGGCAGACCCGTTCGCGGCAGTATGGACTTTGCCGAGCTGCTTTTGGAATACAAAAAGGTTGCGGCTACCCCGGGCGTGGTGTTCGGCGACGACGACTTTATCCGCCTGTCCTACGCGCTATCCGAAAAGGATATTGCCGAAGGGCTTGAACGGATAAGTGAATTTGCAATGAAAATGCAATAATATTTTTAGGGAATTTTCAAAAAACTATTGAAATTTGGTTTTTTCTCTGTTAAAATGTAAGTAACTAAGAGGAGGCTTTCAAATAATGATTAAACTTGTTTACGGTTCCAAGGGCACGGGCAAAACCAAACGGCTTATCGACGCGGCGAACGAAAACGCCATAAACGCCAAGGGTTTAAGCGTGTTTATTACAGACACCAAAAGATATATGTACGATTTGAACCGCAATATCCGGTTCGTTGACGTTAAGGACTGGACCATCACGGGCGAGGACGCGCTTTGCGGGTTCGTCAAAGGAATTGCGGCGGGCAACAGCGATTACGAGTTTATTTACATAGACGGCATTGCCAGAATTGCCGGCAAAGAGCTTAAAGAGCTGGCGGGAATATTCTTCATGCTCGATAAAATTTCGTCGGAAAATGCAATAACGGTAACCATAACGTGCAGCGCGGCGAAGGAAGAGCTTCCCGATTTCATTGCGAAGTACGCTTAATTCAGTATTAATTCAGGGGCGGCGCAGAACTTGTGCCGCCTTAAATTTTCGGAGGATATATGCGATTTATCAGTACGAGGGGCGGAGAAAAGACGACGGCGCTTGACGCCGCTGTAAAGGGAATTGCCGCGAACGGCGGACTATTCGTTCCCGAAAAAATACCTGCGGTCACGGATGCGGAGCTTGAAAAAATGCTTGAAATGAGCTATCCCGAACGCGTCGCCGCGATACTCGGGAAATTTTTTACGGAGCTTGACGGCGCCGAGCTTTCGGCTGCTTTGGAGGAGGCGTATTCCCGTTTCGGGGCAGACCCCGCACCTCTCGTCCGCGCGGACGACGGCGTTTATATGTTAGAGCTTTTTCACGGCCCCACCTGTTCGTCGAAGGATATGTCAGTGGCGGCGCTGCCCTATATATTTAAAAAGGCGTGCGGCGGCAAGAGCGTAACCGTTCTCGCGGCGACTTCGGGCGACGTGGGAAAAGCCGCGCTCGAACTGTTTAAGGACCGCGCGGGCTTTAAAACGCTGGTGTTTTATCCCGCCGACGGAATTTCCAAAATGCAGAAGCTGCAGCTCGTAACGCAGGAAGGCAAAAACGTCGGAGTGGTTGCGGTAAAAGGCAGCTTCGACGACTGTCTGAGCGCGGTTAAGGAAACGCTTTTGAACTGCGGCGACCAAGCGCTCGTTACCGCCAATTCCATAAACTTCGCCGCGCTCGCGCCGAGGATAGCTTATTATTTTTCGGCGTATCTCGATATGCTCTCGTCGGAGCAGCTTGCGGAGGGCGAGGAGGTCGACTTCTTTATACCCTGCGGCAACCTCGGCAACGCGCTCGCGGCGTATTACGCCAAGCTTATGGGGCTGCCTGTAAGGCGCATACACTGCGCCACCAACGAAAACAATGCGCTCTGCGGGTTTTTGAAAAACGGCGTATTCGACGCCAACCGCGAGCTTGTAAAGACAACTTCGCCGAATATGGACGTGCTCGTTCCGTCCGAGCTTGAAAGACTGATTTTCGAAATTTCGGGAAGGGACGCGAAGCTGACCGCAAAGAGAATGAAGTCGCTTGCGGAGGAGGGCACCTTCTGCCTTACCGAAAACGAGCTTGAAAAGCTTAACGGCGTTTTCGACGGCGGATACGCGACGGAGGAAACCTGCGTCGAGGCTATGTACGACGTCTTTACCGACATAGGCTACGTAATGGATACGAACGCGGGCTGTGCAATGAAGGTCGCGCACGACTGGTACGAAAAAAATAAAAAGGACGAAACGAAGGCGGTCATCGTAGCGGCGGACAGCCCGTATAAATTCCCGCAGGACGTTCTGTACGCAATGACGGGCAACGACGTCAAGGATAGCTTCAAGGGCGTCAAGCGGCTGCACGACGCAACCGCAATGGCTGTGCCGAAGTGTATTAAAGAGCTTCGGGACAAGCCCGTGCTTTTCTCGAAAGCTGTAGACAGAAAAAAGCTTGCCGACGAAGTAGCGGAATTTTTGAAATAGACTTACGGCGCGGGCGGATGTATATCCGCCCGCGCCGATTATGTAAATATTGTGAACTAACGGGTCAAGTTTGGTGATTAAAAGCGTAAACGCGCAGAAATATCTTTACTTTTTATCCGTAAATATGTTATGATAAACGGGTAAAAGTTTAAAAGAGGTGAATTATGGACAGCGAAAACAAAAATCTGTATTCTGCGGTACAGCCCACCAACAACTTAACCATAGGCAACTATCTCGGGGCTATCAAGAATTGGGTACGGCTTCAGAACGATTACAACTGTTTTTATGCGATAGCAAATATGCACGCTATAACCGTAAGACAGAATCCCGCCGAGCTCAGGCAGAGAACGCTTGCTCTTGCCGCGCTGTTTATAGCCTGCGGCATAGACCCTGAAAAATGCGCGCTGTACGTTCAGTCAACCGTGCCGGCGCATGCGGAGCTGTGTTGGGTTCTCAACACCTTTACCTACGTCGGCGAAATGGGAAGAATGACCCAGTTCAAGGATAAGAGCGCGAAACATGCCGATAATATAAATATGGGTCTTATGGACTATCCCGTGCTTATGGCGGCGGATATCCTTTTGTTTCAGGCTGCCGTAGTGCCCATAGGCAAGGACCAGACCCAGCATCTTGAAATTGCCCGCGATATCGCGCAGCGCTTCAACAATGCTTATTCCCCGACATTTACTGTGCCCGAAGGGGTTTATCTGAAAGCCGCCGCAAATATAAGCGACCTTTTAAATCCCGATAAAAAAATGTCCAAATCGGCGGAAAACCCCAACGGCTCGATTTTTTTATCCGACGACAGGGATACCATAATCCGTAAATTCAAGCGCGCCGTGACGGACAGTGACGGAGAAGTAAGATACGACCCCGAAAATAAGCCCGGCGTAAGTAATCTGCTTTCCATATATTCGGTATTTTCGGATAAAAGCGTCGCGGACGCGGAAAGGGAGTTCTGCGGCAGGGGCTACGGCGAATTTAAGCTGGCAGTTGCGGAAACTGTTGCGGATAAGCTTGCGCCGATACAGGCAGAGCAGGCAAGACTTTTAAAGGATAAGGAATATCTTGACGGCGTTCTGTTAAGCGGTAAAAACCGCGCGGAATACGTCGCAAAGAAAACTTTAAACAAGGTCTATAAAAAAATAGGATTTTATCAAATATAGAGTTAACTTTTTGAGGTCGCAATTTGTTTGGATATATTCAACCCGACGCCCCGTATCTGTTTAAAAAGGACGAAACGCTTTACAAAGCATTGTACTGCGGACTGTGCAAAAGCATAGGCGCAGGCTGCGGCCAACGTGCGCGTTCGGCTTTAACCTTCGATATGGCGTTTATGTCGGCGTTAATTCACAACATAAGGCGGGAGGACGTAAATATAAAGCGTTCGCGCTGCGCGCTGCATCTCATAAAAAAGCGTCCCATTGCCGCCGTTGACGAGGTGACCGTAATGCTGGGCTGTATAAATACGGCGCTGGCGTATTACAAGCTCTGCGACGATAAGGCGGACGGCGACAAAAAAGGAGTGTTCAGGCACCTGTATAAAAAGGGCTTGAAGCGCGCCGCGAAAAAGCACGCGCCTGCGGTGGAAATAATCGGCAGGCAGATGAGTGCGCAAAGCGATTTGGAAAAGGCGGGTTGCAGTATAATAGAAATGGCTGCCGAGCCCACGGCGGTTATGATGAGCGAGCTTTCGGCGTACGCGTTAGGCGAATATTCGACCGACGAAACCCGCGCGCTGTTTTACGATATAGGTAAATGGGTATACTTAATCGACGCGCTCGACGACTACGACAAGGACGTAAAAAAGTGCCGCTATAACGTGCTGTACAACGCCTTCGGTTCTGACTGCAAGGCGCGAGCGGTTGAGGACAACAGGGAAGAGCTTACCTTTCTTTTCGACAGTCTTTTCGCGGACATGCGCGCGCGGATTGCCAAAATAGACTTCGCGTTCAACCGCGATTTGACGGATAATATTATATTGCGCGGCATACCCTTAAAGACGAGGGCGGTTCTTAACGCGCAGTGCAAAAACAAAAAAAACGGAGATAAATATGAACAAGAAAAATCTTGAGCTTTTCGGGCTTTCGGAGAACGCTACAAAAGAGGAGCTGGATTCGGCTTACGAGGCTTTGAGAAACAAATATCTCGAAGAGAGATTTATGGACGGAGACGTCGGCAATAACGCCGCGGAAATGCTCACCCGCATAGAGACGGCGTATAACGACCTCACTCGCGAGCTGTCCGAAAGCGCAACCGCTGCCGAGGACGGCGGCTCGTTCACGCGAGTTGAAGAGCTTATAAAAGACGGCAACCTTGCCGAGGCGCAGCGCGTACTCGACGGCTTTAACGAGCGCGGAGGGAAATGGCATTATCTGCAAAGCGTGCTTTTCTACCGCAAAAACTGGGTAAGCGAAAGCAAAAAGCAGCTTGAAATAGCCATTCAGCTCGAGCCCGAAAACGACAAATACAAGGAAACTTACAGAAAGCTAAACGAGAAAATCAACTACGATTCGCAGCGTTCCTCTAACGAAAGCGTTTATCAGGGTCAGACCGTGAACGCAGGCGACGAAAACCAGATGGGCGGCAGCTTCTGCGCAAGCTGTATCGAATGTTGCTATCTCAATATGTGTATTAATTGCCTTTGTAACAGCTGCTGCCATTAAAATTGCTTTTTCTATGCAGTTTTGGGGGTAGATATGGGTAAAAATAAATATTCGCGGTCGTTCGAAATCGCGCTTTCCGCCATCTCGTGCGCCGTGTCGGTCGTTATGTTGCTCGTCGGGTTTTGGAGTGATATTCTGCTTGCCTCGGGCTATCTGTTTTCGACGGTTGCGCTTATGGTGCCGCTGTCAAAGCAATTTTACCGCGGCGGCGCGCTTGCATATCTCGGCACGGTAATTCTCGCAATAGTTATGGGCGCGGCGGCCAAATTTTGGGATTTGGTTCCCTTTATAATGTTTTTCGGGCGGCATCCGTTGTTAAACGCGTTGCAGTTAAAATTCAACGTCAACAAATGGCTTGCGCTCGCGGTGAAAACCGTTTGGTTCGACTTTACCCTTTGGGTTGCCTATATCCTTATTTTCGGCGGAGTTTTGGGCGGTTCGCACTCTGACAACGCCTTTTACGAATTTATAAACAGATATATCTACTGGTTTATTTTCGTGGGGGGAACGCTGATTTTCTTTCCCTACGACTATCTTATATTCAAAATGCAGGGTACTGTAAACAAGCTCGTTTACAGAATAAAAAAGTAACTATGGAAGAAGACGTAAAGCAGGATACCTTAGAGTTTGCTTTGAAGGTAACGCTTTTTCGCGCTCTTTTCCTTTACGTTGTCCAAAACAGC
>ERZ779629.347-NODE-347-length-19781-cov-8.495235_pt1 | contig 19781 bp, 11 predicted proteins | sample MGYA00514192_ERZ779629 | MGnify/ENA primary metagenome ERZ779629 (study PRJEB29562, sample SAMEA4376709) | mouse gut metagenome | isolation source: Cecum | study: EMG produced TPA metagenomics assembly of the A DSS colitis mouse model was used to assess the... | reverse complement strand
CATGGAGAGCGCCTCCCCCCAGCAGGTGTACCGCGCCCTGTGCTATGTGGTGAACGGCATGCTGGCCAGCAAGAGCGCTGAGTATCACAAAAAGAATCAGGGCAAGCAGGTTTATTACATGTCCATGGAGTTCCTGGTGGGCACCTCCCTGCGCAATAACCTGTACAATTTGGGGCTGGAGGACGTGTTTGCCAAGGCGCTGGACAAGTGCGGGGTGGACATTCACGACCTCTACGAGATGGAGCCGGACGCCGGGCTGGGCAACGGCGGCCTTGGCCGGCTGGCCTCCTGCTACATGGACTCCGCGTCTACCCTGGACTTGCCCATGACGGGCTACTCCATCCGCTATGAGTTCGGCATCTTCAAGCAGAAGATCGTGGACGGCTGGCAGGTGGAGTTCCCCGACGACTGGCTGAGCATGGGCGACGTGTGGCTGGTACCCCACGAGGGCGAGGCGGTGGAGGTGCGCTTCGGCGGAAACATCCACACCTGGGAGGACAACGGCCGCTTCCGGGCCGCCCACCTGAACTACCAGTCCGTCATGGCGGTGCCCAACAAGATGTATATTTCCGGGTATGACAGCAAGGCCGTCAACCCCCTGGTGCTGTGGTCCGCCAAGTCCCCCAAGAGCTTCGATATGTCCGCCTTCTCCCGGGGCGATTACGCCAAGGCCCTGGAGGGGGACACCATGGCGGAGGTCATTTCCAAGGTGCTCTACCCCGCCGACGACCACACCGAGGGCAAGCGGCTGCGCCTGCGCCAGCAGTATCTGCTGGTGTCCGCCTCTGTGCAGACCATCCTGAGGAGGCACCTGCGGGAGAACCGGAGCCTGGACAACCTGCCCGACAAGGTGTCCATCCACATCAACGACACCCATCCCGCCCTGTGCGTGCCCGAGCTGATGCGCCTGCTGGTGGACGAGTACGACTACCCCTGGGACAAGGCGTGGGACATCACCTGCCGCACCCTGTCCTACACCAACCACACCGTCATGAGCGAGGCGCTGGAGCGCTGGGACGTGAAGCTGTTTGAACAGCTGCTGCCCCGGGTGTTCCAGATCGTCCAGGAGATCGACCGCCGCCTGCGGGTGGACCTGCACGGCTACTATGGCAGCGACATGGGCAAGATTGAGTATATGGCGGTAATCAGCAAGAACGAGATCCGCATGGCCAACCTGTGCCTGTCCGCCTGCCACAAGGTGAACGGCGTGTCCAAGCTCCACTCGGAGATCCTGACCAACTCCATCTTCCGGGACTACTACCAGATGGAGCCGGACCACTTCTGCAACGTCACCAACGGCATCGCCTACCGCCGCTGGCTGTGCCAGGCCAACCCGGAGCTCACCGCCCTGCTGAAGGAGCTCATCGGGGACGGCTTCACCACCGACTCCACCCAGCTGGAGAAGCTGATGAAGTACCAGGACGACCAGAAGGTGCTGAAGAGGCTCCAGGAGATCAAGCTGAACAACAAGAAGCGGCTGGCCGACCTGATCCTCAAGCGCAACGGCGTGATGGTGGACCCCGCCTCCCTGTTCGACGTGCAGATCAAGCGGCTCCACGAGTACAAGCGCCAGCTGCTCAATGTGCTCCAGATCCTCTATATGTACCTGGAGATCAAGGCCAACCCCGGCGCTCCCTTCCAGCCCCGCACCTTCGTGTTCGCCGCCAAGGCCTCCGCCGGGTATATCATGGCCAAGCAGATCATCCAGCTCATCGTGTCCGTGTCCAACATGGTCAACCACGACCCGGACGTCCAGGATAAGCTGAAGGTGGTCTTTATGGAGGACTACAACGTGTCCCTGGCGGAGATCATCATTCCCGCCGCCGAGATCTCCGAGCAGATCTCCATCGCCGGCAAGGAGGCCAGCGGCACCGGCAACATGAAGCTGATGATTAACGGCGCGGTGACCCTGGGCACCCTGGACGGCGCCAACGTGGAGATTCACGAGCAGGTGGGCGACGAGAACATCGTCCTCTTCGGCCTGAAAACCGACGAGGTGAACGAGCTGTGGAAGCAGGGCTACAACCCGCTGGACTACGTGCGCAACGACCCGGAGCTGAAGGCGGTGATGGACCTGCTCATGGGCGGCATCGGCGGGATGCACTTCGACGATATCGTCCGCTCCCTCACCACCAACCACAAGGGCCCCGCCGACCCCTATATGTGTCTGGCCGACTTCCACGACTATGTCCGGGCCCAGCGGGACGTGTCCGCCATCTACGGCGACAAGACCCGGTTTACCAAGATGTCCCTGGTGAATACCGCCAAGGCGGGCTTCTTCTCCGCCGACCGCGCGGTGGAGGAATACGCGAAGAACATCTGGCATATCAAGTAGACCGCCGGCCCAGGAGAGCGGCGTATTAAAAAGAGGAGGTCTGGAGCGTGAAACAGGTTTGCTTTGGCGTTGACATCGGAGGGACCACCGTGAAGCTGGGCCTTGTGAGCCGGGAGGGGGAGCTGCTGGACAAGCGGGAGTTCCCCACCTTCCGGGACCTGGGGGCCACCTTTGACGACATCGCCGCCCACATGCGCCAGGTGATGGAGGATTTCCAGAGCATGGACAGCGTGTCGGACGAGTATCAGTGCGTGGGGGCGGGGGTGGGAGTGCCCGGCCCCGTGGTGGGCCAGTCCCGGGTGGTCCACTGTGCCAACCTGGGCTGGAGGAATGTGGACATTGCCCAGGAGCTGTCCAGCCGGGCGGGGGTGCCCGTCCGGGTGGCCAACGACGCAAATCTGGCCGCCCTGGGAGAGGCCTGGCAGGGCGGCGGCAAGGGCTGCCGTAATCTGGTGATGTTCACCGTGGGCACCGGCGTGGGGGGCGGCATCATCTGTGATGGGCGCATCGTGGCCGGAGCCACCGGCGGCGGCGGAGAGGTGGGCCATATGACCGTGCCATTCCACCCCGACTGGCAGTGCGGCTGCGGCCGGAAGGGCTGCCTGGAGGTCACCGCCTCCGCATCAGGCATCATCCGGGCCGCCCGGCAGTTCTCCCCCTTCAAGGAGATGGAGAAGGTCACCGCGAAGGATGTGTATGACGCGGCCGCCGCCGGGGACAAGAACGCCCAGGCGGTGGTGGCCGAGGCTGCGGCGGCTCTGGGCATGGCCGCCGTCACCGTCAGCTGTATCGTCAACCCGGAGGTCATCCTGCTGGGAGGGGGCGTGTCCGCTGCGGGCAGCGCCCTGCTGGACCCGGTGGAGGCCGCCTTCAAGACCTGCTCCTTCGCTCCCTGCGCCGATGTGCGCTTCGCCCTGGCCCAGCTGGGCAACAACGCGGGCATTTACGGCGGCGCGGCCCTGTTTTTCACAGAATGACACGATTTTTCCCCGGTGTGGGGCACAATATATCCGGCGCGTTTGAAAATCGGCAAGTGCAGATTTCAAAGCAGCGGCCCGGCCGCCGGCGGGCACAGCCCCCGTGCTGCCCATGAAGTCCAAAGCGGGGCCGCGTGCGCGGCCTCCCGGGGCGTTTCGCGCCGCGGCCTTCAAAAGAGGCATGCTGTCTTTTTGAGGTGCTTTGACTATAACAGGAAATCAATAAGGAGTGATTCGACATGCTCAAGCTTGACCTGTCCAACCTGGAAGGCGTGGTCTCTCAGGATCAGATCAACGCCATGGCCCCCGAGGTGGAGGCCGCCCACGCCAAACTGTATGATCCCGCCGCCCCTGGCTCCGACTTTGTGGGCTGGGTGCGCCTGCCTGAGAACTACGACAAGGAGGAGTTCGCCCGCATCCAGAAGGCCGCCGCCAAGATCCGCAAGGATTCCCAGGTGCTGGTGGTCATCGGCATCGGCGGGTCTTACCTGGGGGCCCGGGCGGCCCTGGAGGTGTTCCCCTCCGACGGCCCCGAGATCTGCTTTGTGGGCTGCTCCCTCAGCCCCAATGAGCTGGACGCTTTGATCCGCAAGCTGGACGACCGCAGCTGGTCCATCAACGTGATCTCCAAGTCCGGCGGCACCACCGAGCCCGCCGTGGCGTTCCGGGTGTTCCGGGACCTGTTGGTGAAGCAGTACGGCGAGAAGGCCAATGAGCGCATCTACGCCACCACCGACAAGGCCCGAGGGGCCCTCAAGACCCTGGCCGACTCCAACGGCTGGGAGACCTTTGTGGTGCCCGACGACGTGGGCGGCCGGTTCTCCGTGCTGTCCGCCGTGGGCCTGCTGCCCATCGCCGTGGCCGGAACCGACATCGACGCCCTCATGTCCGGCGCACGGGACGCCATGAACGCCTTTGACAAGCGGGACATGTCCAACCCGGTGTGGCAGTATGTGGCCGCCCGGAACCTGCTGTACCGCCAGGGCAAAAAGATCGAGCTGTTCTGCTCCTACGAGCCCTCCTATTCCTTTGTGGGCGAGTGGCTGAAGCAGCTTTTCGGCGAGTCCGAGGGCAAGGACGGCAAGGGCATTTTCCCCGCCTCCGCCCAGTTCACCACCGACCTCCACTCCCTGGGCCAGTATATCCAGGACGGGGAGCGCCACCTGTTTGAGACGGTGATCTACGTGGACGACACCGGCTGTGACATTGAGATTCCCTACAGCGACGACAACGGGGACAACTTGAACTATCTGGCAGGCAAGCCCCTGAGCTTCGTCAGGGAGATGGCGTTCAAGGGCACCCTGGCCGCCCACAAGGACGGCGGCGCTCCCTCTATGGTGCTGCGCATGGACAAGATGGACGTTCACGCCCTGGGCGGGCTGCTCTACTTCTTCGAGCTGTCCTGCGGCATCAGCGGCCATGTGCTGGGGGTCAACCCCTTCAACCAGCCCGGTGTGGAGGCATACAAGAAGAATATGTTCGCCCTGTTGGGTCGGCCCTGAGCTTCGTTCCTTTTTCTTGAAAGAAAAAGGAACCGAAAAAGAACTTTAGCTCGCTGACCGCCGGGGTGGTTAACGTTGAGCTGCCGCCCGGTGACGAAACGCTTGCTGGACAAACGCGTCTTTATTTCAAAAGAAAAAGAAGCGAAAAAGAACCTCAGCTCGCTGACCGCCGGGGTGGTTGATGTTGCGTTTCCGCCCGGCAGCCGCTTCACGCAAAAAATCCGGCCCGTCCTCTCAGAGGACGGGCCGGTGCTTTTGGATGGCCGTATTCAGTATTCCCGTTGAAGTTGCTCCTGGGACACGCCGTAAGTCTCCAGAAACTCCCGCAGGTCGGCATCAGAGCGGACCAGCATGATGTCGTAAAACTTTCCCGTGACCTCATCCCGAAAGCCGGCCGTCTGCTCCCCGGTGCAGATGCTGGTGCGGAGCACCGGCGTTTTCCCCGTTTGGTCAAAGGCGGGGACAGTCTTTTTGCGGTGGAAAAACATGGATTCCTCTCCTTTCGGGCCCTTCGATTGCGCAATTTTTTTAAAGGGTCTATTAAAAAATAGAGAACAGGGTTGAAAACAGCCGCTCCTTTGGGGTAATATGGGTGTGTGAACGACTTTGAGAAAGGGCGGCGGCATATGAATAAGGAATTTTTTAAAAAGATATTTTTCCAATCCCTGACAGGCTTTCTCTCCCTGGCGCTGGCGATCCTGCTGTTTTTCTGCGTTCAGCGGCTGGACCAGCTGCGAAACAGCTTCCATTGGCTGATGGGGGTGCTTACCCCCTTCATCTACGGCGGGGTGATGGCCTACCTGCTGAAAACTCCCTGTAATTTTCTTGACGGAGTTTTCCGGGATGTTTTGCCGGAGCGCCTGAAAAAACGGGCCGGTATATTCAGCGTCACCGCCGTCATGGTCATCAGCGTTCTGGTGATTTACCTGCTGCTCAGCATGGTGATCCCGGAGATGGTGGAAAGCCTCATCGCCCTGGCCGCCGTGGTCCCCCCAAAAGCCCAGGAGTTTGCCCAGTGGGTGCTGGGCCACCTGGAGGGAAATGAGGTGCTCCAAGGGTACGCCAACGAGGCCTTCGCCAGTGTGGAGAGCTGGCTGCGCAACTGGGCCAACAGCGACCTGCTGACCACCATGCAGGGGATGATGGACGGGGTGGTGAGCACGGTGGGCTCTGTGATTACCGTGCTGAAAAACATCGTCCTGGGCATTATCATCTGCGTCTACCTGCTGCTGGCCCGTGGGAAATTCGCCAAGCACGGCAAGGCCCTGATATACGCCGCCTTCAAGCCGGAGCGGGCGGAGGCCCTGCTCAAGGAGGTCTCCTTCATCGACAGCACGTTTGTGGGCTTTTTCGGCGGAAAAATCCTGGACAGCGCCATTGTGGGGCTGATCTGCTATGTGTTCTGTTTGGTGATGACCTTTGTGGCGGGATTCCAGAATTCGGTGCTTATCAGTGTAATCATCGGCGTCACAAACGTGATCCCCTACTTTGGGCCCTTCATCGGCGCGGTGCCCGCCGCCCTGCTGATTTTGATCTCCAGCCCCCGGAACTGCCTGATTTTCCTGATCTTCATCGTCATCCTTCAGCAGTTCGACGGCAATGTGCTGGGACCCAAGCTGCTGGCCGGAAGCGTGGGCCTCACCGGGTTCTGGGTTCTGTTCGCCATCACCCTGTTTGAGGGGATGTTCGGCTTTGTGGGCATCCTGGCGGGGGTGCCGGTATTCGCCGTCATCTACGACCTGATCCGCCGGTGGGTGGTGGCCGGTCTGAAAAAGCACGACAAGCTGGACGTGCTGCAATAGATGGGAAAAGGCGGACGGCCCCGGGCCGTCCGCCTTTGTTTAGTATGCTCAGTGGATGTAGGTGAGGTTCCCCTGGCCCTTGAGCTTGAACCGCTTGGTCTGGTCCTCCAGCACATGGACTTGCTCGAACAGCTCGGAGCTGACGGCGGCGGACTCCTCGCTGCTGGCGGAGTTGGTCTGCACCACCGAGGAGATCTGCCCGATGCCCTCGGACACCTGGGACAGGGAGTCGGCCTCCTGATGGATGGCGTCAGTGATGGTCTCAATGGCCTTGTTGGACTCCACCACCAGCGCCAGCGCCTTCTTCAGAGAGGTGGACACCTCGCCCACGATCTGGGTGCCCCGGTGGGTGGCCTGGATGGAGTTCTCAATGAGGCCCTTGGTGGCCTTGGCGGCCTCGTCGGACTTGGAAGCCAGACTGCGCACCTCGTCGGCCACCACGGCGAAGCCCTTGCCGGCGGCTCCGGCCCGGGCGGCCTCTACGGCGGCGTTCAAGGCCAGAATGTTGGTCTGGAAGGCGATGTCCTCAATGGTGGAGATGATCTTTCCGATCTGCTGGGAGGCGTCGGAGATATCCGCCATGGCGGACACCATCTGCTCCATCTGATCGCTGCTCAGGGACACCTGCTGGCTGGTGAGCTTGGCGCTGTCCTGAGCGGCGGCGGCGGCCTCGGCGTTGCGTCCGGCGCTCTTGGACAAGTCGTCCACGGTGGCGTACAGCTCCTGCACCGCGCTGGCCTGCTCGGTGGCGCCCTGGGCCAGGGCCTGGGCCCCGCTGGACAGCTGCTCGGCGTGACCGGACACCCGCTGCTCCGCCTGGACGATGTTGTCCATGGCGTCGGACAGGGCCACGGTGAAGCTGTCCAGGGCCGTTTCAATGGCGCTGAAATCGCCGATGTACCGGGTGGAGGTCTGCACGTCGAAGTTACCCTGGGCCAGCTCGCCCATCACCCGGTCAATGTCCTCAATGTACTGCCGGATGAGGCCCACGGAGTCCTCCAGGGTCCGGGCCAGCTGGCCCAGCTCGTTTTTGGAGGTGTACCCCAGATCCAGCGACAGATTGCCCTCCTGAAGCGGCTTTGCCTTGTTGGTGATAATCAGCAGGGGCTTGATGACATTGCGCATCACAAACACCACCAGGCTGATAAGGGCCACCAGGTTGAGTATCAGGCAGATGATGGTGAGGGTGTGCATGAGGGCGACGGTGGAGTTCATGCGCTGGACGCACTGGTTGCTGAGCTCGGTGCCCTGGGTCACCACCTGGTCCAGCAGGCCCACCAAGGTGCTCAGGTTGGTCTGGATAGTTTCCTGATAATACTGCTGGGCCCGGCTGTGGCTGTTGCCGTACATCTCCAGCACGGTGCCCGCAGAGGCGTGAAGCTCTTTGTGCAGCGGCTCGATTTCCGCGCGCAGGCGGTTAATCTCCGCGTTTTCCAGCTCCAGATCACTGTACAGCCACTTGCCCAGGGCGCAGCTGGTGTGATCCATGCTGCCGGTGAACTCGGTACCGGCATAGAGGGCGTTGCTCAGGTTGGCCGACCATTTGTAGTGGGCCACCTCCGCCTTCTGTGCGCTGTCCAGCAGGGCGCTTGCCTGGGCGCTGGCGTCTTGGGTGCTCTCAATGCGCAGGATATTCATGGTGGTCACGCAGCTGAATAGGATCACAGCGACAATGGCGCAGATCACCCGGATGTTGACAGATCTTTTGATACTTGTACCCATGATACATGGTCCCCCTTCGTGGTTTTTCCTGAGAGCTTGATAGAAAGCGTGTCAGTGTCATCCATCACCTCATTGCAGGCGGCGCCCGGCGTGAACCGCCGCCAAAAACTGGGCGCCATAGATTTCCGCCCATGGCGGAAAACGGAAGCAGTATCCCCATTATATGATAAGAGCGGGATAAATGCAAGAGCAACCCGCTCCGGCGGGGCAGGAAGTTTTTCCGGCGGGCGGCAAGGTTGCGCCGGAAGGGGAATATATGGTATACTTTTCCTGTTACCCTGGGAAAAGAGAGGAGGAGAGGCGGTGTACGAGCTGATTCCGCTGCCCCTGTCCGCCGGAATTCTGGCCCAGTACGGCGGGGCGGAGGGCCTGCGCGGGGAGCTGGCCGCCCTGGGCTGCCAGGGGGTGGAGGCCATCTGGGCGGGGGAGCCCATTCCCCAGGAATTTCCCAGGCCGCTGGCGGTGGGCTGGCACCTCACCTTTTTCACCGACTGGCTGGACCTGTACCGGGAGGACAGGGCCATGCTGGAGGAGAAATACGGCACGCTGGAGGAGGCCCGGCGCTTCTATGGCGGGCTGGGGCCGGACTATGTGCTGGAGGTCTACCGGGCGGACCTGGAACGGGCCCGGGCCATGGGGGCGAAGTACCTGGTATTCCACGTGTCCGACGTGTCCATCGAGGAGGGGTATACCTACCGCTGGCGGCACACCTCGGAGGAGGTCGCCGACGGTGCGGCGGAGGTGGTCAACGCCCTGTTCAAGGGGGCGGAGGACGGGCCGGACCTTCTGCTGGAAAACCTGTGGTGGCCGGGGCTGACCATGACGGACCCCGCCCTCACCGGGCGGCTGCTGGACCGGGTGAAGTACCCGAAAAAAGGGCTCATGCTGGACACCGGCCACCTGATGAACGCCAACCGGGCGCTGACGAGCCAGGCGGAGGGGGTGGAGTATATCCACCGGATGCTGGACGCCCACGGCGGCCTGTGCCGGTATATCCGGGGGCTCCACTTCCACCAGTCCCTCAGCGGGGCCTATGTGCGGACCTACACCGGCGCGGTCCCCTCCAGCCTGCCCCGGGACTGCGTGGAACGGTACGCCGCCAACTACCGGCACATCCAGAGGATTGACCGCCATCAGCCCTGGACCGTGCCGGAGGCGGCCTCCATTGTGGAGCGGCTCCGGCCGGACTACCTCACCCACGAGCTGGCGGCGGAGGGCCCGGCGGCCCGGCGGGAGGCCACCCTCCGGCAGAGGCGGGCGCTGGGCGGCCCTTGACGGCTTCCCCATCCTGGAGTATACTATTATATATAATCGCGGTATGCCGCGCATTTTGCGCCGGGGAGGGACGGGATTCGCCCCGAATGGACAAAATCCGAGGCTTCGCCGCCCCAGACTATCACAACGAGGTGCAGCTATGGCAAGGTCCACTCCGAAACAGCAGTACGGCAACGACTCCATCTCCGCTCTGAAGGGAGCGGACCGGGTGCGCAAGCGCCCCGGCGTCATCTTCGGCTCCGACGGGCTGGAGGGCTGTGAGCACGCGGTGTTTGAAATCCTCTCCAACGCCATCGACGAGGCCCGGGAGGGCCACGGCGACCTGATTACCGTCACCCGGTACGAGGACAGGTCCATTGAGGTGGAGGACTTTGGCCGGGGCTGCCCGGTGGACTGGAACGAGGCGGAGGGCCGCTACAACTGGGAGCTGGTGTTCTGCGAGCTGTACGCCGGGGGCAAGTACAAGGAGGGCGGCGGGGACAATTACGAATACTCCCTGGGCCTCAACGGCCTGGGCTCCTGCGCCACCCAGTACGCCAGCGAGTATTTCGACGCCGTCATCTACCGGGACGGGTTCAAATACACCCTTCACTTTGAAAAGGGCGGGATCGTGGGCGAGATGAAAAAGGAGCCTGCCGACCGCAAAAAGACCGGCTCCAAATTCCGCTGGAAGCCCGACCTGGAGGTATTCACCGACATCGACATCCCCGTGGACTACTTCACCGACGTGATGAAGCGCCAGGCGGTGGTCAACGCCGGAGTCACCTTCCGCTTCCGCAGCCAGGCCGGCGGGAAGTTCGAGACCACCGACTTCCGCTATGAAAACGGCCTCATGGACTATGTGACCGAGCTGGCGGGGGAGGACTCCCTCACCGCCCCGGTGCTGTGGCAGGCGGAGCGCCGGGGGAGGGACCGGGCGGACAAGGCGGAGTACAAGGTGAAGCTGTCGGTGTCCTTCTGCTTCTCCAACCGGGTGCAGGTGGTGGAGCACTACCACAACTCCTCCTGGCTGGAGCACGGCGGGTCCCCGGAAAAGGCCATGCGGCTGGCCTTTGTGTCCGCCATCGACGGCTGGCTGAAGCAGGGCGGCAAGTACCAGAAAAACGAAGCCAAGGTGACCTGGGCGGACATACAGGACTGCCTGGTGCTGGTGAGCAGCAATTTTTCCACTCAGACCAGCTATGAGAACCAGACCAAGAAGTCCATCACTAACAAGTTTGTCCAGGAGGCCATGACCGAGTTCCTCCGGGCCCAGCTGGAGGTCTACTTCATCGAGAACCCCATGGACGCGGAGAAGATCGCCGGACAGGTGCTGGTGAACAAGCGCTCCCGGGAGACGGCGGAAAAGACCCGGCTGGGCATCAAAAAGAAGCTGTCCGGCTCGGTGGACATCTCCAACCGGGTGCAGAAGTTCGTGGACTGCCGCACCAAGGACGTGGAGAAGCGGGAGCTCTACATTGTGGAGGGCGACTCCGCCATGGGGGCGGTGAAGCTGAGCCGGGACGCGGAATTTCAAGGCATCATGCCCGTGCGGGGCAAAATTCTCAACTGCCTCAAGGCGGACTATGCCCGCATATTCAAGAGCGAGATCATCACCGACCTGCTGAAGGTGATGGGCTGCGGGGTGGAGGTCAAGGACAAGCACGTCAAGGACCTGAACGCCTTCGACCTGGACAACCTGCGCTGGAATAAAATCGTCATTTGCACCGATGGCGACGAGGACGGCTTCCAGATCCGTACCCTGATCCTGGCCATGCTCTACCGCCTCACCCCCACCCTGATTGAGAAGGGCTACGTCTACATCGCCGAGTCCCCCCTATATGAGATCACTTGCAAGGAAAAAACCTGGTTTGCCTACTCCGACAAGGAGCGCAACGACATTGTGGCCTCTCTGGAGGGCAAGAAGTTCGACGTACAGCGCTCCAAGGGGCTGGGTGAGAACGAGCCGGACATGATGTGGCTGACCACCATGTCCCCGGACACCCGGCGGCTGATTAAGGTGATGCCGGAGGACGTGGAGCGCACCGCCCAGATTTTTGAGATGTTCTTGGGCAACGACCTTCAAGGCCGCAAAGACCATATCGCGGACAGCGGGTACAAATATTTGGATATGGCGGATATCTCATAGCTTGCCTCCGGCGGCCCGCTTTTTCTTTGAAAAAAAGCGGGGAAAAAGAAACTTTTAGAACCTGTATTCACAGCCGAAACCGCCGAATGGCCGAGGGATTTTTCCGGCAGGCAGGAAATTTTCGCAGGAATCATTGGGTTTATTTCAAGAAAATTTAACGCCTCATGCCGGGAAAACACCCAGCCAGACGGTGAATTGAGGTTGTGAATACAGGTCCTTAGACTATTTTCTGAAAACGGTGCTCCTAAAGGCAGGTATCCCACGCCGCGGCGCGGCGTAACAATAGAAACAACCTGTATTTGTGTGAAAAGGAGGAACCTGGCATGAAAAAACTGTTGACGATCCTGCTGTCCATGGCTCTAGTGCTGTCCCTGGCGGCGCCCGCTTTCGCGGCCCCCGCCCCGGACGCGGCTCCCGTGGACGGCGTCTATACGGTGGACGGCGAGGCCGTGCCCGTCTACAAGGCCGGAGACGCCATCCCCATCAGCGCGTTCCTGCCGGAGGCGTCCAACGATGCGGTCCTGAGCATCATCGGCGGCGCGGACGGCCCCACGTCCATCATCACTACCGGCCCCCTGGGGGGCTTTAACTGGGACGGCCTGGACCTGGAGGGGCTGGACCCGGGCAGCACGGACTGGGCGGAGCTGGAAAAACAGTTTGAGCAGATGTACCAACAGCAGCGGGACGAGATCAAAAAGGCCCTGGGCGGCGTGCCCGGCCAGGTGGGCGTGATGGTCAACGGCGTGTACGTCAAGTTCCCCGACGCCGCCCCCGAGGTGGCCGGCGGCCGCACCATGGTCCCCGTCCGGGCGCTGGTGGAGGCCATGGGCGGCGAGGTGGACTACGAGTTTGCGGACCAGAAAGACTCTGTGCGGCTCTTCATCGACAAGTATACAATCAATTTCACCATTGGCGGCACCACCGCAGTAAGGCATACCCGCGGCACCGATACCGGCGAAGCTGATAAGACCATCGAGATGGACTGCGCCCCCTACATCAAGGGCGGGAGCGCCTATGTCCCCGTGCGCTTCATCGCGGAGGCCCTGGGCTGCGACGTGGGCTGGGACAACGCCTATCAGACCGCCGTCCTGCTGGACCGGGAGGCTTTGGCGGACAAGATCGACGAGAAGTTCACCATCCTGAACAAGGTCCAGGCCAACAAGAGCGTTGGCATGGAGGAGGGCAAAAACTATCAGGCCGACGTAAAAGGCAATGTGTCCGTCACTCTGTTCGACACCCTCAACGGAAACAAGACTTATAAGGCGGACCTCACCGCCAAGCAGCTGTTCAACACCGAGGCCGCCAGCGCCCAGATGTCCCTGAAGCTGTCCGACAACGCCCTGGAGGAGCTGAATAAGCTGCTGGCCGGCCAGTTTGGGTCCGGTTATGAAGAGGCCGCCGCCATGATGCTCACCGTGGCGGAGGACATGGAAGTCATCCTTACCCGGGAGGGCCTGGGCTGGTTACGGGCCGCCGCGCTGGACGAGCTGGCGGGTAAGGAAAACGTGTGGATCGCCCTGGATCTGGGCGCGGACTGGGGCCAGCTGGCCTTTACCCAGGCGGAGGACGCCACCATCGGCTGGGTGCTGGCCCAGGCGATACAGGGCGACAGCGTTACCGAGTGGGGCTCCGCGATGGAGACCGTCGATCTGCTGGACAGCCTTTACGGCGACGATAAATTCACCACCGACCGCGGCGTATCCGCCCTGACCATCGGCGTGGACGACCTGTTTGACCTTTACAAGGACAAGGGCCTGAGCGAAGCGGATATGGCGGAGGCCAAGGCCGCCTTCAAGGAGTACGAGATCACCATGAAGGTGGACGCCAAGGGCGGGGCTGAGGTGACCATCATCATGGAGACCGCCCCCCAGGCCGGGGTGCCCGGCATGAAGATCACCATGGACGTGAAGCAGGCCGATGGAAACGTCACTATGGATATGAATTTCCACATCGCCAACATGGGCGAGATGAAGGTGGAGCTCACCCAGACCCAGAAAGCCGTCAGAGGCAGGCCCATGACCGAGCCCCCCGAGGGGTCCACCGTGGTGGATTCCGTGGAGCCTTTTGCGTTCTGACCGATTCGCAGCGTGACAAGCGGCCGCCCGAAGCCTTCCCCCGGCGGGGGGAAGGCTTCGGCGCGGTCCTCCCGCAAACTGAGAGTAAGGATTGATTCGTTTGGCTAAGAAAAAAGCCCCCGAGCAGAAGGGCCCCAAAAAAGTGGATAACCCCAACGTCATGGGCCTGCGGGCCCAGGTGCTGGAGCAGCCCATCACCGAGACGCTGGAGCTGAACTATATGCCCTACGCCATGTCCGTCATTGTCTCCCGGGCCATCCCGGAGATCGACGGCTTCAAGCCCTCCCACCGGAAGCTGCTGTATACCATGTACCAGATGAAGCTGCTGGGCGGCTCCCGCACCAAGTCCGCCAACGTGGTGGGGGCCACCATGAAGCTCAACCCCCACGGCGACTCGGCCATCTACGACACCATGGTCCGCCTCAGCCGGGGCTACGGGGCCCTGCTCCACCCGCTGGTGGACTCCAAGGGGAACTTCGGCAAGGTGTACTCCCGGGACATGGCCTGGGCCGCCTCCCGGTATACCGAGGTGCGGCTGGATCCCATCTGCCAGGAGCTGTTCCGGGACATCGACCAGGACGCGGTGGACTTCGTGCCCAACTACGACGGCAAGCTCACCGAGCCCACCCTGCTGCCCACCACCTTCCCCAACGTGCTGGTGAGCGCCAACCAGGGCATCGCCGTGGGCATGGCGTCCAACCTGTGCGGGTTCAACCTGGGGGAGGTGTGCGACGCCGCCATTGCCTACCTCAAGGACCCCGGCGTGGACCTGCTGGAGGTCCTGAAGGCCCCGGACTTCTCCACCGGAGGACAGCTGCTCTATGACGGGGCGGCCCTGGGGGAGATCTACCGCACGGGCCGGGGGCCCCTCAAGCTGCGGGCCAAGTGGCGGCACGTCAAGGAGGACAACGTGCTGGAGATCTATGAGATCCCCTACTCCACCACCGTGGAGGCCATTTTGGACAAGGTGGCCGAGCTGGTAAAGGCGGGGAAGATCAAGGAGATCTCCGACATGCGGGACGAGACCGACCTGAACGGCCTGAAGCTGGCCATCGACCTGAAGCGGGGCGCGGACCCGGAGAAGCTGATGGCCCGGCTGTATCAGATGACTCCCCTCCAGGACACCTTCTCCTGCAACTTCAACATTCTCATTGCCGGTATGCCCAAGGTGATGGGGGTGGGGGAGATTCTGGAGGAGTGGACCGGCTGGCGGATGGAGGGGGTGCGGCGGCGGACCTACCACATCTGCAAGAAAAAGGAGGAGAAGCTCCACCTTTTGAAGGGCCTCAAGCGTATCTTGCTGGACATCGACAAGGCTATCCGCATCATCCGGGAGACGGAGGAGGAGGCCGAGGTGGTGCCCAACCTGATCATCGGCTTCGGCATCGACCAGGTTCAGGCGGAATACGTGGCGGACATCCGGCTGCGGAACATCAACAAGGAGTATATCCTCAAGCGGGTGGAGGAGACGGCCCAGCTGGAGACGGAGATTGCCGATTTGAAGGACATCATCGGCTCCCCCCAGCGGATCAAGGCCATCATCACCGGCGAGCTGAAAAACGTGAAAAAGAAGTACGCCGTCCCCCGGCGCACGGAGATTGTCTACGAGTATCAGCGGGGGCTGGAGGCCCAGGCCGCCGCCGGGGAGGATATTCCCGCCTATCCGGTGCATGTGTTTGTCTCAAAAGAGGGATACTTTAAGAAGATCACCCCCCAGTCCCTGCGGATGAGCTCGGAGCAGAAGTACAAGGAGGGGGACGGCCCCTTCCTCCAGTGGGAGGGGGTCAACCGGGACGAGCTGCTGGTGTTCACCGATAAGCATCAGTGTTACAAGACCCGGCTCAGCGATTTTGACGACGCCAAAGCCAGCGTGCTGGGGGACTATCTGCCCACCAAGCTGGGCATGGACCCGGAGGAAAAATTTGTCTGGGCCTGCGCCCCCGGGGACTACACCGCCCACCTGCTGTTCTTCTTCGACAGCGGCAAGGCGGCCCGGGTGGAGCTGTCCGCCTACCAGACCCAGACCCGGCGGAAAAAGCTCACCGGGGCCTACTGCGACAAGTTCCAGCTGGTGTCCGCCTGCCTGCTGGCGGAGGACCAAGAGATGGCGGTGGGGTCCAGCGACGGGCGGTGCGTGGTGTTCCACACCGCCTCCCTCACGCCCAAGACCACCCGGGCCACCCAGGGGGTGGGCGTGATGGCGGTGAAAGCAAAACGCCATGTGGAGTGGGCAAAGCCGCTGAGCGCCACCCACATTGTCAACGCCGCCCGGTACCGGGCCCGCTCCCTGCCCGCCGCCGGGGCGCTCCTCAAGGAGGAGGACCGGGGGGAGGAGCAGATGAGCATCCTGTAGGACGTGCCTCCGGCGGCCCGCTTTTTCTTTGAAAAGAAAAAGCGGGGCAAAAAGAAACTTTTAGAACCTGTATTCACAGCCGAAGCCGCCGGATGGCCGAGGGATTTTTCCCACAGGCAAGGCAGATTTTCGCAGGGAATCATTGGGTTTACTTCAAGAAAATTTAACGCCGCATGCCGGGAAAACACCCGGCCAGACGGTGAATTGAGGTTGTGAATATAGGTTCTTAGACATCCTTACCTGATTGGAGGCGCCCTATGGTCCGCTTGAAAAAAACTCTGCTTCCTCTTTTGATTATCACCGCGGCCTCCGCTGTTTACGCGCTGGGGTTTGTGTGGTGCTACGCGCCCAACGGCATCGCTTTTGGCGGCATCACCGGGGTGGGCCAGATCGTAAATTATCTGATCCCCGCCTGTCCCGTAGGCGTCACCGTCATTGTGCTCAATATCCCTCTGTTCATCCTGGGGTGGAAATTCATCGGCGGGGGGCTGCTGGTGTCCTCGCTGTACGCCATGTTCATCTCCTCCATTTTCATCGACATCCTCACCCCCCTGCGGGAGTGGGAGCCCATGGACCCCCTGCTGGCCTGTATTTTCGGCGGGCTGCTGATGGGGCTGTCTTTGGGGCTGGTGTTCCAGCAGGGGGCCACCACCGGCGGCACCGATCTGCTGGCCCGGCTTTTGAAGCTGAAGCTGGCCTGGCTGCCCATGGGCAAGCTGCTGATGGGCATCGACCTGGCGGTGATCCTGGCGGTGGCGGCGGCCTTCCGCACCCTGTACGCCGCCCTGTACGGCCTGGTGGCCCTGTATATCTCAACCATCGTCATGGATGGGGTGCTCTACGGCATGGACACCGCCAAGGTGGCCTATATCATCAGCGACAAAAACCAGGACATCTCCGATATGCTGGTGCGGGAGATGGACCGGGGCGTGACCATCCTCCACGGCCAGGGGGCGTACAGCGGCGCGGAAAAAAACGTGCTCATGTGCGCCTTCAAGCAGCGGGAGATCGCCGCCATCAAGGCTGCCGTCAAGGACATCGACCCCGTGGCCTTTGTCATTGTATGCGACGCCCACGAGGTGCTGGGCGAGGGCTTCCGGGACTACAAAAAGGATGGATTATAAGAGAAGCGCGGAGCCGTCGTGAGCAGCGCGGATGGAGCGGAGCGAAGGGAAAAGCCTAGCCACCGCGCAGCGGGGGCGGGTTTTGCCTGAGCCGCAGCGAAGCCGCGCGTCGCGAACAGGCGCAGCGTGACAACACAGAAGCGCGGAGAAGCGGACAGTGAGGGAGCTTGGACCGAAGCGAGGGCAAAAAGCCAGGATTTTCGGAGAAAATCTGCATTTTGCCCGAGTCGGAGGGAAAGGGACCGAACGTCCTGGCCGCTTCGCAGCGTGACAACACAGAAGCGCGGAGCCCTCATGAGCGGCGCGAGGAAGGAGGAGACAGTGAAAAAACGAATACTGGCCATGCTTTTGTGCTTGGCCTTGCTCTCTCTTTCCGGCTGCGCCGCCATGCTGGAGCGGGGCCACGAGACGGTCTCCACTCACGTGGATTACGCAGTCACCGAGGAGGAGTCCGTCCTCCGGGCGGAGAGCTACCAGGGGCTGGTGAACGCCATGCTCTATTTTGTCAGCGGCCACCGTACGGAAGGGGCCATCCGGCTGTACAACTATACGGGGGACGTGGAGGCCGATTTGGCCAACGCCCGGGACGAGGTGCTGTACGACGACCCCTTGGGGGCGTTCTCCGTGCGCTCCATGCGCTATGAGGCCACCCAGATCCTCACCTACTACGAGGTGGAGCTGCGGATCGCCTACTCCCGCTCCGCCCAGGAGGTGGCCGGCCTGCGGGAGGTCAGGAGCCTGGCCGGTGTGCGGCAGGAGCTGAAGCGGCTGGTGTCCGGTCAGGAGGATTCCACCGCTTTTCTGGCCTCCTACTTCTCCGGCGACCAGGAGCTGGTGGAGCACCTGCTGGATCTGGCCTGCGCCGGTTCCCCGGCCCTGTACCGCCACCATGACATCAGCAGAACATCCATCCGCCTGTACCCGGAGACGGGCACCCGCCGCGTCATTGAGGTGAAGGTGGGCTGGAGCCAGAGCGCCGAGGCGGTGGCGGAGGAGGAGCAGGGCTACGCCCAGCAGCTGGAGGCCGCCGCCGCGGCCCTGCTGGAGGCGTCGCCCCCGGCCGGGGAAGGGTATACCGTGGAGGAGCTGGCGGCCATTGTCCGGGCCTCCGCCGGACCCTACACGCCGGACGGCACCAATCTGGCGCTGGACGCGCTGTCCGGCGAGCCGGCCTCCGACTTCGGCCTGCTCATGGCCATGGAGTACCTGTGCCAGCAGTGCGCCATCGAGGTGGAGCCGGTGCGCGGTCCGGCGGGGCTGTGGCTCATGACGGCCACCGACGGGGGCTACCGCCATTTGCTGCCCCAGAGCCTGCGCCCCGAGGAGGACGAGGAGCCGGAGGAGGGGGAGGGGTCTCCCTTCCGGCTGTACACAGACCAGGAGCTGACCGGGCTGGGGTACGAGTGGCCGGAGGCGCTTCATCCCGTCTGCGAGGACTACGGAAGTGCGGAGCCGTCGTGAGCAGCGCGGATGGACTGGAGTGAGGGCAAAAGCCCCGCCCCGCGCAGCGGGGCGGGTTTTGTACGAGGCGGAGTGAAAGCGACCGAGCGTCTTGGCCGCTTCAAAGCGTGACAGCGTCGTCACAGGCTCTATATCCTTCGCTTCCAGCTGAGCTGGAAACTTGCTCGCAAAGCCAAAGAGCGGCTTTGTGGAGCCCCTGCTCCATTGATGGCGCTGGCAGAGCGCCGAAATTGGCACGATTGCCAGTTGCTTTTCCCGGGAAAAACGGATATAATGATTGGGCTTTGGGATGTCCCAAGGCCCAATCTTTTTATTTACCGAGGAGTGACAGACATGGCAGAAGAGCTGAACGCATCCATGAGCCAGAACTTTATCCACGACTTTATCGACGAGGACATCGCTCAGGGCGGGCAGTACCAGGGCATGACTGTCCACACCCGCTTCCCCCCCGAGCCCAACGGCTACCTCCACATCGGCCACTGCAAGGCCCTGACCATCGACTTCGGCACCGCCGAGAAATACGGCGGCCTGTGCAATCTCCGCATGGACGACACCAACCCCTCCAAGGAGGACGTGGAGTACGTGGAGGCCATCCAGGAGGACATCCACTGGCTGGGCTTCGACTGGGGGGACCGCTTTTTCTACGCCTCCGACTACTTCCCCCAGATGTACGAGTACGCGGTGGAGCTGATCAAAAAGGGGCTGGCCTACGTGTGCGAGCTGTCCCCGGAGGAGTTCAAGGAGCACCGGGGCACCATCGGCGTGCCCGCCACCTCCCCCTGGCGGGACCGGCCTGTGGAGGAGTCCCTGGACCTCTTTGAACGGATGAAGAACGGGGAATTTGAGAACGGACGGTACACCCTCCGGGCCAAGATCGACCTGGCCTCCGGCAACTTCAATATGCGGGACCCGGTGATCTACCGGATCAACCACGCCCACCACCACCGCCAGGGGGACAAGTGGTGCATCTACCCCATGTACGACTTCGCCCACCCCATTGAGGACGCCCTGGAGGGCATCACCCACT
>ERZ779629.341-NODE-341-length-19996-cov-9.503485_pt1 | contig 19996 bp, 17 predicted proteins | sample MGYA00514192_ERZ779629 | MGnify/ENA primary metagenome ERZ779629 (study PRJEB29562, sample SAMEA4376709) | mouse gut metagenome | isolation source: Cecum | study: EMG produced TPA metagenomics assembly of the A DSS colitis mouse model was used to assess the... | reverse complement strand
GACTTCATCGCCGCCGAGGACACCCGGGTGACGGTGAAGCTGCTCAACCACCTGGAGCTCCACAAGCCCATGGTGGCCTATCACCGCCACAACTGCGAGACGGCGGGCCCCGCCATCCTGCGCCGCCTGGAGGCGGGGGAGAGCTGCGCCCTGGTGACTGACGCGGGCACGCCGGCCATCTCCGACCCCGGGGAGGACATGGTGGCGCTGTGCGCCGCCGCCGGGGTGGAGGTGGAGGCCATCCCCGGTCCCTGCGCGCTGGTGGTGGCGCTGTCGGCGTCCGGTCTGCCCACGGCGCGCTTCACCTTCGAGGGTTTTCTGCCCCTGAACAAGAAAAACCGCCGGGCCCGGCTGGAGGCCCTGGCGGACGAGGAGCGCACCATGGTATTCTACGAGGCCCCCCATAAGCTGCGCACCACCCTTGACGACCTGGCGGAGGTCTTTGGGCCGGACCGGCCTCTGGCGGTGTGCCGGGAGCTGACCAAGCTCCACGAGGAGGTGCTGCGCCTCACCGTCGGCCAAGCCCAGGCGCGCTACGCCGCCCAGGAGCCCCGGGGGGAGTTTGTGCTGGTGGCGGCGGGCCGCCCGCCCCGGGCGGAGGCGCCGGACGGGGACGGAGCCTTGGCCCGGGCGCAGGCGCTGCGGCGGGAGGGGATGGCCCTCAAGGCTGCGGCGGCCCAGGCGGCGGAGGAGTTCGGGGTAAAAAAGCGGCAGCTCTACAACCAGATGCTGGAGCGGGAGGAGACGTAAAAAGCGGCGGGATGGTCCCGCCGCTTTTCCATTCCCAGTTTTGGAAAATCGCTGCCAACTTTTACTTGTGTTGCCAGCGGCTGGAAATGATTACGAATCGTATAATAAAAATGGAAAATTATGGACAGGGAAACCGCCGCAGAGTTTGTCGAAAAAAGAGGGGCCGCGCAAAAAGAGAAACATAAAAAAGCCGCCTCACCGGCGGCTTTTCTCACAGCTGTAGAGCGACGGGGAATTATTTGCTGCCCAGATCTTTCAGACAGCTCACGCAAACATTTTTCCCCTTGAAGGAAGTGATCTCGCGGGAATCCCCACAGAAGATACAAGCGGGCTGGTACTTGTTCAGGATGATGGAAGGCCCGTCGACGTAAATTTCCAGGGGGTCGCGCTCTGCGATGTCCAGGGTGCGGCGCAGCTCGATCGGCAATACGATGCGCCCCAGCTCATCGACTTTTCGAACGATTCCGGTTGCTTTCATTTGGGGTGTCCTCCTTGCGCCATGGCATGAATTTTTTTACAACTCACACTACACTTTTATTATAACACAACGTATAACTTTGTCAATCAAAAATTTGGGGAAAATCCATAATTATTGGGAACTCTGTCGAATGATGTAACTGCGCCCTTTTCCTGGGACATGAATTTGTACGCACTGCCGTATATATAGGGGGACGAGCAAAGGAGGGACCGATATATGGCGATGTCGCTGATCTGGACGGCGATGGTGGGCGCGGCCATTTTGTGCGGCCTGGCCACGGGAAACGGCGGCGCGGTGGCAAAAGGGGCGCTGGACGGGGCTGCGGCGGGGGTGGAGCTGTGCCTGTCCATGATGGGCGTGCTGTGCCTCTGGATGGGCGTGATGGAGGTGATGGAGCGCTCCGGCATTGCCCGGGGGCTGTCGCGGCTGCTGCGCCCGGTCATCAAAAGGCTGTACCAGGATTTTTCCAAAGATGGAAAGGTGATGGACGCGGTGAGCGCCAATCTGTCCGCCAATCTGCTGGGGCTGGGGAACGCCGCCACCCCGCTGGGGCTGGAGGCGGCGCGGCTGATGGCCCAGCGCACCCCGGGCGTGGCCTCCGACGGGCTTTGTATGCTGGTGGTGTGCAATACGGCGTCCCTCCAGCTCATCCCCACCACGGTGGCCTCCCTGCGCGCGGCGGCGGGGAGCGCCAATCCCTTTGACATACTCCCGGCGGTGTGGCTAGCGTCGGCGGTATCGGTGGCGGTGGGGGTGACGGCAGCCAAGCTGCTTGCCCGCGTTTGGAGGTAGCCCATGGAGCTGATGTTCACCATGCTGGTGCCCTTTCTCATGCTGGCGGCGGCGCTGTGGGGGCTTTACAAGGGGGTGGACCTGTGGGGCGCCCTCACCGACGGAGCGGAGAAGGGGCTGAAGGTGTCCCTGCGCATCATGCCGCCCCTCATCGGGCTGCTGACGGCGGTGTATATGTTGCGCGCCTCCGGGGCGCTGGAGCTGCTGGGGGAGGCGGTGGGGCCGCTGCTCACGGCGGTGGGCATTCCGGCGGAGACCATCGGCCTTCTGCTGGTGCGCCCCGTGAGCGGCTCCGCCGCCCTGGGCGTGGGGGCGGAGCTCATTGAGACCTACGGCCCCGACTCCCTGGTGGGCCGGACGGCGGCGGTGATGCTGGGCTCCACCGAGACCACCTTTTACACCATCGCGGTCTATTTCGGCGCGGCCAAGGTGGGCAAGACCCGCTATGCGGTCCCGGCGGCGCTGTGCGCGGACATCGCCGGGTTTCTGGCGGCCTCCTGGGCGGTGCGGCTGCTGTTTTAGCCCGCTTGCGCCAGTGGACTGCGTATGATAAAATGAAGCTGATCGGAGGGATGCGCCGTGAAGATTGGCTTGGCCTGCTATGAGTTCCGAAACAATGATGTGCCCTTCAACCTGTCCCAAATCGAACGAGCGCTGCAATCCGCGGGGGGCGGGGTGGACCTGCTGTGCTTTGGGGAGACCTTCCTCCAGGGCTTCGACGCGCTGAGCTGGGACTATGAGCGGGACAAGGACATTGCGGTTTCCGCCGGCTCGGAGGTCATGGAGCGGCTGTGCGGGATGACGCGGGAGTATGGGACCGGCGTGCTGCTCGGGTACCTGGAACGGGACGGGGACGGCCTCTATTCGTCCTGCGCGGTCATGGCGGACGGGCAGCTGGCGCACAACTACCGGAGGATCTCGAAGGGATGGAAGGAGTATACCGTCACGGACGGCCACTATCGGGAGGGCGCCTGCACCGGCGGCTTTGCCTTCTGCGGCGTGCCCGTCAAGATCGCGCTGTGCGGCGACCTGTGGGACTATCCGGAGCGCTTCCGGACGGACGGGCTGCTGATCTGGCCGGTCTATGTGAGCTTCAGCCTGGACGAGTGGCAGGGATATGAGGCACAGTACGCGGCCCAGGCCCGGCTGGCGGCCCGCCGGACGCTGATGGTGAACTCTATTTCCCGGGAGCCCGTCTCCCACGGCGGGGCGTTCTGCTTCGTGGATGGGGCGGTGGAGCAAAAGCTGCCCTACGACAGGGAGGGAATCCTGTCTGTGCAGGTCTGAGCGGGGCGGATGAAAACGGGCCCGCCCCGGTGGGGGCGGGTCCGTTTCAGTCGAACAGGGTGGTCCAATGCTCCGCGGCCCGGGCGGCGAAGCACATTTTGATCTGCTCCTGGGTGTTCTTTTCCTCCGCCAATTCCGGCAGCTCGTCCAGGGCGAAGCAGCGGGATTCCGTGGTTTCAATATTGGGCTCAAAGCGCCCGCCGGTGACAGAGCATAGGAAGAACACCTTGCAGACGCCGTAGGCGTGGTTGCGGACATTGTGGCGGCTCCAGTCCTGGACGGCGATGATCCGGTCGGCGGTGACCTCCAGCCCCGCCTCCTCCCGGACCTCCTTCACGGTGTTCTCCGCCACGGAGACGTTCACGTCGCACCACCCGCCGGGCAGGGACCACGTGCCGTTGTTTTCCCGGACCAGCAGGATCTTGTCCCCCTGAAAGATGGCGGCCCGGGTGTCCAGCTTGGGGGTCTGGTAGCCAGCCTCGTTACAGAACAGATCCCGGACCTTTTCCAAGGGAATCTCCGCCATATGGGCCAGAATCTCGGCGGAAATCTCCCGGATGCGCGCATAGCGCTCCCGGTCATAGGGGTCTTTGCCGTAGGCCAGCCCGGCCTGGGCCAGGCTTTGCAGCTCCACGGCCCAGTCCAGCCAGCGTTCATTTCGTTCCATGTCCGTCACTCCTCTCCGGCGTGGCCCTGGGGGTCCAGGCAGGATTGAATATCGCCCACGGCGATGAGGGTACCCAGGTATTTCATTGCCGCCTCCACAAATATGATGATAGGGGAAGGGGGACGCTCCCAGAGCGTCCCCCTTTTATCAGCGTTTGGCTTATTCCTCCGCCATGGCCTTGGCCGCGGCGATGGCCTTCTCCTGGGCGGGGCCGGGGCACTCCTCGTAGCGCACGAAGTGCTGCACGTAGGAGCCGCGAGACTGGGTCATGGCCCGCAGGTCGATGGCGTAGGTCATCATCTCGGCCATGGGGGCCTCGGCGGTGATGGTCTGTTGGCCGCCGCCGATGGGCTGCATGTCCATGACGCGGCCGCGGCGCTTGTTCAGGTCGCCCAGCACGTCGCCCATGTAGTTGTCGGGCACAGTGACCTTCAGCTCCACCACCGGCTCCAGCAGCACGGGGGACGCCTCGGGCAGAGCGGCCTTGTAGGACAGCTGGGCGGCGGTCTTAAAGGCGATTTCAGAGGAGTCCACCGGGTGGTAGGACCCGTCGTACAGGGTGGCCTTCAGGTTCACCATGGGGTAGCCCGCCAGCACGCCGTGGACGCAGGCTTCCCGCAGGCCCTTTTCCACGGCGGGGAAGAAGTTCTTGGGCACCGCGCCGCCCACGACCTCCTCGCAGAACTCCAGGGACTCGCTGTCACAGGGCTCGAAGCGAATCCACACGTCGCCGAACTGGCCGGAGCCGCCGGTCTGCTTCTTGTGGCGGCCCTGCTTGGACACCGGCTTGCGGATCTTCTCGCGGTAGGCCACCCGGGGCTCGGACAGCTCCACCTCCACGTTGAAGCGGCTCTTGAGCTTGTTCACCAGCACGTCCATCTGGATATCGCCGGCGGCGGTGACCACCATCTGGTGGGTCTCGGCGTTGTTGAGCACGCTGAAGGTGGGGTCCTCCTCGTTGAGGCGGCCCAGGCCGGCGGCGATCTTGTCCTCCTGGCCGCGGACCTTGGGGGCGATGGCCCGGGAGAAGTTAGGCTCCGCGAAGGGGATGGGGTCCAGCTTGACGAACTTGCGCTGGTCGCACAGGGTGTCGCCGGTCTTGATGCGCTCCATTTTGCCGATGGCGCCGATGTCGCCGCAGCCCAGCTCCTTGACCTCCTCGCTCTTCTTGCCCTTCATGACGTAGAGGCGGCCCAGCTTTTCATTCTGGCCGGAGGTGGCGTTCACCAGGGTGAGGTCGGAGGTGAGGCTGCCGGAGATGACCTTGACGAAGGAGAACTTGCCGTACTGGTCGGCCACGGTTTTGAACACGAAGGCGGCGGGCACCGCGCCCTGGGAGACGATGAAGTCCTCGTGCTCGCCGTCCTTGTTGGTGGAGGCGGCGGGGACGCCCTCCAGGGGGTTGGGCAGCAGGTCCACGATGAAGTCCAGCAGCATCAGCGTGCCCAGGCCGGTGAGGGAGGAGCCGCACACCACGGGGACCAGGGTGCAGTCCCGCACGCCGGAGCGCAGGCCCTGCATGATCTCGGCGTAGGTAAAGCTCTCGCCGGAGAAGAACTTCTCCATGAACTCCTCGCTGGTCTCGGCCACGGATTCCATGAGCTGGTCATAGATCTCGTCGATGACGGACACCTTGTCCTCGGGGATGGGAATTTCCTTGCGCTTGTTTCCGGCGGGCTCGAAGGCGCGCTTGTGGATCACGTCCACCACGCCGGTGACCTTCTTGTTGTCGTCCCAGATGGGGACCACCAGGGGGGCCACGCTCTTGCCGAAGCACTCGCGCAGGGTGTCGAAGGCGGAGTTGAAGTCGATGTTATCCTCGTCCATTTTGGAGATGTAGACGATGCGGGGCAGCTTGCGCTCGTCCAGCTGCCGCCAGGCGCGCTCGGTGCCCACGGACAGCCCGCCCTTGGCGGCGCACACCAGCACGCCCGCGTCGGCCACGGACAGGCACTCGGCCACCTCGCCGGCGAAGTCGAAGTTGCCGGGGGCGTCCAGCACGTTGATTTTGCAGCCGTTATACTCCACGGGGGCCACGGCGGCGGAAATGGAGATCTGGCGCTTGATCTCCTCGGGGTCGTAATCGCAAACGGTGTTGCCGTCGGTGGTCTTGCCCAGACGGTCGATGACACCGGTCATGCGCAGGAAGCTCTCAACCAGGGTGGTCTTGCCGTTGCCGCCATGGCCCAGCAGGCAGATGTTGCGGATATTGTGGGGAGAATAGCTCATAATTGTTTCCACTCCTTAACGATTAGTGCTCGGGCCAAGGCTCGGCCAAAGCGTCACTAACGATAAGTATACAATAAATCCCGGCATTTGGCAACGGTTATTTGAGGAAAATGACGAATCTTTTTTCCAGCCCGAGGGAGAAAAGTTTTTCTATACACCGGCGGGGCGGTGTGGTAAAATAGCCTTGACCGACCTCCACATCGGTCCAACCGGCGGGCAGAGAGCCGCGGGCGGGAGAGCGCGTTCCCGCCCGGAAGGAACGCCCGCCGCTGTGCCAATGCGCTGGCACTCTAAATATTTTGCTGGAGGTATTTTTATGCGCAGATTTTCCGTCCGTGACCTGACCATTGCCGCCATGGTGGCGGCGCTCTACGCCGTAATGGGCTATTTCGCCAACATCTTTGGCCTGACCTTCGGCGTGGTCCAGTTCCGCTTTGCCGAGGCCCTCACCGTCCTGCCCTTCCTGTTCCCCGCCGCCGCGCCGGGGCTGGCGGTGGGGTGCCTTCTCACCAACCTGCTCTCCCCCTACGGCCCGCTGGACTGGCTGTTCGGCACCCTGGCCACCGCTATCGCCGCCTGGCTCACCATGAGGATGCCCAAGTGGTATCTGGCGGCCCTGCCCCCCATTTTGGTCAACGCCCTCATCCTGGCCCCCATGTGGGCGTGGACGGATGTGGGAGCGGTGAACACCGCCTTTTGGGTGGCCTGCGGCTGGAACGCCCTCACCTTTCTCCCCGCCGAGGCGGCGGTATGCTATGTACTGGGCACGCCGCTTCTCAAGCTGCTGCCCAGGATCAGCGTGCTGAAGCCCGCCCTGCGGCCCCAGGCCCAGGTTCCCGCGTCCTGACAAAATAGATAAAACCCCCGGACGGTGGAGCGTCCGGGGGTTTTGCGTCTCTCACGCCTTGCAGTACGCGGCGATGGCGGCGCTCATTTTCTGGGCGGTGCCGGGGCCGTACTGGTCCAGATTCTGCTGGAACCGGGGGTCTCCGGCGTACATCTGCCCCAGGCAGGCCAGAATCGCGTCGGTGCAGCGGTAGTGGTACCTGGTGATATGGTCCTGCCAGCGGCGCACCAGGGCCTGGGCCTCCGCGCCCTCCGGGTCGCCGCATTGGCCGAAGGCGGCGAAAATCTCCTCCATCTCCGCCCGGATGGCCGTCTCCTGGTCCGGGGTGTAGGCGGCGTGCTTTTCCCGGCTCTCCAGGAACGCCTCGGTATTGCCCCAGCGGTCCGCCGCCTCCTGGGCGTACTGGTTTCTCACCGCCTCCCAGTCGGACTGGGTGGGCTTGGGTCTCTCGTCGTACATAATATTCCCTCCTATGGTCTGATCCACCAGCCGGAGCATGTCGTCCAGCCGCTGCCGCTTCATCAGCAGCAGGGTCCGGTGCTTTTGCAGCGCCTCAGCCCGGTCGTGGTCCGGGGCGGACAGGATGCGCCCGATCTGCTCCAGCGGCACCCCCAGCTCCCGGTAGAACAAAATCTGCTGTAAGACCGCCATGGCCCCGTCGCCGTAAAACCGGTACCCGGCCGGGGTGACTTCGGTGGGCTTGAGCAGCCCGATCTGGTCGTACCAGCGCAGCGTGCGCACGCTGACCCCCGCCAGCCGCGCCGCCTGGCTCACGGAATACCGCATCCCTCTCACCTCCTGGGGATAGACTAACCCATGACGTTACGGGAGAGTCAAGGGGTTTTTCAAAAATGTTTCACGTGAAATACAAGTTCTAGCTCCACCCCTCCCGCAGCAGGTCCGCCGCCTGCTGGAGGGCCTCCTCCCCCAGCCCGGCGAAGCCCAGCACCACCGTGGAGGGCAGGGGGGGAGCGGCGTGGCAGTACCGGCTCAGGGGGTGGACCCGGACGGACCGCGCCGCCGCCCGGGCCACCAGCTCCTCCTCGGGGTACCGGGGCAGGGTGAGCAGAAAGTGGAGCCCTGCCTGGGCGCCGGAGATGGCCGCGCCGGGGATCTGGGCCAGCGCCCCGGTGAACAGGGCGCATTTTCTGCGGTACAGGTTGCCGGTGCGCCGCAGGTGCCGCCCGTACAGCCCCTGGGCCAGAAAGCGGCGCAGGCTCTCCTGCTCGAACCGGGAGACGGTGCAGGCCCCGTGGGAAAAGGTGGAGCGGTAACGGTCCAGAAGCGGGGGAGGGAGGATCATGTACGCCACCCGGATGGCGGGGGCGATGGACCGGGAGAAGGTGCCCATATACACCACCCGCCCGGCCCGGTCCAGCCCCTGCATGGCCGGGATGGGCCGGGAGGCGTAGCGGAATTCGCTGTCGTAGTCGTCCTCGATGAGAAAGCGCCCCGGGGCGGCGGCCGCCCAGTGGAGCAGCCGGCTGCGCCGTCCGGCAGGCATGGTCACCCCCAGGGGGAACTGGTGGGAGGGGGTGACGTAGGCCAGGTCCGCCCCCGACGCCGCCAGGGCGTCCGGGTCCATCCCCTCCCCGTCCACCGGGATGGGGAGGGCTTCCCGGCCGTGGAGGGCGGCGGCGGCGTAGGCCGCGGGGTAGCCCGGGTCCTCCAGGGCGATGGCGCGCTGCTCGGGCAGCAGCTGGAGCAGCAGGGAGAGCAGGTAGTCCGCCCCGGCCCCCACCACCACCTGCTCCGGCGAGCAGCGCACCCCCCGGTACTGGGAGAGCAGCTGGGCCAGGGCGGCGCGCAGGGGCTGGTCCCCCTGGGGGTGGCCCCGCTGGAGGAGGCCGGGGTTCTCATACACCGCCTCCTTGGTGATCCGGGCCCAGGAGGAGAAGGGAAAGGCGGAGGTGTCCACCGCCGAGGTGGAGCAGTCATAGGCCCACCGGGGCGGGTCCGGGCTGGGGGGCGGTTCCGGGACGGGGGGCGGGGCGGCGGGAGCCGGGAGGAGCAGGCGGGCGCATACGTAGCCGCTGCGGGGCTTGGAGAGCACGTAGCCCTCCGCCGCCAGCAGGGAGTAGGCGGTCTCCACCGTGCTCATGCTCACCCCGGTGAGGGCGCACATGCGCCGCTTGGAGGGCAGCTTCGCCCCGGGGGAGAGGGCTCCGGACTGGATGGCCCCGGCGATGTGGCGGTAGAGCTGGTCGTACAGCGGCGCGCCCCCGCCGAACACGGGGAGAGGAAAGAAATCAGGCATGGGCGTCGGCCTCCTTTGCAATGCGGGCATAGGGGGGGTTCGGTTATGGGGTGTCACAGGACGCCTTCGGCCATGGGGACGTTATTGGGCCTGCGGCCCAACAACTGTCCCGGACGCCTTCGGCCATGGGGACGTTATTGGGCCTGCGGCCCAACGACTGTCCCGGGCGCCTTCGGCCATGGGGACGTCATTGGGCCTGCGGCCCAACGACTGTCCCGGGCGCCTTCGGCGCCCTATCTGACCCTCTAAAAAAGATGAAAACTGGGCATGGAAACCATGTCAGTTTTACATATAATAACACCAGAACCAGGGGCCGTCAAGGCCCCGGAAGGAGCTGGAAGGAATGAATCAATCCAAGAACAGGAAAACCGTGCTGATGATCTGCATGGTGGCCATGATGGCGGCGCTGGTGGCGGTGGGCTCCAAGATCCCCGACATCCAAATCCCCTCCCCCCTGGGCACCAACCGCTTCCACCTGGGGAACGTGATGTGCGCCCTGTCCGGGCTGCTGCTGGGGCCCTGGTGGGGGGCGCTGGCCGCGGGGCTGGGCTCGGCCATCTTCGACCTGTTCGACCCCCTGCGCATCATGGAGGCCCCGATCACCTTTGTGACCAAGGGCGTGTATGGCCTGGCGGCCGGGGCGGTGTTCTTCAAGGTGTTCAAGGGCAGGAGCAATTACGTCAACGAGGCCGTGGCCAGCGCCGCCGCCGCGGTGAGCTATATCGCCATCTACATGGTGAAGTGCTTTGTCTACAACGGCCTGCTGGTGAAGGGCCTCAGCCCGGACGCGGCGTGGATCGCCACCCTGGGCAAGCTGCCCTCCTCCCTCTTTAACGGCATTGTGGCGGTGATCTTCGCGCCCATCCTGGGGGTGGCGCTGCACAAGGCGCTGAAGTCGGCCCATTTGGGCCGGGCGGCGGACTGAGACTGGGAAACGCCGCGAAAAAAGGACTCCTCTGACGGTTCAGAGGAGTCCTTTTGCTTTGACACGCCGCCTCACAGCAGCGGCGCGAACAGGCGCAGCAGGTCCCGAAGGGTCCGGCGGAACACGGAGGTGGACCGGCAGTCCTCCAGCGTGACCATCAGGCTCTTGGTCTGCGTGTCCAGGAAGTCGTCCCGGATGGCGTGGACGGAGGGGGTTCCGTAGAGCAGCACGCCGTTTTCAAAATGCAGGAACATGCTGCGGTAATCCAGGTTGACCGTGCCCACGGTGGCCCACAGGTCGTCCACCACGAAGTTTTTGGAGTGGATGAACCCGGGCTCGTACTCGAAGATCTGCACCCCGGCCTCCAGCAGCTCCTCGTAATAGGAGCGGGTCATCTCGAACACCGTCTTTTTGTCCGGGATGTGGGGGGTGATGATGCGCACGTCCACCCCCGACTTGGCCGCGCTGGTGAGGGCCATGGTCAGCGAGTAGTCGATGACCAGATAGGGGGTGGTGATATACACGTACCGCTTGGCCCGGTAGATGAGGTGGAGGTACACCGACTGGCCCACCGCCTCGTTGTCCCAGGGGCAGTCGTGGTAGGGCTGGACATAGCCGGGGGCGCTGCCCCGGGCGGGCTGGGGACGGAAGGGGGTGAAGTGCTCCTCCTCGCTGTGGGTGAAGTCCCACATGGCCAGGAAGGACACCGTCATGGACCACACCGCGTCCCCCTCCAGCCGGATGGCGGAGTCCTTCCAGTGGCCGAAGCGGCGCTTGACGTTGATATACTCGTCGGCCATATTGATGCCGCCGGTGAAGGCCACCCGGCCGTCCACGATCATATATTTGCGGTGGTCCCGGTTGTTCTGCCGCAGGGACACCACCGGCACAAACCGGTTGAACACCCGGCAGTGGATGCCCAGCTCCTCCATCCGGGCGGGATAGTCCCCGGGCAGGGTGGCCATGGAGCCGATGTCGTCGTAGATCACCCGGACCTCCACGCCGCCGCGGGCCTTTTCCCGCAGGACGTCCAGCACCGAGTTCCACAGCTTGCCCTCCTCGATGATGAAGTATTCGATGAAGATATAGCGCTGCGCGCCCCCCAGGGCCTCCAGAATGTCGTCATAGCAGTTGTCGCCCAGGGGGTAGTACTTGGTGCGGGTATTGCCGTAGACGGGGCAGTGGGTGGTCTGCTCCAGGTAGTGGGCCATGCGGGCGGAGTCCTCCCCCATCAGCTCCCCTAGGCTGGTGGACCGGCCGCACTCGCCCCCCAGGTTTTTGCGGATCTTGCGCTCCATGGCGCGCAGGCGGCGCTGGTTGAAGGCGGACAGGTGGTTGCCGCCCAGCAGCAGATAGGCCAGCGACCCGAAGGGCATCAGCCCCAGCACGATGATGAGCCAGCCGATTTTATAGCCGGGATTGCTCCGGCTGCCCACGATCCACATGGCGGCCAGCACCGACAGCACCAGAAACAGCCATTCCACCCGGTCGAAGTACGCGCTGTCCCGCAGGACCACCAGCCCCGCGACGTACAGGGCCATCTGGGCGATGATGAGCACCGCCACGATGCCCATGCGGTGGAACAGCAGCTTGCCGATTTTGCTTTGCACTCTTCTCTTCTGCATAATATCTCCTTGGACAGGTTCCGGTCATTTTGCCTTCAGCACCACGTTTTCCTCCCCCAGGACCTCCCGCAGCTCGGAGAGCAGCGCGTCGTGGAGCAGGCACTGGGTCTGGAGCTTTTTCCGGCTGTCCGCCAGGTAGACCACGGCGGGGTTCTCCCCGGGGAACATGTTCAGCAGCTTTTTCAGCCACGCGAAGCTCTCGCCGCCGTCGGGCAGCTTGATCCACAGCACCTGCCGGCCCGCCGCCGGCCGGGGGGCGTCCCCCAGGGGGACCACCCGGTCCACCATCAGCTGCGGGGCCTTTTCGTCCCGGACGGACACCCGGCCCATCACCACCACGGGGAGGTTGGCCTTGAGGTAGGCCCCGCTCTCCGTCAGCGTGCGGGAGAAGCATAGCAGCTCGATGGAGCCGGTGGCGTCCTCCAGCACCACGTAGGCCATGAGGGAGTTGTTTTTGGTGGTCTTGGTGCGCACCGACGCCACCACCCCCGCCAGCGTGACCTGGACCCCGTCGCCATAGCGGGAGGGGCCGTCCTCCTCCGCGGCCATCACCGCGGCGATGGGGGCCGCGCCGTACTTCTGGGCCTGGCGGCGGTACTCGTCCATGGGGTGGCCGGAGAGGTAGAGCCCCGTGGTCTCCTTCTCCATGGCCATCAGCTCCGCCGGGGAGAACTCCGGGATGTCGGGCAGGATGACGGTGGGCACGGCCGTCCCCTCGCCGCCCCCGCCGAACAGGTCGAACTGGCCCTCCAGATTCTTGCGCCGGTCCCGGGCGATGGAGTCCACCACCTGCTCGTACACCCGCATCAGCTGGGAGCGGCGGCAGCCCATGCTGTCGAAGCAGCCCGAGCGGATCAGGCTGTCCAGCACCCGCTTGTTCAGGTCGCAGTCATACATCCGGGCGCAGAACTCGGGGAAGGAGGCGAAGGGGCCGGCCTTGTCCCGCTCGGCCAGCACCGCGGCGGTGAAGCCCGTGCCCACCCCCTTCAGCGCCGCCAGGCCGAATCGGATGTTGGCCCCCGACACGGTGAAGGCCGTCTCCGACTCGTTGATGTCCGGGGGGAGCAGGGCGATGCCGTTTTCCCGGCACTCCGCGATATACTCCGCCACCTTGGTCTGGGAGTCCAGCACCGAGGTGAGCAGGGCGGCCATGTACTCCCGGGGGTGGCGGTATTTGAACCAGGCCGTCTGATAGGCCACGATGGCGTAGGCCAGGGAGTGGGACTTGTTGAACGCGTAGTGGGCGAAGTCGTTGATCTCGTCGTAGATGGACTGGGCCACCGCCTCGGGGATGCCGTTGGCCTGGCAGCCGGGGATGCCCCGGTCCGGGTCGCCGTGGATGAAGGTCCCCCGCTCGCGCTGGACGTCCTTCTCCTTTTTTTTGCTCATGGCCCGGCGCACCATGTCCGCCTGGCCCAGGGAGTAGCCCGCCAGCTTGCGGAAGATCTCGATGACCTGCTCCTGGTAGACGATGCAGCCGTAGGTGTTGGCCAGGATGGGCTCCAGCGCCGGATGCTTGTAGGTGACCTTGGACGGGTCCTGGGCGCAGGCCAGGAACCGGGGGATGGAGTCCATGGGTCCGGGGCGGTACAGGGCGATGATGGCGCAGATGTCCTCAATGCTCTTGGGCTTGAGGCCCACGCACACCCCCGTCATCCCCGCCGACTCCATCTGGAACACGCCGGAGGTCTTGCCGTCGGACAGCATCTGGTAGACGGGCATATCGTCGTCGGGGATGTCCTCCAGCTTGAAGCCGGGGATCTCCTTCTGCACCATTCTCACCGCGTCGTCCAGCACCGTCAGGTTGCGCAGGCCCAGAAAGTCCATCTTTAACAGGCCCAGCTCCTCGATGGTGGTCATGGTGTACTGGGTCACCGGTTGGCCGTCGTTGGTGGCCAGGGGGACGTACTCGTACACGGGCAGCTTGGTGATGACCACCCCGGCGGCGTGGGTGGAGGCGTTGCGGGGCATTCCCTCGATCTTCCGGGCCATGTCCACCAGCTCTTTCACCCGCTCGTCCCCGTTGTAGAGGTCGCTCAGCCCCTTGGACAGCACCAACGCCTTGTCCAACGTCATTTTCAGCTCAAAGGGCACCTGCTTGGCGATATTGTCCACCTCGGCATAGGGGAAGTTGAGCACCCGCCCCACGTCCCGGATGGCGGCCTTGGCCTTCATGGTGCCGAAGGTGACGATCTGCACCACATGGTCCTCGCCGTACTTGCGGGAGACGTAGTCGATGACCTCCTGCCGCCGGCGGATGCAGAAGTCGATGTCGATATCGGGCATGGTCACCCGCTCGGGGTTCAAAAACCGCTCGAAGATGAGGCCGTATTTGATGGGGTCTACATCTGTAATCCTCAGACAGTAGGCCACCATGGAGCCCGCCCCGGAGCCCCGCCCCGGCCCCACCGGGATGCCGTTTTCCTTGGCGTAGCCGATGAAGTCGGACACGATGAGGAAGTAGTCCACAAACCCCATCTGCCGGATGACCCCCATCTCCATGCGCAGCCGGTCCTTCAGCTCCTCCCCGCCGGAGGGGTAGCGCTGGGCGAAGCCCTGCCAGCACAGCGCCTCAAAATAGGCGTTTCCGTCGGTCTCCCCCTGGGGCAGCTTGAACTCGGGCAGGTGGTATCTGCCGAACTCAAACTCCACATTGCAGGCGTCCACAATTTTCTGGGTATTGTCGATGGCCTCGGGGCAGTTGGGGAAGAGCGCGCGCATTTCCTCCTCGCTCTTTACGTAGAACTCCTGGGTCTCGAAGCGCATCCGCTCGGCGTCCTCCACCAGCTTGCCCGTCTGGACGCACATGAGCACGTCCTGCATGGCGGCGTCCTCCCGGGTGAGGTAGTGGCAGTCGTTGGTGGCCGCCAGCGGGATGCCGGTCTCCCGGCTCAGGCGCAGAAGGCCGGCGTTCACCACCTGCTGCTCGGCAATCTTGTGGTCCTGAAGTTCCAGGTAGTAGCCGTCCGGCCCGAATAAATCCCGCATCTCCAGGGCGTGGGCCTTGGCCCCCTCGTAGTCGCCGCCGCGCAGCCGCCGGGGAATCTCCCCGCCCAGGCAGGCAGACAGGGCGATGAGTCCCTCGTGGTGCTCCCGCAGCAGGTCCATGTCGATGCGGGGCTTGATGTAGAACCCCTTGGTGAAGGCCATGGACACCATGTAGCTGAGATTGCGGTAGCCCTGCTCGCTGCGGCACAGCAGCACCAGGTGCCGGGCGGAGGCGTCCAGCTCGTGCACCCGGTCGAACCGGGTGCGGGGGGCCACGTAGACCTCGCAGCCGATAACGGGCTTGATTCCCGCGGCCTTGCAGGCCCGGTAGAAGTCGATGACGCCGTACATCACCCCGTGGTCGGTGATGGCCACGGCGGTCTGGCCCAGGGCCTTCACCCGCTGGACCAGCTGCTCGATGCGGCACGCGCCGTCCAGAAGGGAGTATTCCGTATGTAAATGTAGATGGGCAAAGGCCATGGTGGTCACTCCTTGTCTATCTCTTGTTTCCGCTCTGTCTCAATGAATGCCAGTACATATTCCAGCACATCCCAGAGCTCCCCGGCAGCCCTAGTCCGACCTGGAAACAGGAAATCCCGAAACATGGGGAGGCCCAGAAGCACAGCAATGGCATAAATCCAGTATTGTCCCGCTATGGCGCAGGAGATAAAGCCCAGGCCGTATACACCGCCGACGAACACGGCCCAGCCCCACAGTGGCTGCCGGAAATAGCCGGAGATCACACTGCCATCCCCATTCGGGAGAATCCGTCCGCAGAACACGGGGGAAAAGGCCGCGTTCCAGGACTCCCCAAGTCCAGCATTCAGCGAAACACCCCGGCGCTCTGCATTTGCCGAGCGGTATGCCCCGGAACCGCTGGCATAATCCACCGTGCGGAAGGTGAACGCATACTCCCCCTTCCAGCGCAGGACAATCTTAAACCGCTTTTTATACTGCTCGTTCTCCACGGCCACCTCCCAGGCCAGCCGCTTTTTCAGCTCCTCCGGCGGCAGGGCGCTGTGGAACTCATACCGCTTCATGGCCCAGCCCCTCCGCCAATTCTGACAATTTCCGCATCCGGTGGTTCAGCGCCGACTTGCTCACGGCCGGGTCGCACAGCGCCCCCAGCTGAGCCAGATTCAGCTCGGGATGGTCCATTCTCAGCCGCGCCGCCTCCTGGAGCTTGTCCGGCAGGGAATCCAGCCGCCCCAGCTCCCGCAGGCGCTGGATGGCGGCCAGCTGCTCCCGGGCGGCGGCCACCGTCTTGTCCAGGTTGGCGCTGTCACAGTTCACCTGGCGGTTCACCCGGCCCTGAAGGTCCCGCTCCAGCTTGGCGTTCATCACCGCCATGGCGGCCACCGGCGCGCCCAGGTAGGTCAGAAAGTCCTCGATGTGGTGGGACTGCTTGAAGTACACCACCCGGCTTCCCTTGCGCTGGGTCTCCTTAGGCTCGAAGCCCGCCTCCCGCAGCAGGGCGGGCAGCTCCCGGCCCACGTGGTAGTGGGAGGTGGCCAGCTCCAGATGATAGCCCTTCATGGGGTCCGTCACCGAGCCCCCCGCCAGAAACGCCCCCCGGAGAAAGGCGGCGCGGCAGTGCTCCTCCTCCAGCAGGGCCAGGTTGATGTGCAGGGACACCGAGGCGTCCTGATCCAGGTCGAAGGCGTCAAAGACGGCGCGGAGCTTGGCCGGGTCCTCGATGAGGAAGGCGCCCTTGCCCTCGCCGGGCTCGGGGAGCTGGTCGAAGGACAGCTTGAACGCCTTTTTGAACAGCACGGGCAGGCGCTCCTTCAGCGCGGGGCACTCGGTGACGATCCGGGCCTGGCGGGGGTGGAAAGCCCCGCAGAAGAGCAGCGCGCCGTAGGCCTCCGCCTGGGCGCAGCAGCGGCGGCTGATGTGGGGGCGGCAAAGCTCCCCCTTCACCTCGGCGGAAAAAGCCACGGCGTCTCACTCCTTTTGCAAATCAAAAAATCTTGGTGTCCGCCCGCTGCTGGTAGAGCTCCACCACCGCCCGGGCCACCTTCACCCCCGAGTGGCGGGCGTAGCCGCACTCCATGTCCATCAGGGGGCGGAACACCACCTCGGCCCCCAGCAGCTCCACCTCCCGGCGGTTCACCACCATGGGTTCGGCGTCCTCGGCGGAGTAGCGCGCCAGCAGCTCCGGCCCCACCGGGTCGGAGTTGCAGAGGCACAGGTCCACCAGCCCCGGCCCCCCGTGCTCCAGCAGGGCGGCCAGATGGTCCTGGGCGGTCATGCCCTCGGTCTCGCCGTCCTGGGTCATGATATTGCAGACGTAGATTTTCAGCGCCGGGCTGTCCATGATGGCCTCGGCCACGCCGTCCACCAGCAGGTTGGGGATGACGCTGGTGTAAAGGCTCCCCGGCCCCAGCAGGATCACCTCCGCCTCCCGGATGGCGTCCAGCGCGGCGGGCAGGGCGGGGGCGTGGCCGGGCAGCAGGCGCACGTGATGGATGCGGCAGTTCTGCTCCTTTTTGGCGGCGAAGATCTTGGACTCCCCCCGCACGCTGGAGCCGTTGTCGAAGATGGCCTCCAGCTGGACGTTGGCGTTGGTCACGGGCAGTATGCGCCCGGTGATGGCCAGCACCTGGCTCATCCGGGCCACCGCCTGGTCGAAGGAGTCGGAGATGCCGTCCAGGGCCGCCAGCAGCAGATTGCCGAAGGCCTGCCCCGCCAGGCGCCCGTCGGGGAAGCGGTAGGCCAGCAGCTGCTGCATCAGCGATTCGGTGTCGGCCAGGGCCTCCATGCAGCTGCGGATGTCGCCGGGCGGGGGCATGCCCAGATCCTCCCGCAGCACCCCCGAGCCGCCGCCGTCGTCGGCCACGGTGACGATGGCGGTCAAATTGTCGGTATACAGCTTCAGGCCCCGCAGAATGGCGGACAGCCCGTGGCCGCCCCCCAGCGCCGCGATGGCGGGGCCGCGGCGTACCTTTAAATCGCCCATCTCATGCCCTCGTCATGTCCCGGTGGGTCTCGCCGGCGGCGTAGCCCAGGGACTGGATGTATTCCGTCAGCGCGTGGGTCACCGCCACCGAGCGGTGCCGCCCGCCGGTGCAGCCCACGGCGACGACCAGGGCGGTCTTGCCCTCCTCCACGAAGTGGGGCAGGAGGAAGTCCATCAGCCCCCGCAGCTTTTCCAGCAGCTCCTGGGCGGTGGGGCTTTGGAACACGTAGTCCGCCACCCCCTGGTCCAGCCCCGTGAGGGGCCGCAGCCCCTCCACATAGAAGGGGTTGGGGAGAAAGCGCACGTCAAACACCAGGTCCGCCTCCAGCGGCAGGCCGTATTTGAAGCCGAAGGAGGTCACCGTCACGCTCATCTCGCTGACGCTCTTGCGGTGGGGGGCGAACATGTCCAGCACCTGGCCCCGCAGCTTGCGCACGGGCAGGGTGGTGGTGTTGATGACGTAGTCGGCCCGCTTGCGCACCGGGTCCATCACCTGCCGCTCCCGCTCCACCGAGCGGGTGAGGCTGCCCAGCTCGTCCATAAGGGGATGGCTGCGCCGGGTCTCCTTGTAGCGCTTGATGATGACGCTGTCCTCCGCGTCCACAAACAGCACCTTGTAGCGAAATTCCATGGCGGACAAGGCGTCCATGGCCTCAAACAGGCCGTCGAAGTTCTCGCCGCCCCGGATGTCGCACACCATGGCCACCCGCTCATAGGCCCCCGTACCCGCCAGGCACAGCTCGGCAAACTTGGGGATGAGCACCGGGGGCAGATTGTCCACGCAGAAAAAGCCGCTGTCCTCCAAAATGGACATGACGGTGGACTTGCCCGCCCCGGACAGGCCGGACACGATCAGAAATTCCATCCTTCTCCCTCCTTACCCAGATAGCGCACCTCGGGCTCCAAGGCCACGCCGGTCTCCTGGAGCACCCGCCGGCGCACCTGGGCCATCAGTTTGATAATATCGCCGCAGGAAGCCCCGCCCCGGTTGACGACAAAGCCCGCGTGCTTCTCCGACACCTGGGCGCCCCCCACCGTCAGCCCCTTCAGCCCGCACTGGTCGATGAGGGCGGCGGCGTACACCGGCCGGCCGTCCACGGGGGCGGGGCGCTTGAAGGCGGACCCGGCGCTGGGGTATTCCAGCGGCTGCTTCTCCCGGCGGCGCTGGGCGAAGTCGCCCATTCTGGCCCTGATTTCGGCGGGGTCCCCCGGCTCCAGGGTGAAGCAGGCCCGGAGAATGAACTCGTCCCCCGCCTGGAACTGGCTGCGGCGGTAGGAAAATTCTGGGTTCTTCGTGATCCGCTGGACCACTTCCTCCTCCGGCAGAGAGACAGAGGACACGCTGGACACCACCTGGCCCATCTCCCCGCCGTAGGCCCCGGCGTTCATATACACGCCGCCCCCCACGCTGCCGGGGATGCCCTGGGCGAACTCCAGCCCCGTGAGGCCGTGCTCCAGGGCGAACTTGGACAGCCGGGCCAAAGACACGCCGCTGCCCGCCCGGATGGTGCGGTGCCCCGGCCACTCCCCCTCGGGCAGCAGCTCCAGGCGGTCCAGGCCGTCGCAGGCCTTCAGCACCAGCAGGTCCGCCCCCTGGTCGCTCACCAGCAGGTTGCTGCCCCTGCCCATGAAGAAGGGACGCACGCCGAATTCCATGGCGGCGGTGTAAAGCACGGCCTGGACCTCGTCCTCGTCCTTGGGCAGGGCCATCAGGGGTACCGGACCGCCCACCTGGAAGGAGGTGTGGCGGCTCATGGGCTCGTCCCGGCGCAGCTCCAGGGACGGGGCGGCGGCGCGCAGGCGGTCATACAGGGCGTTCCAGTTTATCATGGGGAGACCTCCCGGTCAGTTCACCAGATTTTTTGTTATTTTACCACGTTTTGCCGGAAAAGAGAATAGAGTTCACGAAAAATTAACGACAGCGCAGCCCGGCCCAACGGGGAGCGCCCGCCGCCCGCCAGCGGCGGACGGCGGGCGCTCCGGCCTGCGGCGTCATGTCACATGCAGCAGTTTTTGCTGTCCGGATACCCCTCCTGGGGGGTGATGGTGTTGGGGGGGAAGAACTCCTCCATGGGGAACTGCACCTGGCGGAAGATGGCGCAGGGGTCCTCCTCGCCGCCGCCGGCGGTGCACTCCTTGCTGGGCATGCAGTAGTCGTAGGCGGGGATGAGCAGCTGGCTGTCCCGCTCCAG
>ERZ779629.339-NODE-339-length-20029-cov-7.419195_pt1 | contig 20029 bp, 18 predicted proteins | sample MGYA00514192_ERZ779629 | MGnify/ENA primary metagenome ERZ779629 (study PRJEB29562, sample SAMEA4376709) | mouse gut metagenome | isolation source: Cecum | study: EMG produced TPA metagenomics assembly of the A DSS colitis mouse model was used to assess the... | reverse complement strand
ATATAATCCAGGGCCACCGTGTCACCGGGATAGGCTTCCTTATAGCCTTTTTTCTTGCCGTTTTTAATTTGCAGCACCCCGGAGCGCTCCCTGGGGTGAGTGGATAGGCTTGTCTGCCCATACCGAGCAGTGAGGCACCGGGCCACATTGCTGGGCTGGGGATGGCCCGCGCACAAATCCACCAGGTACAGCCCCGTTTTGCCGCCCATGCCGCCCGCGCCCGACGTCTGGGTGCAGGCTACTCCTGCGGGGTCGTAGACCCGGGAGCCCTGCGGCCCCCCGATGATTTGTATAAGAGCTTTTCCGTCATTTCCGGCGAGAGGAAATACTTTTCCGGCGCATCGGGGATCAAGATATCCGATAATGAACACCCTTCGCCGCGATTGAGGCACGCCGTGGTCGGCGCTGTTAGCACAAAACCATTCCAAACCATACCCCAACTCATAAAGCGTGGTGAGGATGGCGCAAAATGTGCGGCCCTGGTCATGCGAAAGCAGTCCGGGGACGTTCTCAAGCAGAAGATACGCAGGCCGTCTGGCTTCAACCAGTCGGGCAAGCTCAAAGAACAGGGTTCCACGGGCGTCTGCGAAGCCCTTTCGCTTCCCGCTGAGGCTGAACGGCTGGCACGGAAAACCGGCGCAGAGCAGATCAAATCCCGGCATAGTTCCGGGGTCAATTTTTGTGGCGTCTGGATAATATACTTCCTCCTCTCCGATGTCGTGGATGGCGCGGTAGCTGGCGTCGGCGTACTTGTCGATCTCGCAGTGGCCGACGCACTGAAAACCGCCCGCGCGGGTCAGTCCGGCCCGGAAGCCGCCGATGCCCGCGAACATATCAAAATAGCGGATCAGGTTTTTCTTCACCTCCATCATTTTGCAGCGCAAGCAGAAAGCCGAGGACGTCATCCCCGACATCCCCGGCCCCCTGTGGCTGCTCTGATTCTTCTTTTACAAAGCCGGCACCGCCCAGCTCCTCCCGGATGGCGGTGCGGACGGCATCCAGCAGGCTGTCCCGGTCATGTTCCCGGCAGACTGCGAGGCACAGGGCGTCTATCCGCTGGCCCACCGGGACGGCGGACAGGATGTCCCACGCCTCCCGCTGGAGCGGTGAGGTCATGGAAAAGGACAGGTTCAGCCGCCTCCGGTCACTCATCATTTTGCTGTGCCAGCAGTTGTTCCGCCAGCCGTTCATAGCCCTTGGCGTTCAGGCATACGTCATCCAGGATCAGCGGGCGGCACAGGCCGTCTGCGGCGGTCACATGGCGCTTCATCAACGCCGCGCCGCCGCCCAGGAAGATGGTGGGCATGGCCCGCACATCCAGGCCGCTCTCGGTGATGGCGGACAGCAGGCGGCGGGTGTAGGCCCCGGCCTCCCGGTGGATGATCGTTTTGGCATTGTTATCTACGCTACTGGGTTCCCCGCACAGAACGCTCTCGATCTGCGCCGCCGTCAGGGACAGGCCCAGGGTGCGGCGGACGTGCTCGGAGATCTCGTCCAGACAGCGGATCATGCCCAGCTCCAGGCTCCGGCAGGTGGCGGCGTTGGGGATGCGCCCGTCCAGCCGCATCAGATCCACTGTCCAGCCGCCGATGTCCGCCACGATGACGGAGGGCTCGTCCAGCAGGGTGCTCTGGGTGAGCACAGCGGCGTACCCCTGGGGGAACAGGGACACCCGCCCAATGGTGATGGTGTAAGTAGCCCACTCATAGCGGAAGGTCACCGGCTGACCGTCCCGGAGCAGGTACTCCTTGAACTTCTTCTTATCCCGCCCAAAGCTGGTGAGGGGCAGGCCCGCCGCCAGGTGGACGGTGGCCGCAGGCCCCGCCTGGCGGTGCTCCAGTTCCTTGGCGATGGCCGCCAGGGTGAGCAGATAGTAGTCCTCCGTCTGCGTCTTATCCTTCTGAAGCGGTTGGCGGCCGGTGCCGACGACGTAGAATCTGCCGTCCAGCTCCAGCACGTCCTTGCGGGTGTAGGGCTCATGCTCATACTCCACCAGTCCGGTTGGGAAGGAGAAGTGGGCCGTTTTCATGGCAGCATAGCCATGGTCGATGCCGATTATGATGGTGTCGTTCATCGTTCATGTCCTTTCGCTTTTTGTGCATTTTCGAATACTCATCGCGCACCCCTGTCTGTTACCCTTTTGTTTTTCTGTGCCGTTTTGCGTGCCGCCTGGATCTCCGGGTTAGTCAGGTTCCAGCTCGGATAGTGGATTTTTGCCTGGGCGATCAGCTGCGCCGGGGGAAAATATTTGGCGCACAGCCTGGGCAGATAGGCCGGGACATCCAGCCAGTCGTAGGGATAGCCGATGCCCTCACCGTACACGATGTCCTTCTTCAGCTCCGCCTTCAGCGCGTGATATTGGGCCGGGTCGAAGTCCTGAAACGTGTCCCGCCCGGTCAGTTCCTCGTAGGCATAGTCACCCATGCGAGGCAGGGAGTCAAACTGCCAGTCCTGATAGGGCGGCGCGTCCGCCAGGGAATCCGGGTCTTTCAGCGCCGCCATGTACACATCTTTGCCCTGGGCCACCAGCCATTGCCGGAAGTCCATGAAGCCATCATCGGAGCAGCCGCCCCGCTCCATGACCAGGGCGGCAGTCCATAGCCCGTATTGGTATGCCAAGTCCATGTAGACCCGGGCGATGGTATCGAAGGTCTTAGCTTGCTCCGGCCCCATGGACACCAGCTGGCCCACCAGCCAATCACTGGCCTCATTCGGGTCGTGATCCCAATGCTCCTTCGCCTGGTCGATCAGCGACCAGAAGGTATCTGCATTCAGTTCAGATTTGCTCAACGGACATCACCTCTCTTTTGCTCGGGTTGACGGCCTTTTGCCGTCTCCCGCACAGATTCTTGACCAGGGGTAAGGATTTCCTGAAAACCAAGGCGCATCAACACACCCTCATACAGTTCCCGCTCAAATTCCCGGTATTCCGGGGCGGCGGTGTCGATCTCCATCAGGGTGGCCTTTTCATGGCAGGTTCCGGGGACGATTTCCCACTTCACCGCGTGGAAATAGGCGGCGGTGAGGTAGCGCAGGAGCCGATAGCCATCCGCTTCCTCGAACATCCCCCGGTTGTCCTCATAGGGAAATGCGCTGCACACATCGATGCCCGTCAGCCGCTTTGCTGTGCGGTACAATTCAAAACCATGCTTGTCCAAGTGAGGGGCGATGGTGTGATAGAGCTGTTTCATGTCCCCGGGAGATGTGGGGCTGGGGCAGACTGCCAGAAGCGCGGCGCGGTAGCTGCTGGCTTCGCATTTTGCTTGATCCACTTGGCTCTCCCACAGCAGGTCATTGGTTTCAGCCTGACCGATGCAGACATCCAATTCACGCTCGGTTTCCCGGAGCCTTTCCTGCGTAGCCGCTAACTCATCCAGAATATCCGGTTTACTCAAAATGGCCCGGAGGTTTTTCCAAAATCCCATGGTCAGCCCACTCTTTTGAACCGGGAAACCAGACGTTCCAGCACCCGGATGCGTCCCTGCACCTTGGCGGCGGATTCGTCCAGCCCGCTCATCTGCGCCTGGATGCGGCGGCGGATGGCCTTCAGCTTCTGCTGGTCGTTGCAGCACTGCACCACCACGTACTCGCTGCCATGGGCCAGCACCTCCCGTTTGCCGCCCTCATCCCGGAGGCTGGCCATCAGGCGCTGGCCCAGCCGCTTGCGGTAGCTGGCCTGGAGCGAGGGCACATCGCCGCAGACGTCGTACTTTTCCAGGATGGCGGCGATCTCGCCGGAGCTGATCCTCATATTGGTGAACAGCCTGTCCAGAATCTCCGCCTCCGCCTGGGGCGGCAGGACAGGTCTGCCGGGAGGGCCGGTCACCTTTGCGGGGCTCTTATTGCTCATCGTTCGGCCTCCTTCCGTTTGGGCGCTTTGTGCGCCGCCTTGAGCTGGTGCGGAAGATGGTTCTGTGGATCGGGGGCACCTTGAGCCAACTCCGGCCCAAGCTGATTGAGCCGCTCCACCATCTGCCGCACGTTGCCGCACTGAAACTCCGGCTCCTGGAAGCCATACCGCTCGGTGTACAGCGTCCACTTGGACTTCTCATGGGGGCTGTCCTTGGTGACCACGAAGTATTTCCCGTCACGTTCCCCAGACAGAGGCTCGAAGCGCACATCGTCATACAGCGGCCCGCTCAGGGGACAGTTGTTCTTGAACCAGAGGTAGTAATTGTCCAGGATGAAGGGGTCGGTGATGCCCATGACCACCGGGGCGATCTTCTTCAGGCGGCCCGCCAGCCCCTCGTCCCGGCAGAACCAGTCGTACCAGCCCGCCTCGATCTGGACGGCTCGGCTCTGACTGGCGAAGGCACCCATTCGGTACAGATCCTGCCATTGCCGGACAGAGACATTGTCACGCATGGTCATCCCTCCCCGGCATTTGTATCGATTTCTTCAACGAAACACTCCTTTCTCGCACAAAGCAATATTTTTCAGCCGCTGTTTACCTGCATGGTGTAGTGGTTCTCTTTGGAGGCGGGGGCGTCAAACAGCGCCGCCAGCAGGTAGGCTTTTGTGTTGCGCACCCGCCTGCTGTTCTCCAGGATGGCATCCAGGATACGCTCGATGTGGGAGCTGTTCAGCTGGGCGAAGCGCTCCCGCACGAAGGCCGTGGGGTACTCCCGCTCCTGACCGACGTGGATGGTGGGGCTCTCGGCCAGGGACACCTCCAGCATGATCTCCACGAACTCGTCGATCTGTCCCTGGTTCTCCACGGTGCGGATGGTGTCGTACTCGATCTGCGCCTGGATCTCTGCCCGCCGCGCGCGCACCTGTCCTTCCGTCAGACAGGATAGATTAGTTTTTGATCCATCCGTACTTACTTGATTTATATTTAATTGCGCAGGATTCCCCGCAAATGGTGCCACCGCACCCGGCCCCACCGCATACGGGTTTTCCGTATGTGGAGCAGGCATATCCGGCCCTTCCGCCCCCGGTGAGGGCGCATCCGGCTCCTCCGGCGCTGGCGGCGTGTTCGGCTGGATAGGCTGCTCATAAATCACGTACTCGGTGTCAGTGATGCGGCCATCAGGGCCACGCAGCCTGCGGCGGATGATGTAGCCCGCCTTCTCCAGCTCTTGGATGCCGCTGCGGATGGCGTCCACGCCCTCCTTGCAGATGGCGGCCAGACCCCGGGTGGTGTAGTTCCAGGTATCGGGCAGAGAAAGCATGATGGACAGCAGGCCCTTGGCCTTCAGGGACAGATTCATATCCTTCAAATGATGGTTGCATATGACGGTGTAATCCCGTGTGCGTTCCACTCGAAAAACTGCCATTTATAAAACAACTCCAATCAAAAATATGGGGCCAAGGTACTGACGCACCTCGGCCCCGCCAATTATTGTTCAGTTAACGGCCCCTATCGCCGTGCCTTGCTTTGTGCTTGGTATGTGCTTTTTCGGGTTCGGGCGGTTCCGGCGGCAGAACGGTGAAGGAGTCCTTGCCGAACACCAGCCCCAGCCCCCGGCCATTGTCCCAGGCAACGTGGAAAACGCCTGCATCATCAATGTCAGTCAGGGTGCCCATGGTGCCGGGTTCGATGGGGCAGGGGTCGTCCGCCATTTCCCGCAGCTTTATCCGGGAGCCGACAGGGTACTGCTCCCGGATAAAATCCAGCCATTCTTTTGAGATGTTCATGTTGTTTCCTCCTCTGCTCCCACCTCAATAGGGAGCATCCGCTCCAAAATATCCGCGATGGCGGCGAACACCCTGGCCAGCTCCCGGGCCTCCTTCACAGAGTCCTCGATCTCGTCTGTGCGCATCCGGGTGCCCTCCACCCACAGGCGCACATTTTCCTCGGTAGGGGTGAGCTGCACGGCGTGCTCAAAGGCTTTGCAGAACAGGCGGGCAACCTTGCCCCGGTGCTCCGCCGCTGCGTCCAACTCCCGCAGCTCCTTCTTAGCCTGGGCGAGAGCGATGGCCTGGGTGGCGGCCTCATCCCGCTGATCCTCCGGCACCACCTGGAGCTGCTTCGTCAGGTTGTAACCTTGGTTGATGGACAGCTCGCCGTTGTCCAGGGCTTCCTTCACCGCAGGGGGCGCGTGCTCATCGATCTGCATAACTCGCCCCATCGTCTGCTCTCCAATGCCAACAGCTTGGGCCATCTCTTTCCTGGTGTTAACGGGCAAGAGCGCTTTTGGTGAATTCACCAAAAGCGCTCCCTGTTCTGATTTGTCCCCGCCAGCAGCGGACTGATTAGCTTTGGCCCTGGCTTCAAGGTCGGGCTTCAGCTTCAGCGCAATCTTGCCCAGCTCCCACTTGTCCAGGTTGCGGCGGCCCTTCTGGGTGTCCAGCGCCCACTGCTTCGCCTCCAGCATATCCGCGAACGAGAACACGGCCATCTTATAGGGGATGCCGTGCTTTTCGCACAGCTCCAGGCGGTTGTGCCCATCGATGACCGTCATGTCCTCATTGACAATGATGGGCGAGTAGCAGCCGTTGGCCAGCAGATCGGCCTCCAGCGCGGCCAGCTGTTCCCCCGTGAGAGGAGGAAGCAGCTGGGCCATCTCGGGCAGCACAACGGGGGTGCGCTCCCCGCTGCCGTATTCGATGCCGGTGTTGCGCATCAGGCGGCGGCCCGGTCGGCGGCGGACTTGTCCTCATCAGTGGAGAGCGCGGCGACCGCTTCCCCGGCCCGCTTGGGCATGGTGAACTCCACCTCGGTGGCTTGGATTAGGAAGCCGGGCTGGCGCTTGGGATCCTCGGAGAAGGTGATGGTCTCGAAATTGCCCACGGCAGTCACCCGGCAGCCCTTGACCGCGTAGGCGGCGCACCGCATGGCCAGCGCGCCCCGCACCTTGATGGAGATGAAGTCGGTGCGGCGGATGCCCTCCCGGTTCCGGTAGCGGCGGTCGGAGGCGATGCGCAGGATGGCGTAGGGCTTGCCGGAGTTCTTGTTCAGCTTCAGCTCCACGTCGCGGGTCAGGTTGCCGGTGGCAACGATTTTCAGCATAGAAATCTGCACTCCTTTACTTTATAATGTGGGGAGGCCCGCCGATGGGCGGGCCTCCCAGGGACATCAATACCCGGTCTGGGGCAGGCTGGGCACCACTGGCTTGCCGTAGACGGTGGTCACCCAGCGGGAGATGGCCTGCACCCACACGCCGTTGTAGACGCCGCCCACATCGGCGATGTTGGTGAAGGCGGTAGAAGTGATATAGGACACAGCGGTACACTTCAGCATGGGACGCTCCACCTGGGCAAAGCCAGCGGGGGCCTGGCCAAAGACAAACATGATCTCGGTTACGCGCTCGTTGGAGGCCAGACCCAGGGCAGCAGAGGAAGCGGCCAGCGTATAGTTCTTGCTGGTGCTCAAATTGTCCGCCAGGGTACGGTATTCACCGCCGTTCACCCGGTATGTGATCTTGTAGGTGCCGGGGGTGTTGTAGGTGCCCGTCACCACGGTGTTCAGCCGAACCTCGGCAGGCAACGTGTCGCGCCAATAAAACGACGTCAGCATGACGTTGGAATTGTTGGCGATGCTGGAGAAGGTGTAGTTCACCGGCTGGCCCGCCATGGCCTCTTTGGGCCCAGTCTTGGTGATGGAAACGCCGGTGGTGAGGGACTTATTGGTCACCTCAAAGCGCACGATCTGCCCGGCGTGTTCCAGGTAGGCGGTGAGCTCCTGGTCGCTGACCCCGTAGTTCGCCGGGGCCTTCACCTCGCGGATGGTATAGCGCGAGAGGGGCAGGGGCTTGGAGGTAGCCACGCCCCGGCTGTCAGAGCGGATGGTGTCCACCAGGTTCCCAGCCTTGTCCCGAATCTCGAACACCGCGCCCTCCAGCAGCGTGCCCGCGGGCAGGCCGTTGGTGGGGTTGTAGTCGGCAGACTTTTTGGTGATCTGAATCTGGGCGGTGATGGGGGTGTTCTTCCACTCCACCAGCGTACTCTCGCCTGCTTTCACCTCCACGGTCTTGAGCTGGGTGTCCGGGATGTAGCCCTCATTGTCCAGCTCGCGCAGATAGTAGCGGCCGCCTTTGTCGAGCCCCTCCACATAGGCGAAGCCCTGGTCGTCGGTGGACACCTGGTCGATCACGTTGTGGCCGCTGTCGTAGACCAGGAAGGACACCCCATAGATCCCGCAGCCCGTGACGGAATCGGTTTTATGGATGACGATGCCCGAAACAGCCTTGTTGGTCACCACCAGAGGCGGGGTGGCTTTGCCCGCCACCACCTCGAAATAGTGCGGGGTGCTGTCCAGCTTAACAGTCGAAGGACATTTAGTTTCGACCGCATAGTAGCTGCCCGCCTCCAGGCTGACGAACACACGCCCGTCTGCCCCGGTGATCACGGTGTCCACCAGCGCGTCATCCATGCGGCGGATCTCGAAAGTCACGTTGGGGATGCGCTGTTCCTCGTTGCCCTCCACTACCTTCACGATCTCGATGCCGCCCACGGGGTCGTTGTAGAACCACAAATGCTGCGTGTCATCGCCGGGATTGATGACGATGGTTTGGCTGCGGGTATTGGGGTCGATGGTGAATCCATCGATGCTGGCCACCTCCGTGGCGATGATGGTGCCCGTGATATTGGAAAGGATGATCTGCCCCTCGGAATTGGTCCAGTACAGGCCGTTGGAGGAGAGCTGGCCGTTGGCCTGATCCACGACCTGCCCGTTGGCGTAGGTGATCTTGAACTGCACCCCCTCCAGCGGGGATCTGTCGGCGCTGGACAGTTTATGGATGACGAGGTTCCCCGCCTTGTGGTTGATGAACTGGAGCCGCACCGTCTGCCCGGCTTTCACGACGGCGGTCTGGGCCGCATCGTCCAGCAGGTAGCCAGTTTTTGCACGGGTCTCCTTGACCACCAGTGTGGTGCCGGGATCGACGTTCTCCACCAGGAAGGTGCCCGCCTGGTCTGTCACGAACTTCCCATTGGCGTCACCTATCAGCGTCCCGTCAGACTTGGTGACCAAAAACTCCACGCCGCTCAACGGCTCGCCCTGATCCCCCACCTTCGAGACCAGGAGTACCCCCTTGGGACTGTTGCCGAAATAGACCTGGACGACCTCCTGCTCCTCGCCGGAGAGGTAGACCGTCTGGGGCGGCGTGTCGATGACGTGGTTCCCATCACTGGACAGTTCTTCAATGATATAGGTGCCCCTTTGGAGGCCGGTGACGGTGAAAGAGCCGTTGGCAGAAGTCTTATAGGTGCCGATGACGGTGCCGCCCGTGCCGGAGGTGTTGCCGGACAGGTACTTGACCTGGAACACCGCCCCCTCAATGGCAACATTGGGGTGGACACTGTCATATTTCCACACGCAGATGGCGGACAGGGGCCGGTTGCGGAACACGAAAGTGTGGCCCTGTCCGGCGGCCACGAACGCCTCCTGGGTGTCCGGGTCCGCCTTGGCGAAGCCCTTCAGCGGTTCCAGCTCCTTGACCCGGAACCAGCCGTCCCGCAGGCCGAACTCGCCCATCTTGGTGCCATCCAGCTCGATGCGGCCGTTCTCGTCGGTGTAGAAAATGCCCAGGTCGTTCAGCTCGCCGGTGCTGGTGTTGTTGGAGGCGTACCACACCTGGAAAGGCACATTGGCCAGCCGCTCAAAAGTGACCTCATTCTCCTTGATGATCTCGATCACAGGCCGCTTGTGGTTCTCGAAGTACACCGTCCGGTCCCGGTCGGGGTACAGCGTCACCAGCTGGCTGGGCGCGTCCTTCAGCCAGGGGGAGGGGACGGACTTCTCCGAGATTTCGTACACACCGGGGAGGAGGTTCTCCAGCACGGCGAGGCCATCCGGCCCGGTCTCGATCTCGTCCACGCTGTGGCCGTCCGCCGCCCGGACGGTGAAGATGGTGTGCTCGATGGGACTGCCATCGTCCGCGTCATTTTTATAGACATACAAATTGGGCCGCTTGTGGTTTTCCAGCACGATCGTACTGGTCCTCCCGGGAAACAGCTCCACATGGTGCTCTTTCGTGCTCAAAATGTGGTCGTTCAACGTGGCGGTCTCCACCAGGGAGTACACCCCCGGCTCCAGGCCCTCCCACAGGATCTCGCCGCTGGCCGAGGTGGTCTTGTCCAGGTAGTGGGTGCCGTCCTCGATCTTGGCCAGCCGGAAGGAAACGCCCTCCATCGGGGAACCGTCTGAGCTGGTTTTGAGGAGGTAAAGGGAGGGCTTCTTGCTGTTGGTGAACACGAACTGAGCTGTCTCGTTGGGCTTGAGCTGGATGATGCGCTGGGCGTCGTCGATCACATAGCCCGGACAGTCCAGCTCCGTCACCACCGCCGCGCCCACGGGCAGCTTGGACAGGTCGATGGTGCCGTCCTCCAGAGTGGTCATCTCCACGGGGCCCCAGCTGCCGTCCACCGCCTCAAACTTGAAACGGGCGTTGGCAATGGGCTTGGACAGGTCGGAGGAATCCACCTTGATGAGGTGCATCCCCGGTTTGAGGTCATTAAAGAAGACCAGCTCCTTGATGCCGTCCCCGGCGTGGAGCTCCACCTGCTGGGCGGTGGTGACGGTGATGTGGTCGTCATCGCTCTGCTTCTCCTGCGCCACGTAGGTGCCCGGCTTCTGGTCGGTGAGCAGGATCTCCCCCAGGGCGTTGGTGGGGAAATCGCCCAGCAGCTCCCCGTCCCGCCACACGGTGAAGACCACATTGGGCAAGACCTCCATGGTGGTCCGGTCATATTTGATGATGCGCAGTCCGGGCAGCTCCTTGTTGGTCAGGGTGGTGGTGGACTGTTCCCCAGCGACCACGTTGACATTGACGATGCTGCTGGTATCCGCGATCCAGCCCTTGATGCCCGCCGTTTCCAGCACCTCATAAGCGCCGGGTTTCAGCTCATCGAACACGGCCACGCCCCCCGGGCCGGTCTGGGCGGACTGGGTAGCGCCGCTCTCGATGTGCTTGATCTGGACGGTCACGCCCTCCAGGCCCTCGCCGGTGTTGCTGTACTTCTCCACCCGCAGAGAGCCGTAAGGGTCGTTATAGAAGGTCACGGTGGCCTCCTTGTCTTGCACCACGGTGACGTTCTGGGTGGCGTCCTTGCAGACCAGGTGGAACTTCGGGGCAGACCGCTCATACACGGTATAGTTCCCCGGTTCCGCGTCGGGGATGACGATGGTGCCGCTCTCGTCGGTGGCGAAGCTGCCGATGGTGTCCCCGTGGGGGCCGACCACTTCAAAAACAGCCCCGGCCAGCGGGGTCTCGGTGCCCGTCTCCAGTTTGATGATGCGCAGGGAACCGGGGCCGGAGGTGGGGGTGTCCGGCGTATCGGGTGTGTCGGGGGTGCTGGGTCCATCGGGCACGTCCTCGGTGGAGTAGGTGCTGATGGCGTTGATGCGGATGGGCGTGGTGGGGTCGGTGGTGGCCATATAGTTCTGGAGATTGCCGTACTTGTTCTTCTCCGCGCAGACGGCATAGAAGATGGCGTACTGGTACACGTCGGCGTTGAAGGAGAGCTGGACGCTGCCGCTCTGGCCCTTGATGGCGTCGGCGGGGTACAGCACCTTGAACTGGCCCACATAGCCCTGGCCGGGGACGCTCTGGGTGGTGACGGCGGTGATATCCTTGTTGTCCAGGTCCACGATCCGGGTGCCTGCGGGGGCGTCATCCGGGTTTGAGAAGCCCACCTTGATGTCGTAGTTGCACACCCAGGTCTCGGAGGTGAGGGTGAACACCTGCTGTTTATAGGCTTTGCCGTCGATGGTCACGTCATAGGCGGCGGGCTTGTCCGGGGTGCAGGTGAGGCTGGGTTCGATGTTGTACGTCCAGCCGATGCCCCCGGCGTACACCTCCTTGGCCGCTGCCAGCACCCGCTGGGCCCCGGCCTGGTCGGAGCAATTGGGGTTGACGGACAGGGCGTTGATGTCCCAGGAGGAGATCAGGTAGCACCACAGGGCGGTCTTGGTGGCGTACCACGCCTCATACTTGTTGCTGACACCCATCTCGTTGAACCCCCTGGTGGGGTAGCCACTGGCCACGATACCCATGACCTTGGGGTCCTTGGCTTTCTCGTTGGCGGTGTACTTGATGCTCTGGCCAGCGGGCACGGTCTCGGTGACGCCGTACTGGGTGGGGCTGACGCAGTACACGGGAACCTCCACCTGCTCCCCCTTGGAGTTGGTGTAGAGATAGTAGTCGTAGGGCTGGGTCTTGGCGCGTCCGTTGACGCACAGGTAGTTCAGATCCACGCCGCTGTTGTAGATGTTGATCTCGCCCAGGGCCTCCTCCACCGAGGAGGCGGCAAAGGCGGGGAAGATGCTGGTGGGGAGCAGCCCCATCAGCGTGACCATGACCAGCAGCAGGGATAACAGACGTTTTTTCATGTAGTTACCTCCAAAAGTGAAGGGGACGCCGGCCGGCGTCCCCTTGGTTGATGTGATGTTTGATCAGATATCGGTTGCGATCTTGTACTCGGTATACAGGAATTTGCCGTTTTTGAACACATCCCAGGCTTCCACGTAGTATTTCCCCGGCGGGCAGGAGTTGAAGTTGTTGGACAGCTCGCTCTCCCGCCAGGGCCAGAAGGAGTGGGCGGTGAGGTGATCCGGGATGGTGAGGCTGATGGAGACGTAGGGGGTGCCCTTGGAGCCGTAGCGGAGCCGCCCGCCCTGGCTGGTGTCTGGATGGGTTCCGGCCAGGTTCATGAGGACGTACTGCATACGGCGCGTCTCATAGAGGTTGCGCAGGAATAGGTATTCACCGTCGGGCAGGGAGAAGTGGCGGGCTTCCGGCGCAGGGAGCGTGATCTCCGGGAAGCTGCTCCAGTCGCAGGCGGCGGTGGGCAGCGGCCCCAGGGGGCCGTCCGCGAACGCACTGGCGTCATAGCCGCTGGCATCGGTGACGGTGTAGGTGGCGCCGTCATCGCAGGCGATCTTGTCCCCATTCTTAGGTACGTACCGGGAGCCGTCTGCGGGGATGGTGACGGTGCCGGAAACGGTGGGTGTCTGGCTGGCCGGGGCTGCTCCGGTGTAGGGTTTATCACTCTCCACCTGCACCGCGCTGCCGTCCCAGTAGACGTTGAAGCCCACCGCCTCGCCCACATCCCGGAGACGGACATAGTTGCTGCCCCCGATGAGGTAGGCGGTCATAGATGCCCGCTGGCCGTCCACATAGATGAGCTGGTTACTGAGCGTGGCGGTGAGGTGGCTGGCCGCCTGGGCGGCGGGGCCGCACAGGGCGAATCCGGCACACACGCCCACGGCAAAGGTGATGGCTGTCCTTCCTTTTTTCATAACATTTTGGCCTCCTTTTTGTGATGTTGGGTCTCTTGACCGCAACATACCACAACTGAGGGCCAAAGTCGAACACTATCGGCGAACAGCCGCGACCATTCACAGACAGCTTATGCCGCCTGCTCCAGGGCCCGGACGCACCAGCGGTAGGCGGGCTGATCCTCCACGCACGTATAAAGGGTGATCTGGTTGTCCGAACTGGCGGACAGGCCGCTTACATCGTTGACGGATACCTTGGTCACGCTGGTGACAGCGTAGCTCCTGGTGCCCAAAACTGTGGTGAAGGTGATGATGTCGCCGGACTTCAGCGTGTGGATCTTGCCGAAATCGTTCCGCACACCACGGTTATGACCGGCCACACAAATATTTCCAGCCCAAATGCTGGTGTTCTCGAAATGACCAGCGCCTTTCAGCAGAGGAGCGCTGCCGGTGCCCTCATACACGCCCACGGTCAGGCCGATGGAGGGGATCTTCAGCGTGCCCAGGCTGCCGTTGCTGTAGTACATCCCGCTGGTGACTTCGGTGAAGGCGGTGGTCTGGACAGAGGACGTGCCTCCGTTCACGGTGGGGAAGCCGTTGCTGTCCACGCTGGTGCCGGGGGCGGGGTAGCTGCCGCTGGTGTCCACGGAGGTGCCGCCGTCCGGGTTGCTCACGCTGCCGACCTGGTTGACCAGCCCGCCGCTGAGCGCACCGGGCACCAGATTGGGGGTGAGGTACTCACCGGAGCCCGGCAGATAGCTGGTGGGCGTCCCGAAGCCGGGCGGGATCAGGGCGGTGTTCTTGGAGCGATCCACATTGGGGGTTTCCCACTCATAGATGGTATCGTCACTGGTGGGCCGCCCAAACAGGTAGTCGTCCGGGGCGCCGATGCTCAGCTCCAGGGCGTGGGCCGGGGCGACGCACAGGCTAAACACCATGACGGCGGACAGAAGGGCACAAAGTTTTTTCTTCATAGGCTTATCTCCTCCTCAGTTTTTTGTAGGCGAACGCCCCGCCCAGGGCCAGGATCAGCACCAGCCCGCCGATCATCGCCGGTGTCTTGACCTCGGCCCAGTCGAAGGGAGCAGAAGGGGCATCCGGGCTGTCCGATGCGGCGGGATCATCCACTTCGGGGGCGCTGGACGCACCGGGGATCTCCATGCTGCCGAAGGTGGCGGTGTAGGTCACCACCTGGCAGTCCGTCTTGGACAGCTCGCCGGTGTAGTTGGCAGACACCGTGTAGCCGGTGGCGTAGGTGCTGGTGGTGCTCCCGGTGTAGCTGGCAGTGGCTGTATAGTGAGTCACGATGCCACCCTCGCCGTCCGTGCTCTCGGCGCTGGACCACTGCACGTCCGCCAGCTTCAGGGTCTTGCCGTTGTCCGTGATAGATTTGGGGATCAGGGAGACGTCCGCTTCGGACAAATTCGGATAGGTGCGGGTGGCGGACAGCTTCTTCGTGCTGCTCTTATACCCATCGGTCGTAACCTGGACGCTGGTGTGATCCAGCCGCAGGATGCCGGTGTAGCCGTCCTCGTTGGTGAACTCCATCTCGGCGTCCAGCCGCTGGAGGATGGCGTCCATCTTGTTGGTGTCGCTGGCCAATGTGACAGTCTCGGTGTGGGCCTGGGTATCCACCCCCACCTCATCCTTCCGAACCATGTCCAGCAGGTAGTACAGCTGCCCGTTGCGCTCGAAGTCCTCCGTGGGGATTTTGCTGGGATCGTCGCCCAGGGACAGCTGGTACACCTTGTCGATGCGCAGCTCGTCCAGGGGGCCGAAGGTGTACTCCTCCACTTTGATGGGATAGTAGCAGGCCAGCTCCGGCTCCTGGGACGGGGCGGGGGATTCCGCCGCCAGCGCGGGCAGCACCCCGGCAGTGATCAGTGCCAGGGTGCAGATAGTGGTGAAAATGCGTTTCATGTCAGGTTCCTCCATATTGAATTGATTTTTTCCTGTAATTGATGTAAATTTTGCGGTTCCTGTTACCGTTCTTCCCGTTGGACAGCGGGCGCGGCCCGCTGGGGCGGCAGGACGCTCCGCTCGATGCTGCCGCCGATCTTCTTCGCCATGTCCTGGATGCTGTTCAGCGCCTCCCGGCGCTGCTGGGCGTCCAGGTACTGGTACTGCGCGGGCAGCACGGACAGGTCAGGCAGCTCCCGCTCCACACCGAAGCGGCGGCACAGGATGTAGGACACACTCTGGGCGCTCAGATCATAGCCCTCCCGGCTGTACGCCGAGTTGGCGCCCCGGTCGTGGAACCGGGCGAGGGCGATCTCTGCGGCGATGGCGCTGAACGCCTGACTGTCCGAACAGCCGGGGTTGATGGCGATAGTCATGGCGTGGTCATCGTAGCAGGCTGCCGTGTCCAGATTCCGGTCGGTGGTCACCTGCACAGGGGAATACTTCAGCAGGGCGGCGAACGCCGTTTCCATCTCCGGGGTATCGTCCAGAAGTTGGGGATGAGCGGGGATATCCCGGCCCCGGGTCTGGGACACGTCGTAGGTATCCGCCAGGACGTAGCCCCGGCCTGTGGGGGAGCGGACGAAGATCTTCGCGCCCTCCTCCAGTTCTGTGTCCGCTACGAAGCGGCCCAGGCGCTTCCAGCGATCCCGGGTGCCGAACAGGGTGGCCTCCGGGTTCTGGATCATCACCAGCGCCACGTTCCCAGCGCTGGACAGGGGGTTGTCCGCCTGGAGCTCCAGGTATCGGGCGTATGCCTCGGGGCTGGTGGTGATCTCATTGACGCTGGCGTCGCGCTGGCTGATGGCAGCGTCCCGTTCCATCTGCCGCTGTTCCTTCCAGAGTGCATCGGCTTCGGTTTTCTCGCTGACCAGCTTTTCCAAGTCTGCCATTGGGGTCGATTCCTCCTTTTTTGGTTCATTTTTTGGTGGTTCAGGCTGTTGGAGATACTGATTCCAATCCTTGCCCCAGGGCGGGGCGCGGGTGGACACCTTCAGGCCCCGGCCCTCATACTCCGCCCGCAGCTTCTCCGCGGCCTCAAGACCGGGGCCGTCCGCATCCAGGCACAGCACCACATGGTTCAGATGGGGGTTGTTGGCCAGATAGGTGTCCAGGCCACCCTGATACACCCCGCACAGGGCCACGGCATTGGAGCACACCTGCGGGTGCAGGGTGAGGAAGCTCATCAGGTCGATGGGAGCCTCAAACACCAGCACCCAGGGGATGGCCGGATGGCAGGGGATGGGGAAAGCCACCTTTTTGTCACTGCCCGCCACGTCCCGCTTGAAGCTGGCACCGTCCTTGTCGTAGGTGCCCCGTTTGCTGGCGAAGCGGGGCACCCCATCACTGTCCCGGCCCACGAAGACGCAGTTGTGATATTTCTCGTCCTCATACAGAAGCCCAGCGGCGATGAAGCCCTGGATCACCTGGGGATCGATGCCGCGCTTGCGGAGATAGGCAAATACTCGGCGGGTGTCTCTGTTGGGTGGGGGCAGGACAAATTCGGCCTTTTCTTCTTCTGGAAGCGGTTTGGCTGGTCTGGGAGAGTCCCGCGCCCGCCCGTTGAAGTCCAGCAGATACTCCACCGCCTCCCGGAAGCCCTTCCCCTCGAAGGTCTGGAGGAAGGTGATGGCATCGCCGCCTATGCCGTTGGAGTACCGCTTCCAGGTGCGGCGGCCTTTGATGCGGATGCTGTCCATCTCCCGTGTGGTGTAGTACCGGCCTACCCGCCGAAGCCGGTAGCCTAAGTGCTCCAACAGGTCGGGCAAATCTGTGTTTTTGGCAATATCCATCTCCTCGTCCGAGAAGCGGAAGGGTGCGTTTTGTGCTATGATCTTCACCTCCTTTTGGCTGAAACGCAAAACAGCCCGGGAGGGCGTCCCACAAGTGGGGCGCTCTCCCAGGCTGTCCAGTGATTTGGCTTTCGTTGTTTTGACGGGCGGGGAAAGTGTTTGCGGGCCTTGCTTTTTCCCTGGTAAGGACTGGTTGTTCGCTGTTATGTATACCATATTTAGTGCAAAAGATAGAAAGCACCACTATGGCTTGAATTCCCGGGGCCATGGGTGGTATACTGTTTTCAGAGAAAAACATAAGGGGATGGACTGAAATGGTATTCGTATGCGATCATTGCCACTTCGAGCTTGAGGCAGCGGCCAAGCCATGCCAGTGCCCGGACTGTGGGAAGGTGGGGCATATCCGCACCGCCACGGCGGAGGAGGGGCAGGCGTTCCAGGCCCGGAAGCTGGAGGACGTCTGGTGTGACGTGGTGCTTGCCCCGGCTGGCTGAGAGAACGAAAAAAGGCCCCAGTGTCATCCTTTTGAGGGATGGCACCGGGGCCTTTTGTTGCTGTGGGCTGGAGCGGGCCACGTTGGGCCACAAGGGGGCCAACACCGCACGTCAGGCATCCGCCTGGGGCTGGCCTCCACCTCGAGGGCAGGGCCGTCATAGGGGCTGACGTTGGCCTGCTCATGTCTTGACTATCTCTTAGAGCTGGGTCAGACTTACTTTCAAAGTATGTGCTACCTGCCTGATTTGTTCCACTTGTCTTTCGCTCATTTTAGGAAATCGCGCTGGAAAGAGGTTCTTTTTGATAAGTTCAGTGACATACTGCTGGGTTGAGAATCCTTTTTGCGCTGCTTTGACATGGATTTCTCGAAATAAGCTCTCATCAATTTTGATTGCGATAGCTTTAGCCAACCATCATCATCTCCATTAAAGCGGTTTTAATCTTTCGTTTTCATCAGGACTGCTGAGATTTTCAGGGGGCTGAAGTAACAAACGGCCCAGGTACTCCCGCTTGGAAGGGCCTGGGCCATCTGGCTGTTAGTCTGCGCCTGGGGCTTCCCCCGGTTCGTCCCCCGTTTCCTGAGAGGGCTGGGTCTCGGCTTCACCCGGGGCCTCCTGAACTTGCCGCTCTGCCTCGTCCAGTGCCTGCTCGATGAGCCCCAGCACGAACTCTTTCTGGGTGAGCTTGTGCCCTGTACGGGTGGTCTCCCGCTCCAGGTGGGCTTTGATGCGCTGGAAAAGGGCTTCATCGATCTGGAAGGCCATGGTTCTGGTATTGTTGTTCGGCATAGTGGCGTTACCTCCATTTTCTTTCATTTCGAAGTATTCGATGAGTAGGTCTGTGATGTACTCGCTGGTGGTCTGGCCTGCCTGCTCTCGGGCTGCGGTGATTTTTTGGTGCAGGTCGAGGTCGATCAAAGCGCAGAGGTTCTTTGTCTGTGCCATGGTATCCGGTCTCCTTTCTCTTGATGGTAGAGCAAGTATAGCCGAAAGCCTGCACCAAAGCTATTATCAACACCACCAAAGAACCATGGACAGACCAAGCATAACCACCAATCTGAACAGACTGCGCGGAAACGCAAAACTGGTCTGGGTTTGATTGGATTGCGCTTTTTCATTTTCAGTAATACACTATGGCACGGAGGTAAATGTGCGAGACCGCAGCAAGTCCGCATCCTTCAACGCGGAAGGAGAAAAAAGAGCGCTGGAGCTGCTGACGGCATACGGTATTGGGATTGACGAACAGGGCTAATCACGTAGCTGTACCAGAGGATAGCAATACCGCCAATGGTCATAGTCCTCGCGGCTGACCTCACCGGCTTTGAGCATGGCGGCGGCCTGATTCCAGGAGCGGAGCATTTTGCAGAGACGAACCGCATCTGTGCCTTGATTCTCATCGACCTGTAGACAGACATCACCGCCAGTTTCACTAATGGTGAGGCCATACCTGTCCTCCAGGGCGAACAGCGTATGCATCAGGCCAATATCCGAATCAATGTCCGGCACGGTCAGTGCCTGCGGCGAAACACTCAGAACTTGGGCCATCTCGGTGACCAAGCCATTCTTTGGAGTTCTTGCCCCTGTCTCATACTGCGCCAGACGGACATTGGCCGATTTCTTCGGAAACCCCAACAGCATACCGAGCTGCGTCTGTGTCATTCTGCGTTCTTTGCGGAAAAAGCGTATCCTTTCAGCGATTGCCGTGATCGCCACCTCCAATTCATTTGTTATTGTGATCTCGCCCTGAAACCTTGACCGGGAAACGTAAAAATCGGCCAGGGCCCGCTGTAGTTCCACAGCAGGCCCTGGCCGATTTGCAGGTTGTTTTTCTTTTTGATAGATATTCCGGGCGAACGGAGGAGAAGACGAGAGCCCAAGAGTTCGAGTCCCCTCCAATGCTGAAGGAACCTAAAATGGCCGATTTTGCCCCATTTTGCATCTCCGCCAGCGTAATTTTGAAATCACGCTTCCCATTTTTGTAAATGCTGTTATTTTGTTCTCGCTAAACGCGATAGCAAGTGCAAAAGACGAGAAAAATCCGCACCGAAGTGCGGATTTTTCACCTGCATCTTTTTTATCAACACAGGTTGGCGCGGAAGGAGGGATTTGAACCCTCGCACGGTTTTACCCGCCTACTCCCTTAGCAGGGGAGCCCCTTCGGCCACTTGGGTACTTCCGCGTGTCGAAACATCAATAAAGATGAAATTGTAATCTGGCGGAGAGAGTGGGATTCGAACCCACGGCCCTTGCGGGTCACCGGTTTTCAAGACCGGCTCCTTAAACCACTCGGACATCTCTCCAAATTTAGAAAGCCGTCCAAACACAGTGGTCATGATACCATAACAGACCCGGTTTGTCAATGGGGAAGTTGCGGCGTCCCGCCCAAAATGTGAGACGCTCCGTCAGGGCCGGGTAAAATAATGGCTGCGGAACTTTCCCTTGAATTCCTATCAGAATTGTGGTACTTTAGAAGCAGCGAACTTTTTTGGAGGGAGCCCCATGAAAATTTCCACAAAAGGGCGGTACGCCCTTCGCCTGATGGTGGACATCGCCCAGCACGTGGAGGACGGCCCGGTGTCCCTGCGGGACGCCGCCCGGCGGCAGCAGCTCAGCGACAA
>ERZ779629.333-NODE-333-length-20145-cov-7.225535_pt1 | contig 20145 bp, 17 predicted proteins | sample MGYA00514192_ERZ779629 | MGnify/ENA primary metagenome ERZ779629 (study PRJEB29562, sample SAMEA4376709) | mouse gut metagenome | isolation source: Cecum | study: EMG produced TPA metagenomics assembly of the A DSS colitis mouse model was used to assess the... | reverse complement strand
TTGATGGAGGCGATGGTGCGGTCGGGGTTGGTGATGGCCTGGCGCTTGGCCACCTGGCCCACCATGCGCTCGCCGTCCTTGGAGAAGGCCACCACAGACGGGGTGGTGCGGTTGCCCTCGGCGTTGGCAATGACGGCGGCCTCGCCGCCCTCCATCACCGCCACGCAGCTGTTGGTGGTGCCTAAGTCGATACCGATGATCTTACTCATGATGATTTCCTCCTATATGAAACGTGTATTTTTAACAATGTGAAATTGGGATGCGCTTTGTTGTCATGCTGCGCCTGTTCGCGACGCGCGGCTTCGCTCCGACTTGATCAAAACCCGATCCCGCTGCGCAGGCCCTGGGTTTTTGCTCTCGCTCCGCTCCATCCGCGCTGCTCACGACGGCTCCGCACTTCTTTTTAATTGGCCACCTTGACCATTGAGAAGCGGATGACCTTTTCCCCGCAGATAAAGCCCTGCTGGAACACCTCCACGATGGTGTTCTCCCCGGCCTCCGGGTCGTCGCAGTGCATGACGGCGTTGTGGCGGTTGGGGTCGAAGGTCTCATCCAGGGCGGGGATCAGCTCCACGCCCAGCCCTGCCAGGGCGTCCTGGAATCCCTTCATGGTCATCTCCACGCCTTTTTTATAGGCTTCGTCGGCGCATGTCTGCTTCAGCGCCCGCTCCAGGTTGTCGTACACCGGCAGGAAGGCGGCCACGGTCTGGGCCTTGGCCTCGCTCCAGGCGCTCTCCTTCTCCTTGGCGGTGCGCTTGCGGTAATTGTCGTACTCCGCGGCCAGCCGCAGATATTTGTCCGCCGCCTCCGCCAGCAGCTGGCCGTCCTTCTGATCCTGAGACGCCTCCGGGGCGGGCTGTCCGGCCTCCGGCTCTCGGGCCTCGTTCCCGGCCTGCTCCGCCGCCTCGGTCTCGACGGAAACATCCTCCGGGATGGGCTGCTGCTTTTTCTTATCCTTTGCCATGGGACTTTATTCCTCCTTTTCCGGCGTAACGGGGGGCAGTTCAGGCTGTCCGAACAGCTTGGACAGGCCGTCCGCCACGCAGGACAGCTTTGCCGCCACGCGGGCGTAATCCATGCGGGTGGGGCCCACCACGCCGATGACCCCCTTCATGCCGTCTCCGATGTCGTAGCTTGCCAGCACCACGCTGGTGTCTTTGAGCTCGTCGGCCACGTTTTCCGGGCCGATCAAAATTTTGGTGTCGTCGCCCTCCAGGGCGGGCAGAGCCAGCGCCTGGGCCAGCGACCGGTCCTCGGACAGGTAGCTCATCAGTTTCTGGGCCTTGCCCACGTCCTGGTACTCGGGGTGGTCCAGGATATGGCTGGCCCCCACGGTGTAAACCGCGCCGTTTTCCAGAGCGTCCAGCACCTCCATGGCGAAGGACACCACCAGCGAGATCAGCCCGTAGGAGCTGCCCGCCGCGTGCTCCGCCACCCGCATCAGCTCCGGGGTGAGCTGGTCCAGGGTCTTGCCCACAAAGGCGGTGTTCAGCAGGGTGGTCAGCAATTGCAGCTGGGGCTCGCTCAGCTCCGCGGGGAGGCGGAAGAGCTTGTTTTTCACCACGCTGGAATCCGTCATCACCACCGCGATGAAGGAGGCCGAGTCCACCAAAATCAGGTCGAACCGCTTGATGGTCAGCCGCCGCACCCCCTCCGCCATGGCGAAGGCGGGGTAGTTGGTGAGCTGGGACACCATGCGCCCGGCCTGGCCGATCACCTTGTCCAGCTCCTGCATCTTCAGGTGCAGGGCCTCGTTGATCTGCTTTGTCTCCTCCAGGCTCAGCCGCTGCTCCTCCATCAGCTCGTTCACATACAGCCGGTAGCCCTGGGGGGAGGGGATGCGCCCGGCGGAGGTATGGGGCTGCTCCAAAAAGCCCAGCTCCGTCAGGTCGGCCAGCTCGTTGCGGATGGTGGCGGAGGACACCTTCAGTCCCGCCAGCTCCGCCAGCGCCTTGGAGCCCACCGGCTCCGCCGTCTGGATGTAGCTCTCCACCACGGCGCGCAAAATTTTCTTCTTACGCTCGGACAGCTCCAAGGGAACGCCTCCTTCCCAGGGGTTTAGCACTCATCCTTCCTGAGTGCTAAAGATAATCTACCACCACCCCCCTGAAATGTCAATAGTCCAGTTGTAAATTAAATGTGAATCTGAAAAATCCAGGCCCCAATGCCAGAATTGCGCCCTGTTTTCGCACATCACGCCCCGGATTGCTAAGCCGATGTCGCACGTCTCGATGCAAGGCGAAAAAAGGGCTTTCTTTTTCCCGCCCTTCGTAGTATCATATCCCTATATCGGCATTTTTGCCCACCTTTACAAATTGCCGCGCGTCCAGCGCGTCTGATTGGAGGCCGCGATGATCAATCTACTGGCTTTGACCGCCTCAGCTTCCCCCGGCGGGGGGGAGGGCGCCCCCCCTTCCCTGCGGGAAATCTGGGATGCGGCGGCGTACGGCGTCGCCTGGTTTTTCGGCAATCTGTCCCCCGCCTTTGTTTGGGCGCTCCTGGGCATCGCCGTCTGCATCGCCTTTTTCGCCTATTACTGGTGGTGCCTGCTCCCCCGGCCCCACAGCCTGGAGTGGATCGCCATGGCGGAGGAGCGCTCCAAGCCCCGCCGCATGACCCTCACCCTGCCCCATCACCCCATGGAGCGGCGGGACATTCTCCCCGTGCTGCTGCTCACGGCGGTGTACGCCGCCACCGCGTTTTTCCGTCTGGGCAGCCTGTCCGCCCCCCAGTCCGTCCAGCCCTTTCTGGAGCGGGAGACCATGACCTGGGAGCTGGAGCAGGAGGTCGAGCTGGGCGGCGTGGGCTGGTTCTCCCGCATCGGCACCGGCACCTATTCTCTGGAGGTCTCCGCCGACGGCGAGCGCTGGACGGCCCTTCAGGATGTGGACGAGGTCCTGCTCGACGGTGTGTGGACCGCCAAGCAGCCGGGGCAGGACACCACCGGCCTGCAAACCAGGGTGGCCTACTACTGGACCCCGGTGGACCAGGGGGCGTCCGCCGGGTCGGTGCGCTCCATCCGGCAGGCGTATAACTCCCTGCTCAAGTGGCACCACGTCACCATGCAGGACGGCGCCGCCGCCCACGCGAAATACTTCCGCCTCACCGGCCTGCCCGAGGCCTCCCACGCCCCCATGGAGCTGGGCGAGCTGGTCCTCTACGACCAGTCCGGCAGTATGCTCGCCGTTTCCGCCGGGGCGGCGGGGGCTTTGTTTGACGAGCAGAGCATCGTCCCGGCCCACTCCACCTATATGGACTCGTCCTATTTCGACGAGATCTACCACCCCCGCACCGCTCTGGAGCACCTGAACAACATCTATCCCTACGAGGTGTCCCACCCGCCTCTGGGCAAGCTCATCATCTCCCTGGGGATCATGATGTTCGGCATGGTGCCCTTCGGCTGGCGGTTCATGGGAACCCTCTTCGGCGTGCTGATGGTGCCCGTCCTCTACGTGTTCCTGAAAAACCTGTTCGGCAAGACCCCGGCGGCCCTGTGCGGCACGGCGCTGTTCACCTTTGACTTCATGCACCTGGTGCAGACCCGCATCGCCACCATCGACACCTACGGGGTGTTCTTCATCCTGGTGTCCTACTATTTTATGTACCGCTATCTGGCCGTCCCCGCGGGGAAAAAGCTGCGGCATTACGTGCTCCCCCTGTTTTTGAGCGGCCTGTTCTGGGGGATCGGCTGCGCCTCCAAGTGGACGGTGGTATACGCGGGTGCGGGGCTGGCGCTGCTGTGGCTGCTGGGCATGATCTTCAAGGCCGGGGACTGGCGGGAGGCGGAGCGCCGCGCCCGCATCCAGCCCGCCCCCCCCGAGGTGCGCCAGGAGGTGGCGGAGGCCCTCTTCAACGAGCAGGCGCCCCCCTGGCGCCCCCCCCATGTGCCCTCCTTCACCGTTCACCTGTGGGGGATCACCGCGCTGTCGGTGGTGTTTTTCGTCCTCATTCCGGTGTGTATCTACACCGCCTCCTACTTCCCCTACGCCGCGGCCCGGGGCAATGAGGCGGGCTTCTGGGGGATGGCGTGGGAGTCCCTGCGCTGGCCCTTCGTCCAGCTTCCCGAGTACCTCGGCCGCCTCGCCCCGGCGGACGGCCCCGGCCGGACCATCTTTGACGTCGTCCCCGCCAACAGCGCCCATCCGGTGGACATCATGCTGAAAAACCAGTATTTCATGCTCACCTACCACCAGGGCGTCCACACCCCCCACCCCTACGCCTCCTACTGGTACCAGTGGATTTTCGACGGTCGGCCCATCCTGTACTACCGGGACCTGGATGTGCCCGGGCTGAAGAGCCTGTTCGCCTCCTTCAACAATCCCCTGGTGTCCTGGGCGGGGCTGGCGGCCTTCTTCGGTGTGGCCGTCCAGACGGTGCGGCGCAAGTGCGGCAAGGGGCTGTTCATCCTCATCGCCATCCTGTCCCAGTTCGTGCCCTGGCTGCCCATCGGGCGCATCCTGTTCGCCTACCACTACTTCCCCACGGTGCTGTTTTTGTGCTTTGCCATCACCTACCTCATGGACGATATGCTCTCCCGCAAGCGGGAGGGCTGCCGCATGGCGGTGTACGGCTTCACCGGCTGCGCGGCGGGCCTGTACGCGGTATTCTATCCCGCGCTCATCGGGCTTTATATGCCCGCGTGGTACAGCACCTACTTCCTGCGGTGGCTGCCCAGCTGGCCCTTGTAGACGCAAGCTCCATATCCCTCGCTTCCGGCTTTGCCGCGCCACCTTCCCCCTGAGGGGGAAGGCTTATTCCATAATGCAAGGTGATTCAACAATGTACCTCTGCGACATTCACAGCCACACAAGCATCTCCCCCGACAGCCAGGCGCAGCTGCCCCACATGGTGCGGGCGGCCCTGGACGCCGGGCTCCGGGAGTTCTGCGTCACCGACCACTGCGACCTGCTGGACCTGGACGGCCAGCTCACCGCCAGCTTCGACTGGGCCGCCTCCCAGCGGCAGTTTCACGACGCCCAGGCCCAGTTCGGCGGCCGCATCGTCCTCCGCCTGGGCATCGAGCTTGGCTCCGCCACCGCCCAGCCGGAAACCGCCCGCGCCATCCTGGCCCAGGGCGGGGAGGAGCTGGACTTCGTGCTTGGCTCCCTCCACAACTGGATCGGCATGGAGGGCGGGCGCGACCTGTACTACTCCGACTACGGCAGGGACCCCGCCCTGGCCCGCAAAGCGGTGGAGAGCACCCTGGCCCACACCTGGACTCTGGTGACCCAGTGCCCCGACTGCTACGACAGCCTGGCCCACATCGTCTACCCCCTGCGCTACATCCGCCGGGACGGGGTGGAGATGTCCCTGGCGGACTATGAGGAGCAGGTGCGGGCCATCTTCACCCAGGTGGCCGCCGGCGGCCGCGCCATCGAGCTAAACACCTGCCGGGGGCACGATCTGGACTGCTGGCCCCCTCTCCTGCGCTGGTTTAAGGAGTGCGGCGGGGAGATGGTCACCCTGGGGGCGGACGCCCACCGCCCGGACCAAGTGGCCAAGGGCATCCCGGAAGCCCTCCAAATGCTTCAGGCGGCGGGGTTTGGCTATGTGACCACCTATGAGCGCCGCCGGCCGGTACTCCACAAGCTGTGATACCAAACGAGCGTTTCACGTGAAACTCGTCGGGGCAAAGTCCGGCACCCCTCCCCACAAAAGATTGGAGGAATTTTCAATGGTAATTTCCATCGCCTGCGACCACGGAGCCTTTGAGCTCAAAGAGCGCCTGAAGGCCCATCTGCTGGAGCAGGGCCACCAGGTCACCGACTGCGGCACCCACAGCGCCGAGAGCTGCGACTACCCCGACTTCGCCCAGGCCGCCGCCCGTCTGGTGGCGGACGGCGCGTGCGAGCGGGGTGTGGTGCTTTGCACCACCGGCATCGGCATGTCCATCGCCGCCAACAAGGTGAAGGGGGTGCGGTGCGCCCTGTGCCACGAGCCGCTGTCCGCCGAGATGACCCGCCGCCACAACGACGCCAATATGCTGGCCATGGGCGCGGGCGTCACCGGGGGGAACCTGGCGGAACGGATTTTGGATGTATTTCTGTCCACGGAATTTGAGGGCGGCCGCCACCAGCGCCGGGTGGACAAAATCATGGAGCTGGAACGCTGAACGCAAAAGGGGACGGCGCAAACAAGTGAACAACGGCACAGAAAGCGGGCGATGTCGGCAGGACACCGCCCGTTTCTGCGTCCCGGCCAACGCCGCAGATTTAGAAAAGTCTGCGCCATGGACAAAGAATCTGGCGGTGAATGGCCGTGATGTCATTGCCGCAAGGTTTGAAGCTGACCCAGAGGTAAGTATCCCACCGCGTTTACATGAAACAATGCCCGGACGAGCCTTGCGGAGCAAAGGCTCGTCCGGGCATATGAGGGGCGGACTGCGCAGCGGTTCCCGTGCGCACAGGCGGAGCGCTCACCACCGCAGCAGCTGCCCCACGTCCTCCATCCCCCGCTGGCGCAGGAACATGGCCTTGGGGGACTGGCGCAGCACCTCCCGGATGTCACAGCTCAGCGACTTCGCCTCGTCAGTGGTGCGCACCACACTGATATACTCATGGACGCTATACATGCTGCCAAAGCTCTGCCCCAGCTGGCCGTACATGGCGCCGTAGGCCCCCTGAAGCCGGGTGACCCAGCGGCGGTCGGAGACCAGCACGGCCATGGCGGCCTTGGCGGTCTCCCGGGTGGCGAAGCTCAAGGCGTCCAGCCCCAGCGCCCGGGCGGACACCCGGAACCGGGGCAGCGTCACGCTGCCCTCCCCCACCTGGAGGGACAGGCCCTGGCGGGTCCACAGCTTGGCGTCCCCGATGTCGGTGCCGGCGGACACCTGGACCTTCCCGCAGTTGCCGAAGAGGCAGCCGCCGATGTCCCCGTCCGGTCCGCCCCCCTGGGCCTTGGCCACCCGGGCGGAGCCTGTGATCACAATATCGCCGCAGGCTCCCTGTATCCCCGCCCCGATGGCGGCGGCACAGCAGGCGGCCTGGGCTGTCACCGTGCCGCCCTGGATGCGGATATCCCCCACGGGGGCGCCCAGCGCCCCGCCGATGCCCGCGCCTCCCCCCGTCCCGGTGGCGGTGACCACGCCGCCCCGGATGTGGATGGGACCGGTGGGCTCCCGGCCCACGCCGCTGTCCCGGCCGATGCCCGCGCCTCCGGCGGCGCCGGTGGCGGTGAGCGTGCCGTCCGGTTCTTTCTTGGGCTCCTTGGTCTGGTCGATGCGCAGGGAAGTGCCGTCCCCCAGAGAGATCCCCGCAAAGCCCGCGCCGCTCTCAAATACGTTGTCCGTCCCCCGGCGCAGAAGCAGCGTCACGTCGTTCCCCCGGCCCAGGCTGAACGCCCTGCCGGAGGGCACCCGGCACTCCACGCCGTCCAGAATCAGCTCCACCCGGCCGATGCCGTCGTCCAGCGCAATCCGGCCGCTGAAGGGCAGCTGGTCCGCGTCCGTCCCCGCGCCGCCCGCCACGGCGGTCACCTGCGCGGACAGAATGCGGAGGGTATGGCTCTCCTCCTCGTAGCGCCAGTCCGTCTCCTGCTCCCCGCCGGTGACGGTGAAGGGATTGGGGTACTTGGAGATCTCCTGGAAGGCACCCGCCTTCTGGTCCCAGCGCACGTAGATATACCGGGTCTGGGTGCGGCCCGCCTTGTCCCGCCCCCGCAGGGCGATGGTGTGGGCGGGGTATCCCTTGGAGTCGTCCCCCTTCAGCAGCCACAGCCGGGCCAGGTCCATCTGGCTGTCCGGCCGCAGGGCCAGCTGGCCCTGCCTGCCGTCCACCCCCAGGGCGGTGAGGGAGCTCCACTCCGGCAGCAGGGTTTTCCACACGATGTCAAAGGGGGTCAGCGGCTCCCCCTGGGCATTGTGCACGGCGATGCCCTGGGCGGCCAGCAGGGAGACAGGACCGTCCACCACCACCCGGGCGGCCAGGGCTCCGGCGTTCTCCCCCAGCACCACCGCACCCCCAGCGAGGCGCAGGACGCTGCCTGCTCCGGCCCGCAGCTGCCCGATGCGCAAAAGCCCCCCGCCGTCCACGGTGAGCACAGCGCCCTTCCCCAGCTCCACCTGGGCCAGGGCGTTTTCTCCCGCCGCCGTCACCCGGGCCTGGGTGGATTGGACGCTGAGCAGAGGGGCGCTCACCTGCTGGAGCACCAAGCGGCCCCCGCCCGTCAGCCGGAGCGCCGGAGCCTCCTGCCCCAGCCCCCGGAGGGTCACGTCCTGGCCCCCGGCCAGCGTCAGCGTGCCGCTCTGCCCGTCAAAGGACGCGGCGGACAGGTCCCGGCCCGAGCCCTGCACCGTCCCCAGCTGCTGAGAGTCGAAGGGGAGGGCGGCCTGAGCCTCCGGAGCCCCCTGGGGCGGGGCTGCGCCCTCCTGCGTACCCAGGGCGTCCAGCAGCGCCATCAGTCCGTCCCCGGAGCCCGCCAGCAGGTCCATGAGCAGGCCCATCTCTCCGCCGCCAGCCATCAGCTCCAGCAGGTCGGACATGGAGGGGGCGGTCTCCCCCGTCATCAGCAGGTTCATCAAAAAGGGCTCCAGCCCCGGGGCGGTGCCGCCGGAGAACTGGGCCTGGAACTGTTCCATGCTGGTGAACGCGCCGCCCGTCAGCTCTTCCAGCGCCTGGTCCGTGGGGACGCCCTGGGCCACCAGCTCCAGTAGCTGCCGCAGCCCCTGGGCCGCCTGTGCCTGGTCCACCGCCCCCGATGGCACGCCCCCGGAGATGACCGCCCCCAGGTAGAGCGCGGCCAGATAGCCCGCCGCGGGGCTTGCGTCCAGGGTGAGCCTGCCCAGCGCGGCCAGCACCTGGGCGCCGCTGGCGGTGCTGTCCAATCCCAGGGCTTCCAGAAGCATGTCCCGGTCGGGCACCCCGCCCGCCATGGCCCCCAGCAGCCAGGCTGGCAGACGCTGGGCGCCCTCCTGTCGGGCGGCCATGCCGTCCATCACCGCATCCACCAGCGCGTCCAGGCCGTCCCCGGCCTCTCCATCCTGAAACAGCCCCGCCTGCACGCCCTTTTGCGCGATCTGGTCGATCTCCCCCCGCAGCCGTTCCAGCTCCGTCTGGAGGGCGGCGCGGTCCGCCGCACCGCCCTGGGCGGCCTCACGGGCCAGCTCTTCCAGGCGGCCCAGGTTGTGCTCCACCTCCGCCAGGGCCGCCTCGCCCTGTTGGAGCGTCCGACGGCCCTCCTGGGCCTGCCGCCCCACTTGAGTGACCCGGCCCATCAGCTGCCGCAGCGTCTCGGAGACGGTTGCCGCAGCTTTTCCCGCGCCGGCCGCAGGCCGGGCTTGGTCCGGACCAGCGTGCTTTTCCGCCTTGGACGTTTTTTGGTACTTGGGCACGGCCAGCTCCCTGTTTCTGCGAACGCTCAGCTTTTCCATCTCGCGGACCTCCTCCGTCTGGCGGCAGCGCCGCCTTTATTTTTATTATCGTCCCGTGCAGAGGAAAAAATAAGCAAAAGCCGGAGTGATCGCCGCCTGCGTATAGTTTATCCGGATGTTTTTGGCGTCCAGCTCATAGCAGGTCTGGACATAGCAGCGGATGCCTATAAAAAGGAGGTAGCAGCAGGGTTATACATTGACCCGAACCTAACTTTCCAGTCGTGGGCGCAAAAATGGTATGAGGATTACAAGGATTCTGTATCGCCCACTATTTATGAGAGCTACGGTTGCACATTGAAAACACCTGTAAAGGGCTTCGGGCCACGCAAGTTAGCCAGCATCAAGGTCCTATAATCTGAGTAACAAAAATAATCCGAGTTATTCCTCTTACCCAGTGCAATTGCTGGGGTTTGAAAAGGACAGCTCGGATTATTGTAAAAATTAAGACGAATTCTACTGATAATATGTTCTGGTCAGCTCTTGAAAGATACTATCGGATGAACTTAGCGATCTTGTTCCGCATTACATAAAAGTATTTTGTGGGCAGTTGCTTCATCATGAGGAAGCGGCCTATGTAAAAGGCAGTGAATGCCGTATTGTATCAGATGATCCCCCAAAAATTCGTGACTGTCTTAAAAAGTCCGACATTTTACGGAGAAGTCTCTTATTGTTAAATCGGAAATTTCTTGAATTCGGCAGCTGCTGCCGTAAAGCAGGTGCATAAAAAGCGATCACGGAGCCCAATTTTTGCTGGAATCAGGTTGTGCCAGAACCAACTTCATTTCCGGGATCGTGAGATATTTGATTCCGTCTGCATATTTTTTAGGAAACTCCTCTATTTTTGTATAGCCGATAGTTCGGAAAGTAATAAGACATTTTATTTCATAAGAGATTGGCAAAATCTTCGTATATGTACTAGCCGCAGATTTGCAATAGATACTTTGAACGCAGGCTTTGCAAAAACATAAGATGCATTTTATGGAATAATCCCCAATTCCGCGTTTACGCATCGCTTCCAGCACATCGGCCACAGTATCTTCAATTCTTTGCAAAATGGCACCTCCTGTTACACTTGATGTTTTCAAGTATAACAGGTAATGCCGATATTATCTGCTATTGTTTCCTTTTTTGAAGGTTCTCACAGATAATATCGGCATTTATTTTTCCTCGGCTTTACTTAAATAGGTTTTGTGAAAGAGAACGGCGTTTACATGAAAAGCCTGAGTTAAGATATCCCGTCCATAGGAAAAAGTGGTTCGGCAGCCTATCCAGTCGATAGGGATGCAGTCCTATCCGATAGTGGGGCGGATAGTGGGTAGAGTCCCTCCCGGCGGTGAGCAGCGCCCACTGCCGGTCATTTTTTGCCCACAAACAGAAAAATACCAGTGGGTCACCCGCGCCAGAAAACGAGAACAAAACAGACGGAAAACCGCTGAAAATAAGTGATTTTCCGTCCAAATGGTCCCCAACCGATTCCAAATCCGAACGTTTAATATCATCAAAAGTGACCCGTTCCGAGCCTTCTTTGTAGTTAAAGGTAATCAAAATGTGGTCATCAAAAATTGTCACCGAGTTTACAAAGCTGTCTATGAGCCTCCGGCGTTCTTCCAGCTTGGACACGTCCAGGGTACGAAAACGGCAAATCCAATAAACAACGTCCTCACGGGACAGCATGGGGTGTTTCATTTCCTCCTGGATGATTTGCATTTCAATATCCTTTTTTCTGTCCTCCAACTCGTCAAGCCTTTGCTTGGTGGAAGCGTTTATAATCCCCATCTGGATAGCGTTCAGCATATTCGTGATACCCCGCTCCGTTTCCTCCAACTGCTTGCGCAGGGCAGGGAGTACGCTGCTTTCCCGGTTTTGAATGTCCATCACAGTATCGGCTATGTACTCCACGAAATTGTCATCCATCACCCTCGCCATGACAGCGCGGACAACAGCGTTTTCAATGGGGGCTTTTCGTATGCTCTTGTGTTTGGCGTTGCAGGTTCGGTGCTTTTTGGTGTTCACACAGCGGTAATAGTGATACTTTTTCTCGGTGGAGCTGGTGCCGCTCTCGCCCACCATCATAGCCCCGCAGGTGCCGCAAAACAGCTTGGTTGTCAACAGATAATCATCCTCGGCCTTATGACGGGCGGGGGCTTTCCTATTCTTTGCCAGCTTTTGCTGCACCCGGTCAAACAGGTCTTGGGGTATGATGGTTGGAATACCATTCGGAACAACGATATCCCGGTATTTGTATTCGCCCAGGAATTTTCGGTTGTGGAGGATCGCCGCCACAAAGTTAAGGTCTATCGCTCTGCCCCGCACAGTGGTTACGCCTGTATCGTTGAGATAGTCCCGTATCTCCTTCATCGTCGCGCCGTTGTCATAGCGGGTGAAAATTTCCAGCACAACGGGGGCGGTGCGCGGGTCGATTTGATAGTGCATATCGCTGTCTATGGTGTAGCCGAAAGTGGGGGTGCCGCCGTTGTACTTACATTTCAAAGCGTTCTCCGTATGGCCCCGGATGACCTTCTCGGATAATTCAGCGGAATAGTATTCCGCCATCCCTTCCAGCATAGATTCCAGGATGATGCCCTCCGGCCCCTCGGAAATGTTCTCCGTGGCGGATAACACTTTCACGCCGTACTTGCGAAGCTGGGCCTTATAGTGGGCACTGTCGTAGCGGTTCCGGGCGAAGCGGTCTAACTTCCAGACGATGACCGCATCAAACAGGCCCTTGGCGCTGTCCTTCACCATGCGCTGGAAGTCCGGGCGGTTGTCGGTCTTGGCGGACAAGGCCCGGTCAATGTAGGTTCGCAGGATGGTGATATCATTTTTTGCGCAATAGGCCGTACACTCCCGAAGCTGGCCCTCTATGGATTCCTCCCGCTGGTTGTCGCTGGAATACCGGGCGTAAATTACTGCTTTCATTCCTCGTTCACCCCCTCCGTCATCAATCGAAGCAAAGCCTCTTTCAGCCGCTTATTCACTGGCGCTTGCGGGTCGAAGCACATTTCGATAAACTCCCGCATTTCCCGGTTCTGCTCTGTTTTCTCTCTGAGCACCTGGGGTTGGTAGTCGTACAGCTTGCCCCTGGGTTCATCGGTGCGGCAATAGAGATAATCCATCGACACATCAAAATAATCAGCGTATTTGATGAAGATTTCCGGGGAGGGGGTGGAGTAACCCGTTTCATAGCGATTGATACGGGATTGCTGAACGCCCAAAATTTCCGCCATGTTTACCTGCGTCAGCCGAACGCCCTCCCGCAAGGCCCGCAGCCGTTTCCCGATTTGTTCCATACAGTATTCCTCCTGTCAAAATCAGAATATCACAAATAAGCATATTTGTAAACCTTGTTTTTGCTTTTCTCAAAATATTTGCAGGGGTGTCAGCCAGCTTGCGGCTGACACCCCTTAATCCCCCCCAAAGCCCAGGCCACGCCCCCTGTCAATGGCGGCACCTATGCCGTTCATCTCGACCATTGACAGGGGGCGCGGCCTGGGCTACTGGAAAAAGGGACAGAATAACACTGGATAACAGATACCTTTACAAAATGTTCACCACTCAATAGGAAAATTTTGTTATCTTATAGTTGCCGCCGCAAAAATGAATTGATATAAGATATGCCGTCTTAACGGCACAACTCGAAGAATGAAAACATGGGCGTGCGCGACACGCCCGAAGACCAAGCCGCAGGTGGGAAAAGGTGCTGCCCTTGCCACCCCACATATCTGCGGGAGCATGATGAAGGTATGGCCCCGTGCCATATTGCAAAACCTAATTCGTGATAGGGCTTTGCGCCGGAGGTGGATAGACCATATTCACCGACAGCGTATCACGAAAGGGGGTGGCTGTTATGGACTATGAAAGCAGATTTTCCAGACATAGGACACTGCACAACATGATTCAGCGCACCACCTCCGGCAAAAGGCCCAGATAAAATTATAACCGGGAGGAACTGCTTTGGCTTCTGGAAAGCCGAAGCAAAGCCCCGGTTGTAAGCAAAATGATGTGTCAGCCCTGGCAAGGCTGATGAAGGAGAGCTTCCAAAGTCACAAAATGACCCAAAAGCAGCTGGCAATCCGAAGCGGAATGTCAGAAGCCAGGGTAAGCCGGATTTTGCGGGGTGGAACTGTACGGCTGACCGAACAGGACATCAACCAGTTGGCCCTTGGCCTTAAAAAGAAACCGAAAGAACGGGATGAAATGCGGTATCTCGCATGGCCCGAACTTTACGAGATCGACAAGGCATTAAGCAGGGGTGACGGGGACATTTTCACGGTGAACCATCGGTTGGCTGAAAAAGGATTTCCCCTATTGGGGAATGATTACGAGGAATAACAGGAAACCGCCGTCCCAGGCAGCAATGGGGCGGCGGTAAATTTTTTTGCCCAAATTTCACTGGTGAAATTTTTGAGTTGTCCCCTGTTGTATGATAAGGGCACACAAGGACTTGTGGGAAAAACAACCGGGCGGAGGACAGGCCAGCCGCCGCCCCCAAAATCAATAGGAGGAATTTACAGTATGAAAATTACCGATTTGACCATCGATCCCCGGAGCTTGGGGAGCATGCTGTGGCTGGTGGACGTGGCCCCGGCCTATGAGTACAAGGACAACCGCCGGACGGACACCATCCTGGGCTACCGCTACGCCGTTGCCATGCCCGAAAAGGGGCTGGACAAAATCAATGTGCGTATTGACGGGGAGCGGCAGATGGAGGCCCCGGAGGGCTATGTGGAGGTGCGCTTCGACAACCTGGAGGTGTTCATCTACTGGGCCCAGGGCCAGCCCCAGGTGGGCGCTAAGGCCACGGGCATTCATTTGGTGAACGCCAAGAGCTGACGGATTGGGCGGCGCTGGGGAGGCCACCGGGGAAAAGACAGTTCCCCTTAGGGAAGTGTCCCCCGGCGGCAGCGCCAGCGCCGCCCCTTTGCCATAAGGGTTAGTATTACCCTTATGGCAACCATGTAGCATGTAGCAAAAGAACAGGAGGCCAGCATGGGCAACAATACGCAATCCCGCAAATGGGCGCTGGTCATCAACAACCCATTGGAGGCCGCGCTTGACCATAGCGCCATCACGAAAATCCTACAGAAATTCGCCCCGGCCTATTACTGCATGGCTGACGAAACCGCCACGACAGGGACGTATCACACGCATATTTTCCTATATGCTCCTTCGCCCATCCGCTTTACCACCATCAAAAACCGATTTCCCACGGCGCACATTGAGAAAGCATATGGGAGCGCCAGGGACAACCGGGCGTATATCCGCAAAGAGGGAAAGTGGGCGGACACGGACAAGGCGGAAACCGCTGTTCCGGGCACCTTCCAGGAATGGGGAGACCTCCCGGCGGAGCAGGAGGAACAGGCCCCGCAGATGTTCCGGCTTGTCCAGAATATCCGGGCGGGTATGTCTACCACGGAAATCATTGACGATTCGCCAAATCTGGCCTTTCGAGTGCGGGACATTGACTTACTCCGGCAGACCTTGACGGCGGAAAAGTACAGCGTGGAAAACCGCTCTTTGGAAGTGTCCTATATCTTCGGGGCCAGCGGCGCGGGGAAAACACGGGGCATTTATGAGCGGCATGACCCCCGCAGCATTTGCCGTATCACCAACTACAGGGCCGCGAGGGGGATTTCCTTCGATGGCTATAACGGACAGGATGTGCTGGTGTTTGAGGAGTTTAACAGCCAGATTCCCATTGAGGATATGCTGAATTATCTGGACGTTTACCCCCTGCACCTTCCGGCCCGGTACAGCGACCGAGTGGCCTGTTACACCAAAGTCTACATCACATCAAATTTACCGTTGGAAAAGCAATACCGGGCGGAACAGTGGGAGCGGCCCGAAACCTGGCGGGCGTTTCTGCGCCGGATTCATTCCGTGGTTGAATACCTCCCGGACGGCTCCACGGTGACACACAAGAAAGGAGGGCTTTCCCTATGACCCAAACCGAAAAAGACAATATCAGCAAACGGACGGAAAACCGCCATCTACTCCGGCGCGTCAAGGCCGGATTTGCGGCGGCAAAGGCCACGCCATATAAGGGCCTGCTGCTGGTGCTGTACCTCGTTGGGGCCATGCTGGTGTGGCTGCTCCGGGCGCATCTGTTCAGCCTGGACACCTATGGGCTGTTTTCTCCTGTCTTGGGGGCCGCTATCGACCTCTTGATTCCCTTGTATGGAGTGGGCGGCCTCCTGGCGCTGCTGGTGCTGCTGGGAACACCATGGGGCGGCAGGGCGGCAAAGGAGGGCTTGCAGAAAGCGGGCCTCACCAACCATGCGGGGGAGGCTCCTGTTCTGATCGCCAAGAGGCCGGACACAGACAGCCCCCGGCTGACGGTGTGGGAGTTTGACGCCTGCGGGATTCCTCTCAATGAGTGGGAGGACAAGCGGGCCGGGGTGGAAACCGCGCTGAACATCACCATAGCCAAAATGGCCTGGGGGGAGGGGCGGAAAATCATCCGTGTCTATGCCGTCCCCGCCGAAAGCGATTTCCCGGCGTTGCTGCGCTGGAATGACAAGTACCTATCCCCGGACAGCTTCGTGCTGATACTGGGGGAGAGCCTGACGGGGCCTGTGACGGTGAACTTGGCCCATGTCCCCCACATTCTGCTGGGCGGCTCCACCGGGAGCGGAAAAAGCGTGCTGCTGAAGCTGCTGCTCATGCAATCGCTCCACAAGGGGGCGGAGGTCTACATAGCCGACTTCAAAGGCGGGGTAGACTTTCCAAAGGTCTGGCACCAAAAATGCCGGATATGCTTCACCGAGGAAGATTTGCTCTATACCCTCAATCAGCTTGTGGCGGTGTTGGAATACCGCAAGGAGCGGCTGGCGGAAACCGGGTGCCCCAACCTGGACGCATACAATGAGGCCACGGAGGAAAAGCTGCCCCGGCTGGTGTTCGCCTGTGACGAGGTGGCGGAGGTGCTGGACAGGACGGGCAAGAGCAAGGAGGACAAGGAGCGGCTGGGGCAGATCGAGAACAAGCTGTCCACCATTGCGCGGCTGGGGCGGGCTTTTGGGATTCATCTGATACTCTCCACCCAGCGGCCCGACGCTGCGATACTTCCGGGACAAATCAAGAATAATCTGGATTTCCGGGTATGCGGCAGGGCGGACAACGTGCTTTCCCAAATCATCCTGGACAATACCAGCGCCGCCGAGCAGATACCCAAGGACGCGAGGGGCCGCTTTATCACTGGGGACCGGACGGTGTTCCAGGGCTATCTGTTCGACGAGGGGCAGCTATAGAACGGGGGCGGCTCCTATGGCACGAAAAAAGAAGCCCAACGACTACGGCACAGGAATACCATTCCATGAAGTGGAAGCCCTGGCCCGGGTGTTGCTCCCGGAGATTCAAGCCTTTTTTGAGAGCGAGGAAGGGCAGAGGGAGTTTGCCGAGTGGAAAGCACAGCGGAGCGCGGAACAAAAGGAATAGGTATAGAGCCGGGCGGGAGCACCTTTAACGATGCTCCCGCCCCAAATAAATTACAGAAGATAACGGTAATTGATAAAATAAATTTTCAAAATATAATTTTCCTCTAATCATCGTAGGCATAAATAACATGGTTTGAGGGCATGGTGTCCCAATAATCGGGTGGCACATTATGATATGTGCTGATGATCACCAGGCCCCCATTGGACCAAAGGTAAAGGGCAAAGCCCGTTGTAATAACCAGCAGTACAGCCAAAATTGTCATTAAAACACGATGCTTGCGGCTTTTTTTCTGGCGTTCTATTACAACCGTAGTCGGGGTGCATTCGTCCAGCAAGCGGGCCGCGCATTCTTCTGGTGTGCCGAAATTTGCAATGAGTGCTTTTTCATCGGCATCAGGGACATCCTCAAAATAAGCCGCCAGGGCGTTGCTCAACCGGGAGAGCAGACGCTCCTTTTCCTCGGGAGAACAGTCCATCAGAATACGGACGGAATGAAGATAACGCTCCTTCATTTGGTAACACCTCCTCCCTCGGTTTCCAATACGTTTGACACTAGTTGATTCACTCCAGCGATAAACGACTGATAGGTGGCCCAGATCTGTCGGAAATAATCCCGTCCCGTTTCGGTAATCCCGAAGTACTGCCGCCTTCTTCCATCGGGCGCGATTTGTTTTGGCAGTTCCTGGACATACTCCTGCTCAATCATGCGGTAAAGGATCGAATAGGGAAATGTAATCGCAATGGCTCCGTTACTGCGTTCCTCGATTGCAGGGGCCAGTTCTAACGCATAGTAATCTCTTTCATGAAGTAGTGCAAGCACTAACATTTCTGATAGGGCCTTTTTTAAGTTTTCTTCCATCTCTCCGCCCCGTCCCTTCAAATTAAGAAGATTATAGCATAGATTTTTGCTATGCACAATCACAATATTTATTAACCAAATAATTTTTCTATATATAAAATTTGTCATTGACAAATTATTAGAAGCACTCTATAATCGAGATGCTAGGTAAACTCTGTTGAAAATGAAGCTAGAAGCAAATCAAGTTGATTTTTTTAGGAGTGAAGGACTTTATGAATATCAGCGGGTTTCTAAATCCGTCTGTATCGGCGATTCGATTTATGGACTGCTCAAAAAGAACGAGTTCCTCATCATTTCGAGATCTGCTGTCCGATGCACAGCAAACAGAACAAGGGCCAATCCGCATGTATCTGCCTCGGGAAAACACCATTTATTCTGGTGGGATAGGCTATCAAACGGTCTATGCGGAATATACTTCCGATTCCACTGACGAGGATCCTGTTGTCCGAATCAAGGGTCAGGCCAGCGACGGTGAATTTGACTTTACCTGTCACATCAATGACATTGATCCGAAGCAGGCATCCTATGCGGAAATGTGCGCTTTGTTTGGTCATTTGCAGAAAACCGGGCAAACCCCACCCGAAGCAAATTCACTTGTTCATTTTAATGTGCTCCCCCACGGAATAAATACGGGGAAAGTCACACAGAAACTGAACTATATGAATGAAATTGATAAAATGACTACATCGCAAATGTTTTCTCAGTCTAATCGAACTGAAGCGAAGTATCTGCTTAAAATGTATCAAGATTTTATCGATGCAAAACAGCAGGAAAGTGAGACAACCAGCATGGATATGGATATGAGGATATCGGGGAATGGGCGCATGGGTACGTTTTCCGGCGGGAACGCCGCCCCCAACATAGCGGCATCCGACGCTGCGGCCCAGATGGGGAAGCTGACCGACACCATGGACTTCACCGATCCAATAACGGATCTTACTTTAAGAGCCGCATATGACCAACTTTCGATAGAATCCAAAAGCGTATTGGATCGCATGAATGCCGGGGATGGCAACATCACTCAGGACGAATGGACGGAGCTTTGCCGAGAGTTAAAAGACGCAGGATTGATCACGGAATCCGACTTCATGCACACCAGGGCAAATCTCCGTATAGTGCCCATTGGGTATAAGGATAATAATGGGAACGCTGTGCTTTATGATAATCCTCCGATTTTAAGCGGACTGGAGATGGACACCCATTTGAGCGGTTACTCTGGTCTTTCAAAAGCTTGGACCGTGGATGATTGGTCAGGCGACCCTCTCAGCTATTTTGATTCATGGATTGAATCACTGCGCAAGTGGAGAAATGACCTGGCCTCTCAGCGGAATGAAGATGGCACACGGAAGTATGATGATCTTTCCGGCATTGGCAATAACATCAACTCTTGCGAGAAAGTAACTAATTTGATGAAAATGCTAATGAGGTTCTGTTAAAATAAAACTGTATCAAAAGCATTACATCAAAAGGGCGGTAATATCAAGGAGGTATTACCGCCCTTTTAAACTATTTGTGTTGTCAATATGGGAAGTTTAGTCTCCATCTTACTTAACGTTAAAAGTATGTGCAATACGTATAAAGAAGTTTTCTCTATTGGGAGTGCAACCGCATGATGTTGTGGCGTCATGCGGTTGTCGTTTTGCTATACTGGCTAAACTCCGGGGAAAAATCAATCTCCCCAATAAAGTTATAATGTACGTCAATGCGCTGGGTGCGATGGCCGCTGGACTTATCCGGGGCGTGGACAACTACCTTTTCCACAAACTCACGCAAAAGGGCCGGAGTCAGCTCGGTGGGTTCGGTGTACTTCCGTACAATTTTCAGGAAATTCTGAATATTGACAGCCTGGGCCTCCGTCTCGGCTACAACGCCTCGCAATTCCTCTGCGGACTGTTTCAGATCCAACTGCTCCTTTTCATAGTCCTCGTACAACCGGGTAAACCGCTCTACACTCAACGCCCCCGCCACACGATCTTCATAAAGCTGTTGAATAATGCGGTCAAGTTCGCTGATGCGCCGCTCCTGCTTTTCCAGCTTGCGCTTGGCCCGCTCCTGCTCGGTACGCTGCGCCGCTGTCTTATTTTCCATGACGCGCCGAACAAACTCGTCCTCGTCATCCTGTGCGTAGGCCACAACACGCTGCAGGTTCTGGAGTACAAGTTCTTCCAGTACCACGGCCCTGATATAATGTGCGGTACATTGTTTTCTGGAGCGGTAGTTTGCACAAGTGTAACTCTCCTGTTCTTTTGTAAATGTAACGGTGCGGTGGTGGTACAGCTTTGCTCCGCAGTCGGCGCAGTAGGCCAGCCCGGAGAACAATCCCATTTCGCCCAGCTTGGTAGGGCGGCGACGCTGCTCCCGATTTTTCTGTACGATTTCCCATGTCTCCCTGTCAATAATCGCCTTGTGGGTGCCCTCAAACACCGCCCGCTTATCGGGGGGATTGATGATTGCTTTCTTGCTCTTATAGGAGAGTTTGGTGG